>LLBY010016331.1_pt1 | contig 27189 bp, 26 predicted proteins | sample 1489401 | NCBI WGS metagenome assembly LLBY01 (sample SAMN04092656, study PRJNA295927) | soil metagenome | biome: Soil prokaryotic community; feature: Bulk soil; isolation source: soil from tomato rhizosphere | host: tomato cultivar Hawaii 7996 | place: South Korea | collected 2011-11-01 | reverse complement strand
CGCCAAGTATGCGTTTGCAACTGATATGTTTCCTCCTGTAATTCCGTCTATCCCTCTTGCTAAAAACAGGATAATCAACGGAAGGGTTATGACAAAAGAGCCTGCTACTTGGGAATCAATATTATGTATAGACCAAACAGGTACAAGCAAAGCAACTAAAAAAATAATCCATCCAATGAATGTTCCAATATTACTCACCAATAGTACCTTTTTCTTTCCTATCCTGTCGGACCATTTTCCCAAAAGTGGATCTCCAATAAGTTGAAAAGCTGGATATATAGCAGCAAGTATTCCATAAATAATGGAATTTCCTCCGAAATCAATCACCAAAAAAACCAAGAATGGTAAACTATACTAAAATCCAAAGTTCCGATAAAGTTTGAAAATAATAATGGGAAAATAGATATCTGTCTATCTTGTGCAGACATTTTTAAATAGAACACATATGTGATGTATAAAAGATTGTTTGATTCTCTTTGGATTTTTATATTTTAAGTATCTTTTGGTTGACAAAATTTTGTGTTTTGCATGCTTACTCCTGCCATTTTACTTCATAAATAGAAATTTCTTGTTTTCAATATTACTTATGGTTTTGGGAGATCAAGAATTGTTATTTAAGGTCTAATTTTGAGACTAGTACAAATTGTATATATATTCGATAATTCATGTGTTCGTACATCTATACATACATTCCTAACCTTATGTTCCAACTTATCAGTTTCATTACGAATTCTTACAACATGTGTTCCTATTCCTATTGTTAGGATAACAAATCTAAATACTCTCCTCTTGGATTTGGGAAGAATGAAGAAGATGATGAAAAAATACACCAGCATCCTCAATCTCTATGATGGCCAAAATTCACCGCATGGGATGTCTTATTATTCTTTATAGTTTCAGCATCTTAAAGTATAGTATATTTGACTTTATCTGGCATTTCGATGAAATTGTTGGTAGATGTTTTAAATCTTCGTCTTCACTTGTGTCCATGACGCCACCAGCACTATAACTAGAATCGTTTCCTTGTTTGTAAATTATCTCAATGGAATTATGTAGGTGAAAGGGTAATTTCACCAATTGGATGTAAACATTTTATATAAAGTGACAAATCAATATCACCCAGTAGTAGAGACAATGACAGTCGATATCATCCAATCTCTGATTTTAGGAATAGTACAAGGCATAACTGAGTGGTTGCCTATCTCAAGCTCGGGTCACTTGGCTTTGACCCAATTAATATTTAATATACGTGTTCCGGTCTTTTTTGATTTAATTCTTCACATTGGAACACTAGCTGGACTGGTGGGATTTTATAGGACTGATCTTTCAAAGATTTTTAGATCGATTATATTTCCTCGATCAATGGAGATTGGAGAACTAAAGGAATATCGCAATCTGCTGATGCTCATCATAATTGGCACTATTCCCACTGCAATTATCGCCTTCGCGCTAAAATCATTGTTTGAGTTTTCATTCTATGATATATTTTTACTGTCAATAGGATTTTTCATCAGTGGAGTTTTCATTTTCATAACAAATTTTTTTAAAAAAGGTTCGAGAAGTATCAATAAGTTCGATGCGGTTCTCATTGGGATTGCCCAAGGATTCTCTGTTTTCTCAAGCATTTCTAGAAGCGGTATCACCATATCATTAGGAATGATTCGACAAATAGATCATATTCAATTAGTCAGGTTTTCATTTTTATTGTCCATTCCTTCAATCATTGGGGGCTCTGTATTTGACTTTTTATTAATGGATGATGCCCAGGTCTCTACAATAGGTAATATTCCCATTGCTTCGTATATCATGGGATTTTTGTCTTCAGCCATAGTTGGATATATAACGATAAAATTATTAATAGATATTGTTAATAAAGGCAAACTACATTACTTTGCGTATTATTGTCTGGCTTTAGCTCTGATCCTGTTAATCTATTCATTCTTGTAAATTTGATTCAAGGAATCGACGTATTGCAGTAATAGTGCCACTAAAATAATACGTCTTTAATCATTCACATAACAATCAATAACGAGATTTACGATCTCATTAGGATTTATTATCTATTTTCACAAACATATAGCTTGAAGGATGCTAAAACTGTACAAATTTTTGATAATAATACAATATTGCTTCTGTATTCCTTTATAATCTTGATACCCAAAATATTTCTAATATTATTACAGATCGGAATGACCTAGAATGCCTGAATAAATAGAGATGGAATAGTCTTCCCATCATTACCAACTATTCCATCTCTATTTTTAATATGTTAAAGTCAATCATCAAAGGAATATTATCATCAACAGGTAAGATCTATACACTATAGTGAATATTTAGATAAATAATTAATACATTTGGATATTAGAACCATCATGGAAGAAAGGCAATTTCTCCATAAACTGTGCATTAATGCACTACAAGTTGATGATTCTATTGAATTTGCTGGTGTAGTAGATTCACATGGTAAGCTTTTAGTGGGTAAATCGAGAGATATTTTTCGTTATAACGATTATTACAAGAAAAGAAAAAATAACTCTTGTTCGAGATATTCAAACTCTTATGGTAAAGCGGTTTTCAAAGATAAGACTGTCTCAGTCAATAATATAAAAAATATCGTCTCTCTTCAATCCAATTTGTTTGAAGATCAAACATTATTTAAGCTTATTAATCTTAATAATGATGTGTTTCTTGCATATATACCCATAAATGAATTAAACGACAAATTTTTGTATATCTATTTTAGTACCGGTGATTATTTGGAGGACGTTTTGATACGATTAGATTCTACTTTCTCTTGATGAAAATATTATCTTTTTTTGGAATAAAATTTTGCGTTCCTATAAAAGGGAGGAAGCACAAACATTCCCATACAGAATAGAAATAAAAAAATTTAGATTTGATAATCTACTCAACAACAATACCAGTCAATTTCTTTTTGGTAGATACATTGTAGTATTTGGTTTCTTTTCTAAGAAGTTCCAAAATTTTTCCTGCTCTGTTACTAGTTCTTCTTAAATAGTCAAACACCAAGGTACAGGATATTTTTCCTACTATTTTGATTATTGAATTATAGATCCTCTTTATAATGTCGTCTTTTACCTTTGATCTCCTGTTTAATTGCTCTATAGTGGATTTAGAATCACTCCTGATTACTATAATTTTTTTCTTATCCTTTCTCTTTAGTTTTTTTTTTGAATGCTTTGAGATTGTCTGATATTGCAAAGTATACAGCCAACATCTCCATCCGTTGTACCCCAAATCTTTCGTTTCTCTTGTATGGTTTTAACGCCTTATCTTACTTTTGTTTTGAAAATGGTTATGCCAAGAAATATATCCAGAAGGTGAGCCGTCTACATCAATTGCGATAAGTATGTTGCGCAATCTGATCTGCTATTTAGTTGGTATGAATATAATCATTATCCATATAGTTATCATAGAATGTATACTCTGTAACGATTGCCATGCCATTAGAGAGTGTAGTGATTGATAATAAACCAAGAATGTCTGCATTTTAGAGTGGATATGAGTTTTTCGACATGTTTCTAACAGGTGGTATTTAATTTCCGCTTTATTCATCCAGCGACCATTCAATTATTACTTTTGAATGGTCACTGTGCAACTCAGATGGAAAAGAGTAAATCTCACAAGCCAACATTTGACTTAACATTTATCCTGATATTCTATATAGATATGTGCATTTGTTCGACTAATTTACATTTAAACTCTAGTTAGTTTAACCATTCCGTTTCAAAAATCTTTAGCCATTTTAAGAATGCGGAAAAAATTGAATTATTTAGCAAATTTAAAATCTTAAATAACTTTTTTAACATATTTAATTATAATACATTAATATATTCTATATAGAGTATTAATAATATATAGATAATTGATTAATAATCATATAGATATAACCATTTTGATGGTTAATTTAAGAAACTATAGGATACTAGGTGTATCGCTTTTAGCCTTATCGCTATTAGTTCCAGTATATGTAAATTCCGTAAATGCACAACAAGTAACTATTAATGGAGCAGGGGCAACATTTCCCTTTCCCTTGATAGATACTTGGAGAGTAGAATATCAAAAAGTCAATCCTGATGTGAGTCTTAATTACGCTTCCATTGGTAGCGGTGGTGGTATTAAACAGTTTACAGAAAAAACTGTTGATTTTGGTGCCACAGATGCTCCATTGTCTTCAACTGAATTTCAAAAAGCAGGAAATGCCGTTCACATTCCAGAAACCATAGGTTCAGTTGTAATATCTTATAACCTTCCTGAAGTAACTACTCCCCTTAAACTGACAGGTCCAGTGATAGCTGATATCTTTTTAGGAAAAATAACAAAGTGGGATGATCCTAAGATAAAAGAACTTAATCCTGATGTGACTTTGCCAGCTGAAGATATAATTTCGGCTCACCGTTCTGATGGTTCGGGTACTACATTCGTCTTTACAGACTATTTATCTAAAGTTAGTCCAGAATGGAATTCCACAATTGGAGTTGGAAAGTCAGTTCAATGGCCATCAGGTTTAGGTGCACCAGGAAATGAAGGTGTAGCAGCATCAATTCAAGGTTCACCCTACTCCATAGGCTATGTTGAATTAGCTTACGCTTTAACCACAGGCATGAAGTTTGCATCAATTCAAAACCAGGAAGGAAACTTTATTGCACCATCAATTAATTCAACAATGGCAGCAGTAAACGCAGCAGCACCAACATTACCTGAAGGTTCACAGCCATGGAATACTGTATCTATAACAAATGCACCAGGTGCAGACTCTTATCCACTTTCTAGTTTCAGCTACCTATTGCTCTACAAGGAATTGAGCACCAACCCAAGCATAAATGAGCAAAAGGCAAATGCATTGGTAGAGTTTGTTGAATGGGCCATAACTGATGGACAACAATTTGCCGAACCACTGGGATATGTTCCATTACCTCAATCGGTTATAGATATCAATGAACAAACACTGAAATCTTTAACCTTTAATGGAAACCCCGTTCTCACCAACTAATTTTATTATTTTTTTCTATATAGTTTATGTGTTCTATATTAATTATATATGTAAAATATATTATCAAATTGTTTTAATTTATTGATATACTTTGTCCCTAAAAGACTCTAAAGATGCACATGCCGAGCTTGTAAAAAAACTTGATTTACGAAATAAAAAATCGATCTTGGGGGACAAGTTTTTTAAAGGTCTGGTTATCGGCGCTTCTCTTTATACTTTATTGATGGTTGCACTTGTATTATTCTCCTTATCTGAAGGTTCGATACCTATTTTCGTAAAGGAAGGGTTTAATTTTGTAATTGGGACAGATTGGAATGCAGTTGAGGGAAGAGAATCCTTTGGTGCACTGCCTTACATTATAGGGACGCTTGTAAGTTCTGCTATTGCCATGGCCATAGCTGTTCCGATTAGTGTAGGAATAGCGATATTCATTACAGAGATGATCCCAAAAAAACTAGGGACTATTCTATCCTTTGTTGTTGAATTGTTAGCAGCCGTTCCCAGTATTGTTTACGGTCTGTGGGCGTTATTTGTCTTTAGATTCTGGATAAGGGATTTTGTGGAAGAACCCCTCCATAATTCATTTGGCGATTATATATCTATATTTGCAAAGGCCCCATTTGGCCTGGATGTGTTTACTGCTGGAATTGTACTTGCTATCATGATTATACCTATTATTACTGCTGTTTCAAGGGAGGTCATGAAAGCTATCCCTCATTCGCAGAAAGAAGCAGCGTATGCTTTGGGTGCAACGAGATGGGAGATGGTGAAAACTGCAATTTTGCCCTCATCAAAAACAGGTTTGATGGGAGCCTCATTTTTAGGATTGGGGAGAGCCATTGGAGAGACAATGTTGGTCACATTAATAATAGGAAACGCAATCGGTTTGGCCGCTATCCCTACATCATTGTTTTCCCAAAGCCAAACCTTGTCCAGTATTATTGCAAATGAATTTAATGAGGCTGCGAATGATCTTCATCTGTCGGCACTGATTGGGCTAGGTTTAGTTCTTTTCATAATTACAATTTTTATAAACATCGCCGCTATTTTCATCATATCGCGAGTTTCAAAATCTTATTCAAATGTGAGGGAATAATATGAGCAATATTAGTAACAACGATAACAATAAAGAAAAAAGCTACAAGTCAATAATTCGAGAAACTACTGCAAAAAATGCATCAAAAAGAAAAATGAAAAACAATTTGATCACCGTTTTGTTAGCTTGTTTTGTAATAATAGCAGTTATTCCACTGAGCTCAATTTTGATAGAGGTGTTTAAGAATGGTATAGGTGCATTTAGTTTCGACTTTTTGTTTCTCCCACCAGGATCAATAGGCTCCGGAGGTGGAGGTATAGGGCCAGCTATTCAAGGGACCTTAATGGTTGTAGGATTTGCCACTTTAATAGGCGCACCTGTTGGCGTTTTGGCCGGAGTATTTCTATCAGAGTATTCCAGCTCAAGCAGAGTGTTTGCCTACATTTTGAGACTTTTTAACGATGTATTAACCGGGATCCCTTCTATCGTCATAGGAATTGCGGGATACATTACTATAGTGCTGACCATGGGCTCCTTTTCCATATTGGCAGGTGCATTTGTTTTGTCTATAATAATGATCCCTATTATTGCAAGAGTTTCAGAAGAAACTCTTAAACTCGTACCAAATACACTAAGAGAGGCTGCATATGGTTTGGGTCTTCCAAAGTGGAAGGTAGTGTGGCATATTGTCATAAAGGGCTCCAAAAGTGGTATTTTAACTAGTATTGTACTTGCCATATCAAGGATCGCTGGTGAAACAGCACCATTAATAATGACCATATTGGGGACAAGTTTATTCTTTAGCGGCTTTAATTCTCCAGTCGATGCCTTGCCTTTGAGAATTTGGAGACTTGCTTCTCAGCCATACCCTTCTGCTCATGAACAAGGATGGGGTGCTGCATTACTATTGATATTACTTGTATTATCGCTGAGTATTGCTTTGAGAATGTTTGCTCAAAAGAGGAGCCTTACTTTTAAATCGACTATTTGATCTATTTTTTCTATATAATACTATATACTTCCTATAGACAAATATTATTATGAAATTGCGCATTTAGAGAATTGTCTAGTGGACAATTTGAACAACTCATTGAACCCTACTGTAAATGAAGAAATTAATCATTTATCTTCTATCGATTCTAATCCTAAACACGAATCTACTAGCCCTTTTACTGAGCCCGAATTCCAAGAAAAATCAGATTCAAGATTCAAAATCGAGAATCCAAAGCTATCTATACAATCACTAAAAGCTTGGTTTAGCGGCAAACTGGCTTTAAAAGATATCAATCTTGAGGTGAAAGAAAAACAAATCACAGCATTAATTGGTCCATCGGGATGTGGCAAAACAACTCTATTAAGATGCATTAACAGGATGCATGATTTGACTCCAAATGCCACTGCTGATGGAAGGGTTATTTTGGATGATCTTAATATTTATGATAAACAATCAGATCCTGTTCTCATAAGAAGACGAATGGGAATGGTATTCCAAAAACCAAATCCATTTCCGACTATGAGCATATTTGATAATGTAGCAGCTGGCTTGAAGCTGAATGGTGTTAAAGATAAGAAATTGATTAAAGAAATTGTTTATGATAGCTTACAGGGCGCTGCTTTATGGAATGAGGTTAAAAATGATTTAGACAAGCCCGGAATAAGCTTGTCAGGTGGTCAACAGCAAAGGTTATGCATAGCAAGGGCACTGGCAATGCAACCCGAAATATTATTAATGGATGAACCTACTTCTGCATTGGATCCAATTGCGTCTTCAAAAATTGAAGAATTAATGACTGAATTAAAGAAACACTTGACCGTAATAATTGTAACTCATAATATGCAACAAGCAGCCAGAGTTTCTGATTATACCGCATTTATGTATCTGGGCGAATTAATTGAATTTGGACCTACAGATCAAATATTTAAGAATCCAAAAAAAGAGCTAACTGAAAGATACATTTCCGGAAAGTTCGGCTAGACTTGTTTATTTAGTTTCTTGATTCATTTTAATTAAAGTGGCGCGATTACTTGACATGGGGCTAACTAAGGTTAGCAGCATTGTTCTTGATATGGCTATTTTAGCTGAAAGTACTGTTACTAAAGCTGTTACATCCTACAATGACGATGATAATTCAGCAAAAAAGCAGATATTTGAATCATCTGCAAAACTTCGATTTCTCCAAGATGAAGTATCTGAGTTGACGATCGAACTTATCGCTCGGTTTCAACCTGTGGCAACGGATTTAAGATTTATTAAATCTTGCATGGAGCTTGCGTATGGTTTTTCAAGGTTTGGAAGGTATGCGTATGATATTATAATGGTGCTTGAAATCCTTGGGCCATTGGAACATTGCGATAAATTGCCAGTAATGCGAATGTCAAAACTCGTTATGGAGATGATGGCGCTAGGGGTAGCGGCGTTACGAACAAGAGATAACTCTAACTTAGGTAGAATATATGAAATGGAAGAAATGGTCGATGTTTTGTTCCGAAAAAATCTACGGGAATCGTCTCAACTTATACGATCAAATAATTACTCTGATAACAGATGTAATATTTCCACTGCTTTGATACTGAAATATTTGGAACGGATATCTGATCATGCTTGCTACATTGCAGATTCAGTTAAATATATTGAAACTGGAATGGCAAGCCCTAGAAGATAATAAAATTTAACTATATATGAAGCGAATCATCTAGAGTAGAAGTTTGTATGAATAACGCTGATGCAACTAAGAAATGCATAATATGTGGATGCACAGGACATGCTTTGTTTGGATGTTTTGCACACTGGACAGGTCATAAGAAAACCAAGGGTAAGTGCATAAAGGAGTAGTACTTATGGGTGGCGCGGTGCTGTTAACTTAAGCGTTGTTCACCTCCTTGTTATGATAATCTGAAAACATATTCAACCAGTTACTTACGTGCTTCAACCTGCAATTCTTTATTCTACAGGGAAAATAATCATCGAAACTTTCAGTTCTATCCTTTAGGTATTGCATAGTTCTCTCGATAAGGCTTTTCTCCAATGAGGAATGGATATGATGTTTTAGTTTCAGGAATCGACATGCTTGAGGATACCACGTACCACCATCAGTAGATACACCGTGTTTTCCGTGAATCTTAATCAAGCCATCAGGGAATCTTTCGGCTACAAACATGTTTCTTTCCTTGGAGATGGATAGTGCGAGAATATCCATGTTTTCGGATTCAATTGTAACCCATAACCAAATATACTCGGGTCCAACTTTAATCAATGTCTCATCTATGATAAATTCTGAGATCCTTTTCTTTTTGATTGATATCTTCTGAGGTGTATACTTTTGAATCCATTTCCAGATTGCAACATGACTTCTCTTTACTTTGTTTAGATGAAATATTGCTTTGGAAACACTTCTGGTTGATAAACCAAGAAAGTACAAATACAAAGCATGGTCAATATCTAACGAAGATGTTCTGTTTCTTTTGATGATCATAACTGAAATAGAGCATCTTCAAGCTATATCATTTTCTTAAGTTAACAGAGCCGGTGGCGCTGTTGTTCTACTTATTATTTTAATTCATAAAGCGCAATAACTAGCTTTAGCAAAATTTTCTCATTAGTAGTTTCTGCCAATGGTATAAAGTATTTCTGAGTTTCCTCTTTCATTCTGGTTATCTTATCTCTTCTTCTGGAATTTTTTAAAGATCTGAGTTCATCTAAGCGTTCTGCCAAAAGGATGTTCTTTATCAAAGTATCTGATTGTTTTACTCTGCTGAATTGCCTTTCAATTTTTTGTTCCTCATTCTTGTTACTTTGTTCTTGATTAGAATATTTATTAAAGAAAGATATTACATCAAGTGTCTTTTCACTAAGTTCATTTTTTATGTATTCCTTTGTCTCTTTGGAAATTTCTTGTTTGATAGAAATGTCGTGAAGTAATGCCGAACAAACAAGATCAGAGTCATCAACACTCATTTCTTCATTGACGATTAAGGCTACTCTCAAAGAATGATTTATTTGAGGTTCAATCTTGTCATATTGGTATTTTCTTGTCATATTATTATGAATTCTTAAAGCCAAACCAAAAGCTTTAGAAATCTTTTCTACTTCATTCATAGATTTCTCAAAAGGTTTCAACAGCTTTGGAAACCCTGTTTTAATAAAATTATTCCTATTATCGCTATCCTTGTACATTCCTAGTGATTTAACCTATGATTTTTTGGCTATTCATCCTATAATTTACTTTTCATCTATTATGATATGCTATTCCTATTAATGAAATTTCTAAAGTATAGATATACATTCATAAGTTTATAATATTTTATCACTTTACTGATTATATTTATATGATTTCCAATGATACAAACAAAATTGACGATGTAAGCGTCTCTATTCAATTAAATGATATTAAAGTGCAATTTAGTGGAGGACCTGAAAATGTTTTGTTGTCGACTATCAATTTTCTAACGAAACATATTCCAGAACTACGTTTGGCTCAGAAAATCTCGTTAAATTATTCTGTATCTGAACTGATTGATATGTATTCCTCTATAATAAAAATTACCCCTGAGGGACCAAAAATTTTACCTAATCTGGGAGAAATTCACAATAAGAAATTCTCTGATAAAGAAATAGTTATGCTGTTTCTACTAGGCTCTAAGATTGCATATGAGCTAGGCAAAATTCCTGAAAAATCATCCCCTATTTCAGATATTCAAACAACAACAAATCTAAATCCAAAGTCTATCAGCTCCAGATTATCTGAATTGGTTAAGGTTGGATATGTAACAAAAAGCGTAAATAAAGAAACCCAAACAGAATCGGTAGTCTACGGAATAACTACCATAGGAATAAAGTGGCTAAATGATGTTATGAACAAAAAATTTGCTGTAAGGCAGTAGTCATTTTTCAAATAACGGTTTCTTTTGGATGTATCTATAATTTCTTAAAGTTCCTACTCTAGTTAGTATTCCCTCTCTGACCATATCACTTAAGGAGTGTGATACTGCAGTTTTATCATAATTATATCCCATTCTTGCCAATTCTTGATGGACTTCGATAAGTAATCTCTCATTTTCAAAAAATTTTTCATAAAAAATTTTTTCCATCAAACTTCTACAGGTATTACCATTTTTTGCAAGTTCCTTTAACGATACCGTATTTTTTTTCTGATTACTAATTTGAAGTGTGCTGTTTGTATCTATTCTCGACTTTATGTTGTCGATTTCAGCTTTAAGTTTTTCAATTTCATTATTTGCATTTGTACCTGACAATGAAGCAATATCTATACCGGTAAGTACGTTTTCTACTACGTTTTTTACTTTATCTTCTACACAAGTAATTTCAACTTCCCATTCTTTATACTTCAGCTTAATCTTTGCTTCTAAAGACAATTTTGACACAGCTTCACTCATGTTTATATTATATTAGCCTCACTAATTGATAAACGTGTTGTTGCACAACATGAACAACATGAACAACATTTATTAATATGCTATTGTTGTTGAACAACATGCACAATCAACTTAATCTTCAGGACCTAGAATCAAATTTAGAATCTATGAAAAGATCCCTTATCAATAGTTTTAGCAATTCGTATTTTTGTAAGGACTACAAAAACTTAATTCAAAACAAGAAACTGGTTTTCGTAGATGATGAAGAGAGTATACCAATACAAAATTGGGGAATCCATTCTGAAAAATATTCCAATCTTAAATTAACCCGTATATCTCCTACAGAAGCTGAAAAATTGGTTTTTGGAATAGATTCAAGCTGCATCAAAGTAGCTGAGGTTGAAGATGGTGGTTTGTATGCAGTTAAAGGGTCTGTTTGTATATCCTTTAAGGGAAAGCCTACTGCTCATTTAAAAATAGGTCCGTTGATGTTTTATCTTAATGAGGAAGTTCTCCAGAGCCTTAAATTTGACCGTAACGTGTTTAAATTAATACTATTTAACGACGACTATGCGAAGAAATTTCTGCGCGTCAATATAGAAAGGTACATCCAATTTTGGATTTCTAAACTGATTTCTGGATCATTAATTTTGATTGATGGCTCGTTAAAATCTTCGATATTTGAAAATCACATGTATCACATTTCAAAGATCTTAGAAAATTCTGTAGTTAATGGCAATTCTGTAATAGGTATTAGCAAAAGCTCTAAAATCAAGATACTAAAATATTTGTCATATCCTCTTATTAGGTCAACATTTCCAGCATATGTCGATATCAATCTAATAATCCGGAGTCTTATTTCTAAAACATATGGTGAACATATGTTAGTAAAATTATCTAGCAATGAATATTCAAATATTTTGCGAGCCGATATAGTATCATATGACAATGATGTGAACTCTACTTTAGGAACGCTACTTCATAATGAATTGATTAATTTCGGCTATCCTAGTTCTCTTTCTCTTTCACATCATGTTTCAATTTTTTCAAATACAGAATTGGCCAGCATCAAGAGTTTTATTAAATCTAATTATTCTATAAAAGAAATTACACATGAGAATGCTAGAGCATCTGTGCTTGGAGCCGCTTGGAGATGAAAATTCTTTCCAAAACAGGGGACGAAATTCTATTATTAGCTGTTACTAATGATTTCGCTAATAAAGGAGACTATTTTGTCATAGAAGATTTTAATAGTAGCAAGAAATTGCTTGTTCAATTTTATGAAGAGGAGTATTTCTCTTCATCATCGCTAGTTGATGAGATTATAAAGGACGAAGTAGTCTCCCAATTTAGTAATGAGAATATTTTCGATCCTTTGGAAATAAATAACCTTTCTCAAATTATTAGGGATGTCAGAATCTTTAAGACAAAAATAAGAGGATCTATAGACAATGAAAATCAACTATCAACAGACGTAGACTGGGTTCCTTCAAGGGTTAATTCTAAAATCGTCAAGATAGGTATGAGAGAAATGAATTCTCTCTTGAATAAAAAAATGCACTATCCAATATCCTTGGGAAGATGTGGATCTGACAATCAACCATTTGAGATATTTGCTGAAGACCTCGATGGCCGGTTAAATATTATTACAGGAAAGAAAGAAACAGGCAAGTCCCATCTGTCAAAAATCTTGATGAAATCTCTCATCCAATATGGAGCATACGTTATTGTTTTTGATCTAAATAATGAGTACAGTGGTCTCTCATACAATCTTGATGGGAAACGTTCTCCCATAGCCGATAAATTACTTTTGTTAAATCCTGGCCTAGAATTAAAATTTGATTTGACATATTTTGGAAAACCATCAATTTCAAATATGTTGAAGAATGCATTGGATATGCCCTCCGCTTCTCTGCGGGAGTTTTTTAGGATCTGGGATGCATTAGAAAACAAAAAGATTTTGAGTCTTCCTGAATTAGGCAAAGCTTTTGGTACTTGGACAATCAATGAATTGGTGAGAGATGCATTATTATCGAGATTTCATACCATTAACTCATCTCATCTGTTCTCTTCAAGTGTTGCCAAAGAGAAATGTTTTAAGTTTGAAGATTTAGTCAAAACAAAAGCTAAAGGTGCTGCAATGATAATAAATATGAGTAGGGTTTCTCCAGTAATTAGGCGAATGATTGTTGAATTAGTAATGAGTAAGTTAATTGAATTATTAGAGAAATCACAGATCCCCCCAGTTTTTATCTTTGCAGAAGAAGCTCAGCTCTATATCCGTGACACGTATTGGGAAGATTTGATAACACGAATGCGTCATTTTGGAATATATTCAACATTTATTACTAATCAACCAGATGCCATAAATGATACCATATATAGACAGGTAGACAATATTTTTCTATTCAATTTTACAAATGATGCTGACTTAGAAAAGATCTCTAAAGTTTCCTTACTTGACAGTGCCACAATAAAATCTCTTGTTAAAACTTTGTCTCATAGAAATTGTTTAGCAATCGGTAAAGCAGTTTCAAATTTGCCTATGGTAGTTAAAGTTGATCCGGTAGATGTACTAACTTTAGGGGAAACAAAAAAATTTTTTAAATAATGGGATCTCCTCTAATTGAAACGATGAATTCCTTTTGAGCAATCTTGTCTATATTATAATTGAGACCGTTTATGTGTTTTATTAACTCTAGATTTGTTAATAGGTGATTCGTAATTTTCGATATCTTGTATTTAGACTCGCCTTTAACAAAGCTTAAAGGTAATACCAACATATCAGCTAAAAATTGATCTATACACGCACGAGATTCATAGTCTGCTATGAATCTTTTTGCTGCATTATGCCCAATTGTTTCTGCCTTTATACCTTTTTCACCGATATAATCTGCGCCTAAATAAATGCCTGATTCCGAAGTACTATAAACGAGGATCGAAGATCCGGGACTTACTGAAGTTTCAATTATGGATATATGCTTGATAGGTTTTATTCCTTTTTTTTCTAGTGTTGTAATGGCGTGCTCAATTTGTCTATCTGGCACATGTCTCGGTAACTTACCTGCAATGCTCATGATGGCTGGTTGCGTATCCTTAAAATTACAAAACTCGATTGTATGAAGTTCTGATGTTTTTTTTATTTGTACATCAACAATACCTTGTCCATTCGGATAAAAACCTCGTCTTATGACATTTATACTAAAAGTGATCCCAATTCTAGATAGGATGTCTCTTAATAAGTATCTAATATAATCTATTGTTGGGCTATATTTCACATCCGTTCCTCCTTGAATTCTTAGTGTCAAATTTTTTTGGAAGATAGCAACTACTGGAATTATCGTTTGCAATAATAGCGGTATGCTTCCTGCTGTTCCTATATCTATTACTAGATTATTATTTTCTGAACCAATTTCCACATTCTTATGTGCTTTGTACTTGATCCAACTTGCGCCTACTGTTACATTTTCGATACTGATGTTAAAAAGCCTTGAAAGTAATTGAATTGTCGAAACATGTTGTTGCTTTAGTCCCGGGTCTTTTCTATTTGATCGGATGTTGATTATTTCCATTGGCTTACCGATCAAAGTTGAGATGGTTATGGCACTACGAAGTATTTGTCCACCACCCTCACCCATCGATCCGTCGACTAATATCATTTCATCATTTTGTTAATTTGTACAGTTTCTTTATTCTTTCTTCACCATTCATTTCTTTGATTAATTTAATTGTGGATAAAGGCACAAGCTCTTGCCAGTCTTTGTCCTCTGCTATACGTTTTCTAACTTCTGTGGCAGACATTATATCTCTGTTGATCATATCAGGCCTTATAATGTCCTTTCTTCGCTCTACAAATAACATGTTTGTAAATGGATCATTTGTAAATACTGTACTATATCTGGGTACTAATAAATCCAAGTTATAACTCCACAACATATGAGTTCCTATATCTGGAACAGGGATTATGATTATCTTCTCTAGTTTATCCTTTGCTTCAATTTTCAGAGCATCTCTGATCATCTCAATTCTCTCTCCAGCAGTAAAAGGATTTCTAGATTCAAAACTCTTATCAGAGCTTCCCACAGCCACTATTAGCTCATCCATTTCCTCAGTGCACCATAAAAGTGAGTGTAGATGCCCATGATGCAGAGGTTGGAATCTTCCAATATACAATCCTCTTTTCAATACTTCTCTAGTATTCTCTCTGATTAAAAATTTATCACTGTAAAAAAGATGCCTAAGCAATAAAGTTATTATATTTTATTTTCTAAAAATATTCTAGTATTGTCTTGTAGTAGGTTTGGACGGGAAGCCGAATATTTAACGGGATTATATCTGTCAAATAACAATTGGTTAGTTTTTTTTTCGAAAGGTAGTAAGGGGCCCGCTGATATTGTTGCAAAACAAAATGATATAATACTGCTTGTTCAAGTTAAATCTAGTACAAAAATACCGCGAATTCACGGATGCGAAATACAACAACTTATTCAAATGGCCGACAAAATTAGTAACAGTTATCCCATACTATCACTAATACATCCTCAATTGAATTGCAATACGAATAACAATACTATTTTTCTTGGAAATTATTTGCTCGATTTCTTCTTATTACCGGACTGGATCAGTATAGATCCCATGACATTAGCTCCAGTAACACATCGAATCTAATTCCCTCATTACCCTTACTGTTTAATGGTGATCGCGACATCAATCTTATTTGTCTTTATAGTTATTCCAAAATTCTTTTATGATTTTTTCGTTCATCTTTATAGACGTTATTGCCATCTCCTTCCAAAATCCTATCATACTTGAAACATAACTATGCCAAGCATTTTCGAACTGATTAGACGTTATTGCCATCTCCTTCAAACTATCTTTTGTAAATAAATCGTTTTTGAATTCTGATTTTTGTTCGGTCTCATACTTTGTATCTGCTTTGAAGTTATAGTTTGCGACAAGATCGGAGACTATTTTTTTGATATCGTTATTACTTAAATCATTATCTGTACCGCAAATTACTATTTCTGAATTGGTTGGTAAATTAATTAACTTCATTTTATCATATTCAAACGTAACCGACTCCAAATTTCCCAAATCTGTAAATCTCTTTCCTGCATCCAATAAATGAGGTGTCTGGGTCATACTCAAATTTATATCATTTTTGTCAATGTTGTTTTCCGGATTAATACTGATATCTTGACCATCACTTTTCAAAATCCCTACAAATCTTATTTTAGGTTCACGACTTAAGATTTCCTTTGATACCTGAGTTACACTCATTACTCCTTTTTTTTACAGATAGGAGTATATTTACATTCTTTTTTTATCATATTTGTTATAATTATCTACTTATAATCTTAGCAATTCATAATAATTCATCAATTTTTCTTGCTAAAGTTATATCATTACTACTAATTCCGTTAATATCATGAGTTGTCAGTCCGATATCAACACTATTATAGGATAATTTAATATCTGGATGATGATCCATTTTTTCAGCTATTAGAGCGATTTTTGTAATAAAACTAAATGCCTCAACAAAATCTCTAAATTTGAAGTTTTTTTCCAACTTCTTATCCTTTTTCTTCCAATTTTCCAACTTCTTTATCTCGTTTTCTAAATTCTCCATGTCTCTTAATCTATATAAAATTAATTAAACATTATCAATTGCGATTTGTATCTTGGCTAACTAATTCAAAATGGCCGTAAATGATGTTCTTTCTATTATACCCTTACCAGCCATCTGGAGACACGTCAGTTCAAAGCCAAACATTTGATATCTTTTCTATTGCATTTGCTTTTGGTAGGCTAACTTTAATAAATGGTATCTTGTCTAATTTTGACTTTATATTTATCATGCATTTCATATAGATGAATTCTCTAAATTTGAAGATTCCTTGAAGCTAAAACTAGATTTAATATTACCTCTGTTTCTTTAATTTGTATATTCATGGTAAAGGTTTCAATTGTCCAAATGAAGTCTTCTATGGACAAAGAGGAAAATTTGCAATATTCTTTAGAACAAATTAAAGAATCAGCCAAAAATTCTGCTAAAATAATTTGCTTTCCGGAATTTCAAATGTCTTTTTCTCCCTCGTCTCAAAGTAGTGAAGAGTTATTTTCTCTTTCTGAATCCAAACATGGTAATTTTGTATCACAATTAAAAAAAAGTGCCAGAGATAATAATATCTTTATTGTTGGTTCTATTTATGAAAGAGCAAATTCAAAACAAACAAAAAAAATCCAAAGTCAGAGAAATTTTGACAAAGATTCTTACCGCGTATTTGATACTGTTGTGTTGATAAACAATAAAGGACGATTAGTTTCACAATATAGAAAGCTGCATCTGTACGATGCACTTGGTTTTAGGGAATCCAATAAATTACTAGCTGGAAATAAATTATTTTCTCCCGTTGCATCACCTTTGGGCAAGATTGGAACTTTGGTTTGCTATGATTTGCGATTCCCGGAGTTATCAAGAATGCTTGCTCTAAAGGGTTCCGGTATTCTTATAGCACCATCTGGCTGGGTTCAGGGAACTATGAAAGAGGATCATTGGGTGATAATGTGTAAAGCAAGAGCAATAGAAAATGGAGTTTATTTAATAGCCCCTAATCAGATTGGTAATATTTTTTGTGGTAGAAGTTTGATTGTTGATCCGTTTGGGATAGTAGTTACGGATATGGGTAATAAAGAAGGGTTTGATATTGTTGACTTGGACCTTGACAGAATTGATGTTGTTAGAAAAACCCTTCCTCTTCTTAAGAATAGACGTAAAGATATGTACAAGATCATCTAATTTATGTATGGTTGATTCCGACGGCCTGTGGATGGTTATCAATTATAAGTAATGATCTGTTTCTGACTTCGTTTATCGTTACTGGCTAAAGATTTAATTTAACAGTGGCTGTGTCTACAAAAGTAATAGTGTTACTCGCATCTTGATGGTATTCAGTGCTACCACCTTAATTTTCTCTTATTTTTATTAAGATTGAAATTGATGAAAGATCTATTTCAAAAACGCACACATTTTTATTATGCTAAAGCCCTCTCTATATAATATATGGGTGAAAAAGTCTATGTACTTGGTGCTGGAAGTACAAAGTATGGCAAGTTAAATGAAAGTATTATTGAGATTGCTTTGAACGCTTCAAAAGATGCCATTGATTCAGCAGGTATAACTCCAAAGGATGTGAAAGCCGGATATATTTCAAATGTTTTTGGTGTAGCAGATAAACAGGTACATATGGCTCCAGTAATCATGAGCAACCTCGGAATTCCCGAGGTGCCTGGGTTGACTATTGAATCTGCATGCGGCTCTGGATCTGTTATGTTTAGGGAAGCGTTTGCAAATGTCTCTGCTGGATTTTATGATTGTGTATTGGCATTGGGTGTAGAAAAAGTAACTCATACCAGTACGGTCGAGAGTACAACCCTTTTTTCGTATTGTTCTGATTTTTTCTATGAAGGTGGCAATGGTGCCTCTTTTCCCGGACTTTTCGGCTCTATGGCAAGAGCTTATCTTGCAACATATAAGGCTACTGAAGAAGATCTAGCAAGAGTTGCAGTTAAGAATCATGAAAATGGATTGTTAAATCCAAAAGCGCATGTTAGGAAAAAGATTACTGTGGAGGACGTGTTAAAATCTCCTGTAGTAGCATCACCATTAAAACTATATGATTGTTGTCCCTTCTCAGATGGGGCTTCTGCTGTAATATTGTGTAATGAAGAATTTGCAAAAAAGAGTGGGAACCCATATATTGAGATTGTAGGTTCGGGAAGAGGAGCATCTCCTGCTTCTGTACAATCTAGAAAAGATATAACTACAATTCCTAGTACCGTAGAGGCATCACGACAAGCCTACAAGATGGCTAATTTATCTCCAAAGGATATAGATTTTGTTGAAGTCCACGATTGTTTTACTATAGCCGAATTAATAGATATAGAAGATCTGGGTTTTTTCCCTAAGGGATCTGCCGCTCAGGCAGTTAGGGAAGGACGTACCAAATTAAATAGTGATATTACAGTTAATCCCTCTGGAGGATTGAAGTCGAAAGGTCATCCAATAGGTGCCACAGGCGTTGGCCAGGTAGTGGAGGTATTTGAGCAGTTTACAAATAAAGCTGGAGATCGAACAGTTAAGGATGCAGAGATAGCAATGACTCACAATTTTGGTGCAACGGGGGCTAGTGCAGCCGTTCATATTTTCAAAAAAATCAAGTAATGTGTGATACCCTGATTGTCTGAATCAAAGTCTAAGAAACAAAGCACAAGAGAACAATTTATCGAACATGCAAAAAAGGGAGAGATACTTCTTAATCAATGTACAAAATGCAATAATATCATGCTAGAAACCGTATATTACTGCGACAAATGTTTTTCAAATTCTTTTAGACACGTATCATACACCGGAAAAGGTAGAGTTGTCACTTATACGATTCAATCGGTTGCCCCAGAAGGATTTGAAGATGTTAGTTCCTACGCTTGGGTTATTTTTAAATTAGATGATTGTGACATCAATGTTTCTGGTTTTCTACCAGGAATATCTACGCCATTGGACTTGCCGCTAGGATCTAAAATTCAGGTCATTGATTTTCACGTAAAGCATGGATTGATATTACAAAAATATTAGCGAATACCTACTTTTATTCATCAAGCTAAAATTAATCTTCCTTTTTGTTTAGAGAGTTTAACATTTGTTTTTAACAAACCTTCCGATTATTGATCTATAGATGGAAAAAAGTGGCCAGTTCTATTATGATGTTAATAGTGCAATCTCAGTGATCAATACGCAAATCTCTCAGCTTAGGGTAATCGACAAAAAGTTTTCTAACATAGATGCCAATTTTAGCTCTAAAATTACACAAAATATTAAATCTGGAAATAATGCACGCGCTAATATTATAGCAAATGAACTATCTGCTATGAGACGCCTTCGAAAGAATACCCAAAATGCTAGTTTAGCTCTGGAAGTAGTTGCAATTCGTTTTACTAGTATTAATGAATTTTCTGCAATAATGGATACTATTAATCCAACTGTAGACATGCTGCAAGACATACAGAAAGATCTCTCCAAGGCTGTTCCCTCTGCAACTAATGTTCTATCTGAAATTCATACTTTAACTGATGACGTACTGACTAATTCTAACATACACACTGACGATGGTAAAATAGGCTCCGTTGTAGATAAAGACGCCTTAGCCATATTAAATGATGTTCAAAATAGTTTGGAAGATGAGGCTAAAGAGAAATTACCAGACGTTCCAGAATCTATCATTTCTAAAAGACCTGCTATAAATTTAAAAGATGATATATTAAATAGCGGACAGGTTTTGCTAGAAAGTTAGATTATTTTTTTCATTCCCATCTATTGCTTATTTTTATACGGATAGTTTTATTTATATAGTAATATTCAGACTGCTTTGTAGTTGAGGTTTTCATATTCGCCCCCCTCTGAATCTAAACGTGGTGTATTAGAATCTACGTCTAAGAGAGTTAGAATGATTTTTTCAGTTATGGCTAGTCCCAACCGAATAGATATTCTACGAATTCTAAATAATAAAGGACCGCTGACATATTCTGAGCTTAAGTCATTAGCCGGATTCAAATCAAAAAAGGAATCTGGCAAATTTGCCTATCATTTACGCAAATTGTTAAAACAATCTTTGGTCGGTCTAAATAAATCAGAAAGACGATATACCATTACAAATCTGGGTAAATTGGTGTTAAATTTAGCTAGGCAAATAGAAGAAAAATCTATTGTAGAGAGTGGAAAGATGTACGTAAGGACAAGTCATCAAACTCTTGAAGAATTCAATTCTCACAAGATAATTCAAAGCTTAGTTAGAGAAGCAAACTTATCATTAGAGCAAGCTACTAAAATTACAGAAGAAGTAGAAAATAAAATCTACAAACTCTCAACTTCTTATTTAACCTCTCGCTTAATAAGAGATTGTGTTAATAACATTTTGGTAGAACATGGCCTAGAAGATCAGATGAACAAGTTGATTCGAGTTGGGATCCCTATATTTGATATAGATAAAACATTAAACAATAGTAATAACACGTTGAGAAATGGAATAAATGACTTGATCATCGATATATCAAAAAACGTACTTTCTGATTATTTTGTCAATACCTTTCAAAAAGATATACTGGATATGCATTACAATGGTGAAATTCATCTTGATACCTTAGGTCATTGGGGAATTGGTCCTGATACCATTTTCATTGATATTGAACAAGTAAAAAGTAATCTCAATATGAAAGGGCATTTCCTATTTTTGCCGCGAACACTTGATCAAAGTAATTTCAATTTAGTTTTGCCTATTATAGTATCAATCCTTCAAAGGGAGGTATCTAAGGAAATAGTTATAGAAAATATGGATAAAATTTTTAGAGATTATCAAATGGATAAAATACCTGATTATTTCTCGTTATCGTTAATTTTGTCTTCAATATCTATGCAATATACAAATGCTCCTATTGTTACTCTTGTTATATCAGGAAAAGAAGATAATGAACTATTAATTCAAATGTTAAAGGGATATTCTTCATACCTACAACAAGTGGCGTTGCCCAACTTTGGATTATTCATTAATCATGCAAGATCCTTGTCAGGCGATGTTTTGTCGCTGATTGCAAAAATTGTTAAACTTGGAGGTAAGATCCTCTTATCACAAGAATCAATTCTTAGTAGTAGAGGCATTCGTAAATTAAACAGCACTTCTTTGCTACCAAACATGGTATTGAATTCTCTAACTATCAACCTCCCTCGATTGGCTTATCAGTCAAACAAAGACGAAACATATTTTAGAACTAAATTGGCATTGTTAATGAAACCATCAATAAGTACATTATTGTTGAAGAAAGAAATGTTGTCAAGAAATATACAACATAATATATTGCCTACAATATCTGATATTCTTGGTTTTCCGGAGGTAGGTTCTACCACTGTAGTTGTTAATATAGCAGGATTAAACGAATCAGTCTATGATATTCTAGGGCATTCCAGAGAAGACGGGTTTGAGATAGTTAAAAAAGTGATAAAAACAGCTAATGATGTATTACTTAGTTTCAGTCAAACCAATACCGAAAAGTTTGGAGTTTCTATGATTAATGATGGTAGTTCTACAAGATTTGTCGTTTTAGATTCTGACAAATTTGGTAAACTGACCCATGATTTTCAATCATATTCACAAGGAGTGGTAATTACAAGAGGATTATTAGAAAATGATGATTCTATTTCTGAAAATCTTATGCAGTTGGATAGCCTTGTATCAGGAGGTCTATATATCAGACTCGATATAACTGGCACTTCCGAACAGGAGTTGATTGACATATTAAAAATTGCTATTCCTACAATTCCCTACTTTGTTATATTTGAAAAACATTTTGTATGCTCTATATGTGGAAGAAGGAATATCCAGAACAATATTTGTTTGTCTTGTGGATCTAGCAATGTCAATGAGATTAATTAATTTATAGACTAAAGTGAGAAATAAAAATCAGGTGTTGCTGACTACGGCTTACTTATTCCACAATTATGTGTATCTTTGATACACATATGACAATCAAAGAGATAATTCATACTTTAGATATTACGCAGTTTGCTATATAATTATACTATATAGTCAAATTTAGATCACGGGTCCTTGGCCATAACTTTATGGGCATATTCTTTACTTTTGTACTTCTAAGCTTCTTTGTACTTGGGCCGGAATTAAATTCCGTACAAACTCCTCTATATGGAATTAATCTCTAAATATCTCAACTCATCATTTTGTAAAATAAGATATCGAAATTAATATAAGCGATCTATAGATAATATATAAATGTTATATGGCTGAAACTGATCTTCCTGAGTCAAAAAGCAAAACCATTGTACACATTAAAAAGCGAAACGGTACAATTGTGGATTTTGAACAATCAAAAATTTCAAATGCTATTTACAAAGCATTAGTTGCAGCTGGTAAACCAGATCATAAATTAGCTGAATTTCTTGCATCAAAGTTAGTTAATAAGATCATTAAAAATGATTACTTGGAATCTATTCATAAAGGTCATGTTTTGAGCGTTGAGGATGTACAAGACATGGTCGAATCTATTTTAATTGAAGAAGGTTTGGCTGAAACTGCAAAAGCCTATATTCTATACCGTCATGAGAGGCGCAAACTAAGGGAGATGAAGATGAAGATCTTAAATAAAAGAGATCTAGACGAAGTTGATAAATCACTGGATGTTAATTCATTACGTGTTCTAGCTTCTAGATATCTGTTAAGAGATAACAGTGGTGAAATAATTGAGGGTCCAAAACAATTATTTGAACGAGTCGCAATTTTGGTTGCAGTATCTGATATTATACATGATCCACGTGTATTTGATTTTAAGGGTAATCATTTACGGGATTTGTCTGAGGCCGAACATTATTATAAGAAATTGGACGATTTTGATAGCAAATTAAAAATTGGTGATTACTATTTAAATAAATATCATTTTGAATCGCTTATTAGAGCATACATCGATGAAGCAAAATCTGGAAAAATGAAAGTAGGTTTCAAGGATCTTCTGAGATTAATCGCAGAAGGCCAAATGATTAATCATGCTAGTAAGATTTTAGAATATTATAATCTAATGGTTTTGAATGAATTTCTTCCCAACACCCCAACTCTTATGAATGCAGGTGCTAGATTGGGACAATTATCTGCTTGTTTTGTCCTCGATATGCCAGATGATATGTATTCTATAATGAAATCATCTACTGACGCTGCTATGATATTTAAATCCGGAGGCGGAGTAGGGATAAATTATTCTGACCTTAGACCTGAAGGTGATATTGTTGCATCTACAAGTGGGGTAGCATCTGGACCAACCTCTTTTATGCAGATAATTGATTCAATTACAGATGTAGTTAAACAAGGGGGAAAACGCCGTGGTGCAAATATGGGTATATTGGAATCTTGGCATCCTGACATAGAAAAGTTCATTACAATGAAAACTAAACCAGGAATGTACGAGAACTTTAATGTAAGTGTTGGAATTTGGTCAGATTTCTGGCAGTCTCTGGTAAATAAGGAAGATCATAAATATTCTCTGAAAAATCCTCGAACTAAAGCCACTATGAAAAACATCGACTCCCATCAATTAATGGAGCTGATAGCTTTAAGTGCATGGAAAAGTGCCGAACCTGGAGTAATATTTTTTGATAATATTAACAAGTATAATCCTTGTATCGATGCTAAAGGCGGTCCACTTAGAGCAACAAATCCTTGTGGTGAACAGTCTCTTTATCCATGCGAATCTTGCAATTTAGGTTCTATTAATTTATCTAAGTTTGTAAAAAGAAAAGCCGATGGAATGTATGAGTTTGATTGGCCAAGATATGAACAATCTATAAGAACAGCCACAAGATTTCTTGATAATGTCATAGATGTTAATAAATATCCTGTAGAAGAGATTGATATCAATACAAAACTAACTAGGAGAATTGGATTAGGAATCATGGGTATAGCCGATTTATTATTCATGTTGCGTATTCCATATGATTCCAAGGAAGGGTATGAATTTATGGGTAAACTAGCTGAAACCTTATCGTATTTCAGTATGGATGAAAGCGTAGTTATTGCAAAATCACGTGGAGCCTTTCCGTTATTTGAAAAAACTGAATACAAAAATGGTAGCATACCATTATCTGGTTATTATGAAATACCTAAAGATTTACATTGTTATGATTGGGATTCTTTAATAGGAAAAATCAAGAATTATGGAATTAGGAATTCATGGACTACTACTATTGCACCTACTGGAACATTGTCAATGATTTCAGACGTATCTAATGGAGTAGAACCAATATTTGCCTTGGTATTTGAAAAACGGGTTACAGTTGGTCGATTCTTTTATACAAATAAGATATTTGAGAGTATATTAAAAGAACATGGACTTTATACAGATGAAATTTTGTTAAAAATTTCAAACAATTATGGTTCCGTACGTGGAATTAACGAAATACCTGAATGGATACAAAAGCTCTTTGTTACGGCTATTGATATTCATTGGACCGATCATATTATGGCTCAAGCCGTATGGCAAAAGTGGATTAGTAATGCAATAGCAAAAACAATCAATATGCCTGGAGATGCTACTGTTGAAGATGTAAAATGCGCATATTTACTTGCTCATGAGTTCGGATTGAAGGGAGTTACGATATATAGGGATGGTTCAAGGAATGAACAAGTTTTACATATAACTGGAAATGATCGTGAGAAAAGATTTCAGGTAACTCCAAGCAAATATTTGTATGATTTTATTAATACAAATGTGCATGAACCATATGTAGTTGATCAAGTCAAACCAATTTTCAAAGATTACGATGCAAACAAACACCATACTAATGCGGATGACAAACTAAATATCTCTCTGGAAGCTAATACCATCGGAACAAATCTCTCTATAAGTAAAATCAAATCTGAACCATTGGTCAATTCTCTTGCTGTGACAGAAAACGATAAAGCGGTATGTCCGGTGTGTAAAAATTTCTTAATTATCACAGAAGGATGTAATATGTGCATAGAATGCGGATTTAGTAGTTGCGGCTCTGGATAAACATATTCTATCTTTCACTCAAAGGTATTTGCATATATTAACAAGTTTTACTCTTTAGTTGTTCATGGCTAAAAATAGATTCTTTAATCGTAATGTAGTTTCTATCCGAGATTTTAATCTGGATGATTTTGCATATTTGTTTGATGTTACTGATAAAATTCAAACATTAAAATCCAAGGAACGTGGCGAAATTGCCAAAGGATTAATTCTTGGATATATTTTCTATGAGTATAGCACTAGAACCAGACTCAGCTTCGAATCTGCTATGTCATCTATAGGAGGCCGATCCTTGGGAATTTCCGATGTCGATTCATCTTCGATCATGAAAGGCGAAAGCTATGCTGATACCATAAAAACTATTTCATTATACTCTGATGTAATTCTTATACGCCATCCATCTGATGGTTCCAGTAGATATGCTTGTGAAATATCACAGAAACCGGTTATTAATGGAGGTAGTGGTAGTGAGGAACATCCTACTCAAGCTATGCTGGATATTTATACTATATTCAAAGAAAAGAAAAGAATCGATGGTCTGTCTATAGGCATAGTAGGTGATTTAAAATATGGTCGGACTGTATACTCTCTAATTTATGCTCTATCTAATTACCATGTGGATATTCACTTAGTTTCACCTGCCGCATTAAGAATTCGAAATGAATCCATTTACGATATTTCATACAAAGTGAATATGCAACATCATGTGGAACTATCAGACGATTTGTTAGAAAAACTAGATATAATTTATGTAACACGTATTCAACGAGAACGTTTTCCGGACCTGCAAGAATACAATAAGATTCAAGGATTGTATACAATCGATGACAATATTTTGAAAAAGTCAAAGCCAGACGTTTCTATTCTTCATCCCTTACCCCGAGTTGATGAAATATCCCCTTCAATTGACAATACAGTAAACGCTCTTTATTTTAAACAAGCTGCCTATGGAAAAGAACTTCGTGCAGCTTTGTTGTCTTCCTTGTTGCATGAAAATCCTTTTTAGAAAAGCTAATATATTTACCAAATTTTCTTTTTACAGTATGGTTTCCCGATTTTAACTATAGATCCTTTTTCTCTTAATTATTTTTGTGTTTAATCCGCCGAATTTGTTATTCCTTTTAAAAGTACTTTTGATTCTAACGGCCCTGTTAACTTAAGCGTTTGA
>LLBY010000338.1_pt9 | contig 27277 bp, 30 predicted proteins | sample 1489401 | NCBI WGS metagenome assembly LLBY01 (sample SAMN04092656, study PRJNA295927) | soil metagenome | biome: Soil prokaryotic community; feature: Bulk soil; isolation source: soil from tomato rhizosphere | host: tomato cultivar Hawaii 7996 | place: South Korea | collected 2011-11-01 | reverse complement strand
ATCAACCACGGCGTGATCGACGTCAACCTTAGCGGTTATACCCTGGACGACGAAGTCAATATCGGCTCTACGCCGTTCCGGCTCCCGTCCATTACCATGAGACCGGGCGAGCGCAGAGTCTTCTATGGCAGTGAAACCAATCTGCTCCTCAGCGACGGCGGCGATGGCGTCCGCCTGATCCGGCCGAACGGGCAGTTGGGCGATGCCTTTAACTATCGCGTCGTGCGCTTCCCAGACCAATCCTACTGCCGTTTACCCGATAACGGCGGACTGGACGATTGGAACCAGAACTGCTTCCCAACGCCTGGCTTACAGAACTCCATCGGGAGCACCGTCAACCCGCCTGCATCTGGCGACCCAAACAACCTCTGCCCCATTGCCGATACGCTTCCCAACGATTTCATGCTGGCGGAATGTCCACCCTTTGGGGTCAACATCTGGAACCCCGCGTACTGGGACCGCACCGGTTGGTATGGTGAACGCTTCCTGCCCGAAAGCCCCGGTAAATGGAATGTGTTTGTAGATTAAAAGCAAAACCCTCTCCAGGGAGAGGGTGAGAATACTTATATGCTCAGAGCGCCGTCCCCGGCGCTCCTGTCATACTTCTGCCGCAGGGACGGCGGCTAGAAATCATTAATCCTCCGCGGCGCGCGCCATCTCCTCCGGCTCGAAGACCACCTCTTCCTTGCCGGTGAGCTTATCTTCCACCTTTTGTGTGATCAGACGTAAATGACCCGGGTGAGACACAAAGTCGAGATCGTCGGCGGGGACGGCCAGAACGGGGCAAAGCGTGAAGTTATCGATCCACTGCTCGTAGAGGTTGTTCAGTCCATACAGGTAGTCGGGGGAGATCGTCTGCTCGTAGCTGCGGCCGCGGTTCGAGATGCGATTGAGCAGCGTGGGCACAGACGCCCGCAGGTACACCACCAGGTCCGGAGGCGGGAGGAACTGCATTGTCGTCTCGTACAGCTCACGATACGTCTGATAATCGCGGAGCTGGATGTGCCCCTGAAGATACAGGTTCTGGGCGAAGATCTCGGCGTCCTCATACACACTGCGGTCCTGGACGACCGAGCTGGGGTGCTGCGCCAGGTCATAATGAGAGCGCAAGCGGTGCGCCAGGAAGAAGACCTGGGAGTGGAAGGACCAGGCATCCATGTCCCCATAGAAGTCGGCCAGATAGGGATTCTCCGTCACCGGCTCGAAGAACGGCTCCCAGCCCAGACGCACGCTGAGCAGCTCCACCAGGGTGGATTTTCCCACGCCAATATTGCCAGCCACAGCCACAAACTTTTTCATCTCTCCTCCAAAAAATCAGAGCGACTTTCGCAGCCGCTCTGATGGATTTACTCCTGCGGAATTTCTCCGGCCAGCTCCTTGTCGATCAATTGTTTGAAGACATCCAGCGGCTGCGCGCCCACAAGGGCAATCCCGTTAATGAAAAAGGTCGGTGTCGAACGCACGCCGAGGTTGATGGCAAAGTCGCTGTCAGCCTGCACGGCTTGCTGGTACTTGCGGCCGCTCAGGCAGGACTCGAAGGTTGCCATGTTCAACTTGAGATCCTGCGCATATTGGAGGTAGGTGCCGCTCCCCAGAGTCTCACTGCTGAACAGTTTTTCGTGGAACGGCCAATACGCATCCTGCTCGCCAGCGCACATCGCAGCTTCGGCGGCGGACATCGCATCCGGATGGATCGACGTGAGAGGCAGATGGCGATAGACCATCCGGATCTGACCCGGGTAGGCCGCCAGCAGCGGCTCGTAGACTTCGTCGTGCCAGCGGCGGCAGAACGGGCATTGATAATCGCTGAACTCCACGATCGTGATCGGCGCGTCCGCGGGACCGATGGCATAGGCGTTCTCGGTGGGGATGTCGTAGCGCCGGAACTCTGGCTGTTCGGCAGCCGGCGCCTGAAGGGCCGCGCCAGCCCCGTTTGCCGCGGGTGCCGTGATAGACGCTGCCGGGACGCCCCAGACAACGTATCCTAACAGAACGCCCGAGGCAAAGGCAAGCACCGTTAGCACAGAGTAAAAATGGCTGCGCTTGAACGTGAGCGTGTCTTCCTGGATCGTTGGTGTATCTTCGGAAAGCTCTTCTGGTTCAGTCACTGGCTCTATGGCCTGTTCGATGACGGGTGCAATGGGTTGTTTCTTCCTGGAAGGCATGAGGGCATTATACCGCTTGTCCCGCGAATCCTGTTTGCTACTTTTGTCAGGTAGAAACGTATGTGTTATCGGGTGATAGTCACCGGGCTTGCTCCGCTCCTTGGCCGTGACTATCACCCCGCAATCAGTAAATCACGAATAATCAAGATAAGCCCGAAAACAGGGGCGATTTCGTGATTGACTGATCATCTATTAAATTGGAGGTCAAAATGACTACACATGAAAAACATCACGCCCCATGGTATCTCTGGCCCTTCGTGGCGCTCTGGAAATTACTGTCGGTCATCGTCGAGATGACCGGCCGGCTCGTGGCGATGATCATCGGCATCGTGTTGATGATCGTCGGCGTGCTCGTCAGCCTGACGATCATCGGCGCCATCGTGGGCGTCCCGCTTGCGATCGTCGGCTTGTTGCTGTTCATTAAGGGGATTTTCTAGCGAAAAGGAGTCGACGTCCCCAGAGGTTGAGTCCGTCTACGCCGCATCTACCTTTGGCTCTCGCTTTCGGAACAGGACCGTGATCCGGTCCCGTACGGAGGCGAGGGCTCTGCGCACCTGGGGGATACGCATGATCAGGAGGATAACGATGATCGAGGCGTAAACCAGCGGACGAAGGATTTCTCCCTGCAGACCGAAAAAGTCGCCCTTCTTCCCCCAGGCGTAGTGCAGCGCCGCAAGGGGAGCGATTACGTAGATCGTCTGGTGCAGTCGCTTCCAATTTTTGCCAAGACGCTTTTTCCAGATATCGAAGGACGTGAACGCGAGAGGGGTGAGCATCAAGAAGGAAATAACACCGACCACAATATATGGCTTTTCGATGATGGTCTGAACGATGAGACTCCATGCCAGTCCGTAATCCAGATCGACGAAGATGATCACGTGGATGGTCGCGTACAGGAACGCGTACAAGCCCAGGGCGCGTCGGCGTTTGATCAATTCGCGCCAGCCGAACAAATTGTTGAGCGGCGTGCATGCCAGTGACATGACAAGCAAAGTGATCGCGTGCCGGCCCGTGCGCTGCTCGAGGGCCTGGATCGGGTTGGCGGTCAGGTTATCGGTAAAGAAGTCGATGAGCAGCAGCACGAGGGCCGACCACGCGTAAATGTGGATGGCAATTTGCAGCGGGGTGTAGCGTTGGAAGAAAGATTTCATAGCTTTTAGATGTCATTGCGAGGAGCGAACGCCAGTGAGTGACGTGGCAATCTCCTGTTAATGGAGGAATATCCCATTTATGAGGAGATTGCTCACCTGCACTGTCCCTTTGGGACATGCGCACGCCTGCCCTGGCGTGCGGTGCCAGGGAGTGTCGTCGCCCTGATTTCGACGCGAGCGTCGAAATCAGTAGCTTCTCGCAACGACATTTCCTGTTTAATAATTCTGGATCAAATCCATACCTTCATACAGATGAGCCACCTGCTCGGCATATCCATTGAACATCAGCGTGGGACGGCGTCCCAGCTCTCCAATCCGCCGCTCGGAAGCCTGGGACCAGCGCGGGTGCGGACGCTCTGGATTTACATTCGAATAGAAACCATATTCGTTGGCTCCCACGCTGTTCCACAGCGTGGCGGGTTGTTCCGCGACCAATTCGATCTTCACGATCGACTTGATGGATTTGAACCCGTACTTCCACGGTACCACCAGGCGGATAGGGGCGCCGTTAGCGTTGGGCATCGGCATACCATATAAGCCGGTGGCCAGGATCGTCAGGTCGTTCATGGCCTCGTCGAGGCGCAGACCTTCCTGATACGGCCACGGGTAGAACGGACTGTTCTGCCCGCGCATTTCCTCGGGACGGTAGACGGTTTCGAAGCGCACGTATTTCGCGTCGGACGTGGGCTCCACTTCCTTCAGAAGGCTTGCCAGGGGAAACCCGTTCCACGGGATGACCATGCTCCAGGCTTCCACACAGCGCAGGCGATAGACACGTTCCTCCTGCGGGAACTTGAGCAGGTCCTCGATGCCATAGGTTTTAGGATTGTTCACCAGACCAGAGACTTCCACCGTCCAGGGCTCGGTGGTGAAATCCTGCGAGAGGGGGTTCACGGCTTCCTTATCGGTGCTGAACTCGTAGAAGTTATTGTAATTGGTAATATCCTGGTAGGAATTTGCAGGGTCGCCGCGCTCATCTTCTTTCGCCGGGAGATCCGGGATCTCCTCCGCGGGGTTTGTGGCGGCAGATGCGCCGGGCGAGCAGGCGGCCAGCAGCGCGGACCCCGTCAGGATGCCGGCCGTTCGCAGAAAATCGCGGCGGGAAAGGTATTGAGAATAGGGTGTGATCTCAGAAGACTTCACTGGTACAGATTTGTATTTGTTATCCATAATTACCTCAAGATGTAGGGCGGGTTGATAACCCGCCAGATAGATTATGGCGGTTGCCAACCCGCCTTACTCGGCCAACAATACCTTGATATTTTCCTCAGTCTCTTCATACCTTCCTTCGCCGATATGCACATAGCGGATGTGGCCTTGCTTATCGATGAGATATAAAGCCGGCCAATAGTGATTCTTATAGGCTCGCCATGTGGCGCCGTCGTTGTCCTGTGCGACGGGATATTGAATATCGAACCGGGCGATGGCTTCTTTTAAGTTATCCAAATTCTCTTCATACGAGAATTCAGGGTAATGGTTGCCGATGATCACGAGTCCCTGGTCTCTGTACTTCTCATGCCATTCCTTCAGGGACGGCATGACGTTCTGACAGTTGATGCAGCCGAACGTCCACATCTCGACGATCACCACCTTGCCGCGCAGATCCGTTAAACGCAGAGGCGCATCGACATTGAGCCAGATGTCGTTCGAAATCTCGGGAGCGAGTCCCAGGTCGGGAAGGGTTGCGAGTTTCGGCATAGAAGAGTCCATGGGTGCCATATCTTTCTGCTGAGCAGCGCATCCGAGTAAAAGAAAGGCGATCCATCCAAAAAGCAGGCGTTTCATACAGCCTCCTTGATGGGTCCATTCTAAGAAAACTTCCTTACGAAAAGATTACGTTAATATGAAAAGACCCTAAAGGTTTTGAATCATTATGCCTGTTGGGAAAACGCCAAATCGAAACCTTGCGGATCTGGCTGTTTATGGAAGGTGAAATGTGAACTGTGTGCCTTTGCCCGGTTCGCTTTGGACTTCAATAGTTCCCCCGTGTGCCTGTACGATGCCGCGCGCGATGGCGAGACCCAACCCCGCGCCGGTGCCGCGGCTGCGTGACCGTGAGGCATCGCCGCGATAAAAGCGCTCGAAGATATGCGGGATGTCCTGGGCGCGGATGCCTTCGCCTGTGTCGCTGACGGTCACGTGCACGCCGGAGGGCGCGCGCCGGACCCAGACGCTGACCCGTCCGTTGGCGGGTGTATGCTGCAGGGCGTTGCTGACCAGGTTATTCAACACCCGCCCGATGGACTGTGTGTCCATGAGAACGGGATCGACATCCGACTCGACCTGTCCTTCCAGCGTGATCTCCTGCTGTTTTGCCAGCTGCGAAAAACTTTCGAGCGTGTCGGATACGAGATCGTTCAGCGAAGATGGCGCGCGGTGGAGAGGAAAGCCGCCCGCATCGAGCTGTGACATCTGGAACAGATCGTCGATCAACGCGGAAAGCGACATCACATCGCGCTGCGCGGTTAGCAAATAGCGTTTCACCATCTCAGGCTCGTCCACTACCCCATCGGATAGTGCTTCGAGGACCGCCCGCACGGATGCCAGCGGCGTTTGCAGATCGTGGCTGACCCAGGCGATCAGGTCGCGGCGCATGCTTTCGAGCTGGCGCTGTTTTTGGTCGGCCGCCTGCAACTGGTGTGCCATCTGGTTGAACGCGGACGCCAGAGTGCTGACTTCATCCCGCCCACTGACGGGCACACGCGTTTTTAGATCGCCGCTGGCAAGTCTCTCCGCTGCGCCCTTGAGCAAATGAATACGCTCCGTCACGGTGTTGGATAGGAAATACCCCAGCGTCATGGCAATGCCGCTGGCGAAGACGAGCAATACGATCGCCAGCAAAAGATCGTGCTCGCTGGCGAACATCAGCTGCGCCGAGAACCAGACATTGAAGAATGTGAGAATACTGGCAAGGCCGTAACCTCCCAGCAGAGTCCAGCGCAGGGTGGGCGATAGATTGATCCAGCCGAGGCGATAGGCTGCATATCCGATCAGTGCTGAGACAAAGGCAGTAATGCTCAAGAACAGTGCCATCAACCCAAGCTCATTGGTCGGCGGCGACATGAGCATGTTGAAAAACGCCAGCGAGATGGCAACGATCAAAAGCGTGCCAAACGCCATACGGGCAAGCATGGGAAGGCGATTAAGAGAGGCTTTCATAAATGATCTACTATGGAGTCAAAGTCTCCTGATTTTGCAACTCCAACGACAGGAGTCGTTGACTCTCAAGCTAGGGCTCAAATTTATATCCCACGCCCCAAACTGTTACCAGGTGTGTGGGGTGAGATGGGTCCGCTTCAATCTTCTCGCGCAGGCGACGGACGTGGACGGTCACCGTGCCGGGGTCGATGTATTGCGCGCCGCCCCACACGCGCTCGAGCAATTGCTCACGGGTAAAGACCTGTTTCGGGTGCCGCGCCAGCAAATACAACATGTCGAATTCTTTGACAGTCAATTCGATCGGTGTATCTTTGAGGGTTACGACCCGACTGCGCGGATCGATGCTTAACTCGCCAAAAGACACGTTGCGCTCCGGTTCAGCTTCTGCCTGCTCTCGCCCGAGCCGACGCATCACCGCCCGAACCCGGCTGACCAACTCCTGCGGGCTAAAGGGCTTGACCACGTAATCGTCCGCGCCGATTTCGAGACCTGCGATCCGGTCGATCTCTGCTCGCCGCGCGGTCAACATGATGATCGGCACATTGGAGCGATCTCGCAACCAGCGCGTCAGCGACAGCCCATCGACTTCGGGGAGCATCAGGTCCAGGATGACAAAGTCTGGCATTTGTTTTTCGAATAGATTCATCGCTTGTCTTCCGTCCGAAGCGACCTGCACAACGTACCCTGCTCGTTTGAGGTATAAGCTGACGACCTCGGCGATACTGGCTTCATCTTCCACAACAAGAATCGTTTTTCCATTCATTTCATTGCTCATCAATGATACCCGAATCGGTTTTTTAAGAGATTAACAAAATCTTACAGGCAGGCTGGCTCTGTAATCGATCGATAATAATTTTACAGCATATAAGCTTGGGTTTTTGCTCTGGCGCGTAGAAAAATCACGCTCAGCTCGCCAGGCGCGTCTGTCTCGCTCTATAAATTGATCTTTGCTTCGGGGTATCTAATTGGCCGTACTTAATCTTCCAGTATGTTTTCGGAACGCTGGAGTTGATTGTAGGAAAGGATATGATCCCGCCCCGCATCTTTGGCAGCATACATGGCTTGGTCAGCGGCGCGCAGGATCACCTCGCGTGTCTGGCCGTTTTCCGGGAAACAGGCGATGCCCATCGAGATGGTCACACTCAGACTGTAGTATTCATAAGGGACCTGGAGCAGGGTCAGGGATTGGCGCAAGCTCTCTGCACGTTCGTAAGCCGTTTCCAGACCTACATTTGGCATCACGATGACAAATTCCTCGCCGCCGTACCGGCAGGCAAAGTCACCGCGCCGGCTTTGTTCGGCAAGGACATCTGCAATGGCCTTCAGCACGACGTCGCCAGCTTCATGCCCATAGGTATCGTTGATCCGCTTGAAGTGATCGAGGTCGATCATGATGATACAGATGGGATATTCCTCGCGAGCCGCGCGACTCAGCTCGCGATCCAGAGTCTCTTCCAGGTAACGCCGGTTGAACAGGTCCGTGAGCGGATCGCGTATGGCCTGCTCACGTAGCTTGCTCTGCAGGAGACCGATCTCGATCAAGTGTGCCTGTAAGCGGTCGTTGACGTAGCGCAATCGCTTTTCCACCTGTTTCCGCTCGGTGATGTCGCGAAAGACCATTAAGTGCCCGCTCAGAATCTGGTTTCTATCGTATAACGGCGTGATGCTCAAGTCCAGGTAACGCGATGGATCCAGCGGAACGGTCACCTCGGAGCGGGACTCATCTTTATTCACGAAGAGATTCGTGTTTGTCATCCAGGGTTTAAGCACTTCGTAGGCATTCTTCCCGAGATAGGACGAAGCTCTGCCGTTGAGAAACCTTTCCATCGCAGGGTTGATATCCACAATGCGGTACTGCAGGTCGAGCACCAGTACGCCGTCATGCATAGTCTCGATGAGATAGCTGCGCGCCACCGGGATTACATCCATCAGGTGTGTGCGCAGAATCGCAAAGACAAAAATAATTCCGGATAGGCCAAAGATGAGCGGCGCGATGTCCAGGTTGCTGTAGGACTTGAAATTGAATTCCTTGATTGCATTGCCAACCCAGGGCAGAAGAGCAGCAAAGAGGATCAACCGGTATTGATAGCGATACAAGGGCCCTGAGCGTAGTGCGGCCTGGCTCATCAGTAAAATACCGCCCCCAATAAGGGTATACGAGTAGATGACGTTGACAAGATATCCAAGTCCTCGCGTGATCTCCATCAACATGATTCCGCTATCTTGAATAAAATCCAGAGACCGGTAAAAAAGCTGATAAGGGTTGGTCCATTGTAGGAACAGGAAGAACACAGGCGGAATGGAAAGTAGGACCACGTTGTGTGGGGACAACCATGCATCACTGCGGGTAAATCCCAGGGCAAAGATAAAGAACAAAGTGGGAATGGAAGCCACTCCGATGAACATGATTTTGAACCAGAGTATTTTTGCCGGTATGGAAACCTCCAGCCAGCGTGTGGCATACCCGCTGGACCAGATTGCCATAGCAAGCAGCAGGAATCCCAATGCAACAGAGCCTGGCGCGGACCGCCGCCAGGCGATAGTTGCCGCGACCAATGTGATAACTGCGGAGAGGATCGAAAGAATGGCGTAAGGATGAATCGGGATAAGCATGATCGATCGAGGTTTCCTGATTGCCGCCCATGACGGTTCCATTCTCAGACCATGACGATGCAAAGGCGGTACTTGGCAATTGTAGCTGTCCGGACATTTATAAACTTTGCAATGAGTTTACAAAACATCAGTATGACCTGCGGATAGTCTATCTGCTAACAAAATCATTGTCTCGAAAGCGCCTCGCAAACGTTTACGTCAATCAAAAACCAAAAGGCTCCCAAAACCGGGAGCCTGTCTTGCTGCAGATGGGATACCTGTAATCTTACTCTTTTCCGAAGGACTGAAGCGCGGTATCCTGGCTTTCGTACATGGGGATATTTTGCAGAAAACCTGTAATGCCGAGCACGTTATAGATCTGCGGGGGCGCATTGCACAATTTCAGATGCGCGATCTTGAACTGATCTTCTTTCGGCGTGAAGATCTGGTACACCTTTTGCAGGGCACGCATTCCCGCACTGGTGAGTGTGTCAAGGTCGCTCATATCGATCAGAAGATAACGCGCACCGCCATCATAAGCGGTGCGTGCAGCTTCGAGCAATTGTTCTTCGCTTTGCGCGTCCAGCCAGCCGCGCAAATGAAATACAGTGACAGGTACATCGGCTTGGCGTTCTTCGGTTGTGATTTTCAAATCACTGTTCATCTTCTGCTCCTCTCCCAATATTTTTCACGAAAATGAATTTAAAGGTTGCCCGCTTCTGTTATTTCGTGATTTATTGAAAAATATTTCATCACTGCATTTTACCGCTTATCCCGAGTACGAGACTAGGGAAGAGATACAAATTCCGCGCTGACATGCCCGCGTTTGTTGTCAGGCGTGCGGACGTGCAGCCATTGGTTAGCTTGGCCGATCCTGGCTTTTGCTTTTTTCGTGGGGTCCAACACACGCAGTCTTGTGCCTGCTTTGAGGATCGTAATCAACGCGCCGCCTTTCGAGGGAGTCTTTCGAAGACGTAACCCGCTTGTGCCCACGGCGCTGGACACAAGGACGGTCAGCTTGTCGTCTGTTTTCTCTTCCGTGGGAGACTCTGTCGGTATGCTCGGCGTGGCAGGTGTTTCGGGCGTGACGATGGGCGGCTCTTCGATTGGCGTTGGAACTGGTTCCGGGACAGGAGTGGGAGGGGTCACAGCTACTGCTTCCAGGTACCATGCCGCGGCGAAGCCTTCGCGTCCCTGCGGGGTGCGGACGCGCACCCACTGATTGACGGCGCCGATCTTCGAGGGTCCGTCAGACTCGAGCAGCGCGAGCTGCGTCCCAGCCGGGACGACCTCCAGCACATTCGCCGTACTCGACGTATCGATGCTTGAGCGGACGTTCAACCCCCATGTAACCGTGTCCCTGACCCGGGCGTAGACTGTACTCGTAGGAGCAGGGGTTGTCTCCGGCGTGGAGGGAGTCGAAATCGGTCCGCCGGAGCCGAACACCTCATACAGAATGACATGCGAGATTGCGCGCCGGAGTGGATTGCCTCGTGAGTAGCGGTCCATTAACCGATCTACTTTCGTAATGTCCGGCTGGTAAGGCCAGGGATCGAGCATGAGATAGTCATCACCCTTTTTGTTGTAGAGCACCACCCAGTGTGTCTGGATACCATCCGCTGGAGAGCTATCCACCTGGACGATGGCCGGCTGCCCCGCGGCAATCGCCGCGTCGACCAGCTCAAGGGGCGCGGGTGTGGTTGCACACGAGATATTGGATTTGACCGTCACGTTTGGGTAAAGCTGGCTGACGTAATTCCAGCGGATCGCCGCACTGACGAACCCCTGTACGTTCTTCAATTTTTGGTTAAGTGTTTTGGGACTCTCCGTATAACCATGCCCGCTGAGCAGCATCGCAACGCTGGTCAGCGCGCAGCCCAGGTAACCGATCGTGTCCTCAGGGTCGCCGAAACCCAGGATGTCATTTTTCCATTTAGGGTCTTGCTGGGAGAGGTACACGAGCTGGAAGGGCATAGATCACCTGCTTTGGCAATGAAGGATGGTGGGATGATTATACTCGGCGCAGAAAGCACCCCTTCAAGAATCATGGCTGGAGATTAAATGAACCCATACACGTAAACCCAACTGGAGCCTTTAGCTCTTCGAACTTGTAGATATCGAGATAGAGCGTGATAGGGGTCTCTAAGCCGGTGATCACATACTCATCGAGAATCGTATCTTCAAAATTAAGCGACCCGGTTCTTTCATAGGAGATTGGTTCACCGTTTGGTCCGCGCAGATGATCCAGATAGGCGCGTTCGCGTGCCGGCCCGCCCATGAAATCACCGCTATCGCCTACGCGGATGGCATTTTCCTTGGTATAGCCGTAGGTAGCATCTGTAGCAATCGGACACGTGACACTACTTTGCGGCTCGATGAGTTCAATGGATTCTATGATTGCCTCGAACACTTTCGATCCGCGATCTTCCCAGGCTGCCTCATCCTGTGAAAGATTTGACATGCCGAAGGCGAATAAAAAACGGTTGGCGCCGAGGGGAAGGATAAACGTCTTTCCTTTCATAGGAGACCCGAAGAGAGATCCGGTCAGGTCAAACGCCTTGCCTTCCAATCTGTCTACGGTCACTGACTCGGAAGGTGCTTTTTCAAATTCTCCTTCGCTTCGTCTGGCCAAAGCGTCCAGATATTCATCGATGATTTCTTCTTCGGAAGCCGTGGACTCCACGCTGGCGAAGGAAATGATCAATGTCCCTTCCAGATCCGAAATAAATGCTTGCCGCTCGTCGATCTGCGCAGCGTACCCAAAGGGGACACGGAACGAAAAACCTCCCACGGGGATTACATGTTCTTCTCCCAGTTTTACGATAGGGCTTGGGCTGGGTCTAAGCGTCTGCGTGGGAGTCGCTGTCAGAGTTGCGGTGGGCGTCTGCGTAGCGATCGGAGTAAATGTGGCAGTCGGTGTATGTATTGGAGACGTTAGAAGAGGTTTCGAACAACTGAACAGGAATAGGTTGAGGAGAATCAGGATACAGAATTTGACGGCGGATCTCATGCCGCCCACTCTGTGACCATCTCCGGGGCCGGGTGAATGTTGATCATGAACACTGGCTACTCGACTGTGTTTGCTATTTAAACTCGAAATCAGCCACCCAGATCTCGGCACTGCCAGTTGGTTGTTCGAATCCCAGATTGATATTATCCATCATATCCACTTGTATGCCTCGATCTGAGAACTCAGATATGTCAGTACAGACTTGGTTCCATTGATTGGTTACTTGGATTGTGACACTAACACCCTTTTCCTGTCCAGTGGTGTCCTTCATCTTGACGCGGAAAGATTGGTTAGGCTGTTGTGCATATGCCCAGAAACAAAGCTGGTTATACGGCGAGGCGTCATAACCATCAGGAGTAGCAATACCCCACCAGCCAAAATTCGTCCCCACATTTTCAAACTTAACATGAACTGCAAGTCGCGCGTTATGGACAATATCATAGACAGCCTGGCAGAGAATGTTCGGGTCACCCTCGGGTCCATATATTGGGAATTGACCATCCACACCCTCAAGCTGAGGAAATAGATTCTTGGTCACAGAAGGATGATTGCAGACAATTGGCTCTGGTGCTGCAGTGGGCTCAGACGTAGCAGTTGATGTTGGTCTGTCTACGGGAAGTGATGTTTCGGTCGATGGTTGAGGAGCAACAACCTCGAATATGATGCTCCGAATAATTTCACCTCCACTATAGGTAACCTTGACGGTAACGGTATCCACCCCGGGGGAGTCAGGAGCAGTGTAAATCACGGCAGGTTGTGCAGAATTGGAAAGTGTACCTCGCTGTGCGGTCCACTCAAATTTCAATTCGCTGCCAGAGGCGGCCATGGTCAAACTCGCTTTCTCACCTGTGGTGATCGTTGTACCTTTTTGTGTCTGGATCTCACCCACCTGAGGTGGCACAGCACTAAGCTGACATCCGACTAACAGACCCATCATGATGAGTAGAGTCGCTTTTTGGAGAAGGTTTCCTGAGATCATCTTGGACCTCTTTATCATAACTAGGGTTTTATTTCCACATGCAATCCAGCAAAATCCTGTGTTCCACATGCTGACTGTATTCGAACGGTCAAGTAGTCTGTATCTGTCTTTGCAGGTTCATCCAGTACTATAAAACAACCTGTCTTATGGTTTTCGCTAATCAGTGCGCTATACCAAGTGCAGGTTGTCTCAACTTTATTACGAAAAACGGCGTCAACTAAAACCTTTTCATTAGCTTTAATAGTCAGCGTTCCCCCGATGGGTAGAAACTCTGCTATCTTTTTATCGAATCGTTGTACTGAAAAGCCCTGAATAGCTGAGAATTCGTCAGTGGTGTAAAACGGTGAATTACGACTCAGGTTTAAAAATGCACCAACTAGCAGAAAAAGTAAAAATATAAGCCCCAACAAACGACTAGGTATTCGCCATATTTGCATTTCATTGAGAAAAGCAATAACCGCCTTAATCGGAATTGTCACGATCCCAACCTTTATATCTTCGTTGGGGGAAATAAAAGTAGAGACGTTTCGCCAGATTAGGTGAAGCGGTATCAATGAAATGATTGCTACACTCAGTGGACCTACTTGATGGGGTGTTATACACCGAAATGTAACTTTGCCTTCCAAGTAAATAGTAAGGATGGTTACGATTCCAAAATTAATTAATAGCGTAATAAGAAAGGGGAATCGATTTTCAGGATTCCTTATACGCTCTTCTATTGGTTCTATCAGTAATGTTACTAACTTACGCACTGAAGCAGGGGTTTTTGCCCAATCTTCTGGTGAGATGCCCTGAGGAAGTTGTTCTCTATCAGTTTGATTGTTGCTTTTTGATTTCTTTGCCATGACCATCAAAGTCCCAACCAGAATTTGATGAAATTGCACAGTATTTGATCAAAAGCTTAATCAGATTATAGAAAATTTCTCGATCAAATACAAGAGGTTTAAGACTCAAAACTGAACTAGTAAATCTTTTTGGCAATTACTCTTTTTACATCGACCAGTGCTCCGCCTTCATATCCAGCTCTTCGGACCAGCGGTAGTGCAGCTTCACGATCTCGTCGACGATGTCGGCGGGCAACGGCTCGATGTTCCTGGCAGCGGCCAGGAACTCCTGCAGATTCTCCAGCTTGCTCGTCGCTCCCACTGTGGCGCGCACGAGTGGAAAGCTGTGTGCAAAACGGACGCAGAACTCCGTCCAGTTTTGGACGTCGGAGCGCTCGAAGATGGGTACCACTTCTGCCGCGCGCTCCTGCAAATATGACTTCCATGCATAGCCGGGCACATCCCGCAGTCGATGGATATTTCCACCGGCGACGGTGCGCATGGCGATCATCGGCTCTTTGCGCGCGACAAGCTCGTCCCACAGTTCGTTGGAAGGAAAACGCTGGAGCGGATTCAAATAGAAAATGTATCCATCCACGATGCCTTCCGGGTAGCCGCCGCGCAGCGCCTTCAACGCCACATCCGACGTCCACGGGAAGACCTCGAGCACGAAGCGGTGCACGAGCCCCTGCTGCTTGAGGCGCGCGAACTCCTCGTAACATGCGCCGCCGCTGGCATAGTCCTCCGCCAGCGAATCGCTCAGGCAGAGCTGACCTATGTCCAGACTGTCCAGCCGCAGGGCAATGAGATGCTTGTGGACGACGTCGCGCAGCTCCTCGACGGTCTTCCAGCCGATCTTGACGATCAGCCTGGGGATGCGGGCAGCGTCCTCATCGAACGCCGCACGCAGGACCTCGAGTGCATTCCCATAAGCGTGACTGGTATGGAACCAGCTTGTCCCGTCCATGGCAGCGCGCGCCACCTTGACACGGTCCTCGAAAGGAAGGTTTTGATCGCCCAGTCGTGTGGTACCGTAAATATACGGCGGGAGGTCGGTCAGCAATTGCGATTTGTCGGCAGGCTGTGTGTCAGGCATTTTATGATCCAATCTTGTTTTAGGAGTGAAAAGCTGTTTGATCCAACGGCTTCTAGGCAAACCCGTGCGGCAGATGCTCTAAAAACGTTTCTCGATCCTGAGGGGCAATGAACAATTTCTCGACGCGCTTTGTAAAGCCGTTGGGGTTTTTGGGAATCATTAACAATCCCTCTTTTGTGTCTCGGGCGCGGGCGAAGAGGTCCCAGGCTTTATCCTTTTGATAGATGCTCCGTTCGATGCGGCTGATCTCGCGGAAGGTCAGGAACAAACGGTAGTCTATGTGACCTGGCACGAAGCGGATGGCGATCCCGCTGGCCGTGATGATATACGTCACGGCTGCGCCGAAAAAGCGCGTATCCTGGTAGAAAATGGTGAACCCCACGATCATGATCAGGATCTGCCAGAAGCTCAACCCAAACTGACCTCGCAATAGATACGCTGCCAAGCTAGCAACGGCAACCAAAATCGCGATGTTGCGCGCCGCCGCCTGCCACGTCGCAGAAGGCTGATCCACGTAGAATTTGCCGTCCTGGCCGGCAAATTCGCGGCGGATATGCGAGATCCACGCCTCGGACTGCCAGCGCAGGGACAAGACTCCCAGCACGACGATGGCAAGGAAAAGCAGCGCCACGGAGGGCGACCTTGGCCAGAGGGCGACGATGGCGATCCAGGCGTAGGGATATTGTTTGAGAAAGAGAACCGGAAAGCCCAGGATAAAGCGGTCGAGGAGGGGTTTCATGATTTGATTATAAATCGCTGAATCATAATAGTGAAGCACAGAAGGGGTGGTAGACTCTAGCCCATACACAATGAAACCGCCCGAAGATTACGCCGCATACGGTGATGAAACGTTGATCCGCCTGATTGCTCAATCGCACGAGCAGGCATTGGCTCAGCTCTACGATCGCTACAACCGGCTGATTTTCAGCCTGGCACTGGCCATTGTGAATGACCCGGGAACGGCAGAAGAGATCACACTGGACGTCTTCCTGCGCGTCTGGCAGAAAGCCGGCACATATCGCGCCGAACAGGCGAAAGTGACCACCTGGCTGACTCACATTGCCCGCCATCACTCCATCGACGTGCTGCGCCGCCGGGCTGCCAGGCTCGATCAATCGGCGCTGCATTGGGAGGATGCCATCTCCAACATTGAATCCTCCCTGCCCGATCCACAGGAATCGGCAGAACTGTCGCTGCGCCGGGAGCGCATCCAAAAGGCCCTGGCCCAGCTCCCGGATGAGCAGAAGCAGGCGTTGATCCTGGCGTATTTCGGCGGCTATACCCAGAGTCAGATTGCAGAGCTGCTCAGGCAGCCGCTCGGAACGATCAAGACCCGTTTGCGTCTTGCCATGCATAAGCTGCGCGAGTTTCTTAATCATGAAGAACAGGGTGCTCAAAATAAATCTATTGCGCCTCAATCTGCGTACAATATCAATAAGAAAGAATGATCAGGATTTTTAATGTCTAACCTGCCTCACGAGACCCACATTCACGACTTGCTTCCCGGCTACGCAATTGGCAGTTTGGACGCTGACGAACTCAAACGTGTCGAAGAGCATCTCTCGAGCTGCTGGATCTGCCGGAATGAGTTGAGCGCCTTTCAAACCGTTGCCGATGAGCTGGCTTTTGCCGCGCCGCTGGCGGCGCCCTCTGCCGATGCGAAGGAAAGGCTCATGCAGCGTGTGCAATCTGCCCGGCCCAAGGAGCAGGAACGCCCCGTGCATACAGCACCCGCGCGTCCATTCTGGGAACGCCTGCTGCCTGCCTGGGGCCTGGCGAGTCTTTTCCTGATCCTTGGCCTGGCCGCTTCGAGTTTCGTCCTCTGGCAGCGGGTCAACAACCCGGAGTTCGCCACAGCTCCCGGCGGAATGCGAGCCGTACCTCTGAGCGCTACGGATGCAGCTCCAGGCGCGACCGGCTTCGTCCTCATCAGCGCGGATGGGGATGACGGGGCGCTGGTGGTGGATGGACTTCCGCCTCTGGGAGAGGAGCAGGAGTATCAGCTATGGCTGATCCGCGATGGGGAGAGGACCAGCGGCGCCGTGTTTTCTACAGATGAACGAAGCTATGCGGGTATGCGCATTCGAGCGCCCCGTTCTTTACTAGACTATTCGGCCGTGGGTATTACCATCGAACCCACCGGTGGTAGTCCCAATCCTACCGGAGCCCAGGTGCTCAGGGGCACGCTGCGTACACCTTAGGGTCGGATTTCGTTAGTTAATACATCCAAGCTTTACATTGCTGCGTATATTTATTAAGCGGTATGCCACTCTTCCGAGCGTGGCCTCCATGTTATCGTCTGGCGGTAACAAGCATCGATATTCCTGCTGCTTTCATCACCCTCCATCCCCCTGCATTTCAGTTCCAATTCAACTACTCCGCCGTGCCGACACGCCCATTTGTGACCGTCAGGCAAATATTTTCCGTATCGGAAAGGAGTAAATGATATGGTTCGAAAAGGTATTTGGTCACGAATGGGGACGCTCTTTATTGCTCTCTCTCTGCTCCTCAGCTTCACTTCCGTCAACTTTGCCACAGCCCAAGAGGAAATGCCGGAGATGCTTCATCCCCGGCTGGGTGTACGGCCCGTCGTCACCGGATTGACCACGCCCACCACAATGGCCTTCACCGGAATCAACGAGTTCTTTGTGCTGGAAAAGGACACAGGGATGGTCAAGTATGTTGTAGATGGAGCGGCCGAGACGGTGCTCGATCTGGCCGTGAACTTCTTCTCCGAGCGCGGCTTGCTGGGCATCGCTCTGGATCCTGAATTTCACAGCAACAATTTTGTTTATCTCTATTGGAGCTGTATTGCGCCGCCTCCGCCCGCCGAGGACCCGTTCGAGCCTACGCAGGAGGAGTGCGCAGAAGAACCCGAGATGGGTGCGGATAGCGATGGTGAGTTAGCAACGCCCCTGCTGGGCAACCGGGTTGATCGCTTCGTCTGGGATGGGGCAACGCTCACCTTCGATCTCAACCTGATCATGATTCGTTCCTTCCAGAATGACGGTGCGCCCGAGCCACCCGATCAAGGAGATGAGGAACAGCCTCCGCGCGGCAACCACGATGGCGGCGTGCTGACGTTTGGGCAGGATGGCAAGCTTTATATCTTCATCGGCGATTTGGGGCGCCGCGGCCACTTGCAGAATCTACCCTGTGGTCCAACGGATGTCTATGACTGCCCCGGCGAGGACGAAATGGTTCCGGATGATCAATTTGGCGGTCCCGAGCCTGATGATGCTCACCTTTCTGGTGTGATCCTGCGCCTCAATACGGATGGCACCGCCCCGGAAGATAACCCATTCTTCGAGGCTGGCGCCGAGATGGGCGGCGAGGTCGGTGAAAACATCCAGAAGATCTTCTCCTACGGGCACCGGAACAGCTTCGGCCTGACAGTTGACCCCGCCTCCGGAAATATCTGGCTCCAGGAGAACGGCGACGATACCTTCAGCGAGTTGAATCTCGTCGTGCCCGGCATGAACGGCGGCTGGATCCAGATCATGGGCCCCGCGGAGCGCGTGCCGCAGTTCAGGGAGATCGAAACAACATTTTTCGCGCCTCCCGCAACATCTCCTGCCTTGCAGCAATTACGCTGGCCGCCCGACAACATTGCCGAATCTTCTGAGGAGGCTTTATCGCGCCTGTTCATGCTTCCCGGCGCTACATACGATGATCCCGAGTTCAGCTGGAAGTGGGAAGTGGCCCCCGGCGGCATCGGCTTCGTGAACAGCCGAGCGTTAGGCCGGAGGTTTCAGGGCGATCTGTTCGTCGGTGCTGCAATTCCTGCACTGGAAGGTGGCTATCTCTTCCACTTCAATCTGAGCGATGATCGGGAAGGCTTCGAATTTGGGAATGACAATCTACAGGATCTTGTCGCAGACAACAAGGCCAAGCATGAGATCACCGAGAGCAGAGGGCTGCTCATCGGCCGGAATTTCGGCTCGGGCACCGATGTCGAAATGGGACCCAATGGAAACCTGTACGTCGTATCTCTGACCCACGGAGCCGTTTTTGAAATCTTCAGGGTTGGGGCCGACGATGACGATCAGGAATTCTCCATCGAAATGACTGGCGCCGAGGAAGCGCCTGGTCCCGGCGACCCGGATGCAAGCGGCATGGCGAACATTACCATTAACCTGAACAAGCGCCAGGTCTGCTTTGCCCTCATGGTGTCTGATATGGGGCCGGCAACGGCCGCTCACATTCATATCGCCCCGCCAGGTGAGCCTGGTCCTGTTGTGGTGCCGCTCAACCCGCCGCCAACTGACGGCTCTTCCACTGGCTGTGCGAACAATGTGGACCGCAGGTTGCTCCGAAATATCCTTCGCAATCCCGGAGCGTATTATGTGAATGTCCACAACGAAGAATTTCCGGGTGGCGCAGTTCGAGGTCAACTCTCAGCCCCAGAAGAATAATTAAGTCGATAGACAGCTCAGCGGAAGATCTTCCGCTGAGCTGTCCTTTTAAGGGGGAACTTATTTTTTACGCTATACGAACGCTCGCATAACGTGATTTATCAGGATTTGCAAAACCTGTTTATAATCGCCCAACCCTATGAAATTCGGCATTCGCAACACATCGTTCGTCTATCCCAACCGTAGGGGAACTATATGGGAGAACACGAAGGCCCACATCCAGCGCGCCGAGCAGGATGGCTTCGACTCGTTCTGGGTGATGGATCACTTCTACCAGCTTCCCGCGCATGGCTCTGTAGAGGAGCCGTTCCTCGACGCGTGGACGGTGCTCCCGGCCCTCGCCGCCGTGACATACCGAATCCGGCTCGGGGCGATGGTTAGCCCGGTTGCCTATCGCAACCCGGCGCTACTGGCGCGCATGGCCGCCAGCCTCGACCATATCAGCAACGGGCGGATGAACTTCGGCTTCGGCGCGGGCGGCTACAAATCAGAATATCGCTCGTACGGGTTTGATTTCATCGAGAAGCCTTCCATCCGCCTCGCGCAAATGAAAGAGGCTCTGCAACTCATCCTCGGCCTGTGGAGCGAGCCTTGTTTTACATTCCACGGAGAATACTTCCACGTCGAAGAGGCGATCCTGGAGCCCAAGCCCCTGCAAAAGCCGCACCCTCCCATCCTGATCGGCGGTGTGGGCCCCAAAGTCACGCTGCGGATCATCGCCGAGCTGGGGGATGCCTGCAATTTGTGGGGCCCGCCTGATGAATTTGTGAAGCAGAGCGAGACGCTCCAGCGTCATTGTGAGGAAGTGGGTCGAGATGAATCGACGATCGAAAAGACGACGTACGATCTCGCCGTCTGCGCGCCGACGGAAGCGGCGTTGAAAGAAAAGATCGAGCGGCTCCTCCCCGAAGGAGTCCAGCCGTGGATGGCGCTGGTGGGAACACCTTCCCGGCTCCTTGATGTTGTTGGTGAATATGAACGTGTCGGCGCGGACCATCTCTGCATCGACGTTGCGGGGAATGACCCAGAATCGTATGAATTGTTTGTGCATGAAGTGATGGGGAAATTTTAGGACTCACCACTCTCCCGTCTGAATGAGAGTCTCCATCCTCGCGCGCTCGACCAGTTTGCCGTGGCTGATCACATACAGCGGCGCATGGTGTTCTCGCAAGTTTTCCAAAACGTTTTGGAAAGCTAATATGACGAGATTTGCTGGCGCGCCAACCTCTAACGAGTGATCCGGTAAATTCATGGCGCGCGCCGCGTTGACTGTGATCATGTCGTAGAGCGTTTCCAGCTCGCGCTGGGTGGTCATCCAGAGCAGGTGCGCTGCCAGGAAGGCGACCTCCAGCATGTTGTTGCGTCCGAAGGGATAATAGCCATCCGAGATGTCGTCCTGCCCGAGACATACGTTCACCCCCTCTTCGGACAACTCTTTCACGCGCGCGTGAAGCGGACCTGTGTGGGGGTCGCTGACGACCGACATCCGCGCCTGCTTCAATAGCGCGGCCACCTTCTGGAAATAAGGCTGTGGATACAGCTCCATCGCCCGGGCGTGGTGCGCTAGCGCGCGTCCCTGCCAGCCGCGGCGGATCGCCTCCACCGCCATGACCTCGAGCGAGCGCAGACCTGCATCCCCGGCATCGTCCACCAGCATCGACACGTCCTTGTCGAACTCCTGCGCCAGATCGAAGATCTCCTTGACGTGGGCGCGGATATCCGCATCGGTGTATTCGATCCAGGGGATGCCGCCGGCCACGTCCGCGCCCATTTCCATGGCCTGATGCATCAGCTCGTTCGCCCCGGGCTCACGCGCCAACCCGTCCTGCGCGAACGCACAGACCTGGAGATCGACCACGCCCTTGAATTCTTCCCGCGCCCGGATGAGGGCCTTCATCGCCTCCAGCCGGGCTTTGCTGTCCACATCGGCAAAAGCGCGGATGTGCGTATTGCCATGTAACGCCGCCTGGGCCAGCGCGCGCCGCACGTTCTTGATGATCCACTCTTCGGCATATTTCTCCTTGACCCGCGCGGCCAGCTCGATCGTCGTCATCGCCTTGCCCATGCCCTCGGCGTGATAACCCGTGAGGGCTTCGTCGTCCATCATCTGGCGCGTATACACTTTACACAGGTGCAGATGCGGGTTGACGAACGATTCGGTAACCAGATTCCCTTCTGCATCGAGCGCCAACGCAGACTCGCCTTCCAGCGCCGGCGCGAGCGCGGTGATCTTCCCCCCCTGGATTCCGATATCAACAGTTTCGGCTTGGCCGCGCAGCTGCGCGCGCTGGATCAAAATATCAAAGTGTGCGGGCATCTCGTCATCTCCTGGAGTTGTATTGATCTATTCTAAAAGAGAAGCCGCGCGTAGCGCGGCTGTTTCCTTACTAGATAAGTGTATGATGGCCTCAACGTCTCTTATCTTTTGCCGTCATGCTTTGCATCAATCGGGTGGCCGGGTCGATGATCGAGCGTCCCATGGGTTCCTCATAAAGAGTTTTGAAGGAGCCATAGCCGAAGTGTAGGCCGCTGGGTGTGAGCATATTCAGGCGGACGTTGTCACCCTGCGGCGCAGGAGGCCGAGCCTCATCCCATGGACCGATCACGTTCGCGACCGCCTGCCCTGCCTTGAGCAACGCTTCGATCTCGGCGTCGAGAGACGTATCGGGGTGCTCCCAGATGACGCCCGCTCCGCTGTAGTTCAGGTAACGAGCTGTGTGATCTGTATAAGCAGCGAGAATATCTGCACCTCCTTTCAGCGCGACCTCCACGACAACGCCATAGACGGTCTTCGCTTGCTCAGGAGCTGGATTGACACCGTGCTGACGAAGGAAGTGCCATGCCTGCAGGTAGTGACGGGATTCTAGTCCCGGTGTATCGGCGATCGTTTTCCAGAGGGTGATGGCAGCGTTCTGGTCCCTCTTATCGAGGTGCTTCCTCGCCTGAACAAAGGAGGACCAGGGCTCCATATTCTGGCCGTCATCCCTCGCCCATTCTGACATAGGCATGTCTCCAAACAATGTATCCCGAATTCCAATTGGTGCGGGTGCTTTTTCCTTCTTCTTGAAAAAGTTGAACATGATTCCTCCGTAGTCAGTGAAGTCTGCGTTCTTGCGAGCGATTATAGACGACTCTGTATGCAAAGGACAAGTCGCGCACTGAATGCAGTTTGTTACATGGTGTAAAAGGAATTCCTTAAGCGCCAACCTCGATCGCGATCCCGCCCGGCGCCTTCACGTAAAATCCGTAGGAATGGCCTGTATCCTCCGGCAGATGCACATCGAAACCGTCCTTCTTCAAACGCCGATAGAGCCGGTCCACGCCTTGCTTGCTATCGATAAAAAAGCCAATGTGAAACATCCCGGGATACTGGCTTTGCGCGCCTTCCCTTGCCTTCATTAAAGTCAGCACAATGCCCCAGCCATCTTCTGCGTCAGTCAGAAGTCCCATGCCTTTATTGCCTCCCATGCTTCGCATCCCAAAATACTTGACCAGGAAGTCACTGGCCGCCTGGACGTCTGTCACCGTGAGATTGATGTGGTTGAGTTTCATTCTGTACGCTCCTATTCGTTATTGGCAACAATCTCGCTCACATGAGCGAATTCCTCTGCGAGAACAGTTCGTTCCTCTGCGCGTAGTCCCAGTGACTGTGCGGCAGCAAGCGATGATCGAGCCAATTCATAATCCTTTATTCGCACAGCGAGCTCTGCACGGTAGAGATGTGCTCTGGCAAGCTCAAGGGCTCCAGCAACATCCCCGAGACGGCGTAGTCCGTTTTCCAGAGCTTTCAGGGCAAGCGCCTCATCCCCATGGGCGTCACCCAGCCGCGCCGCCACGTCGATGATCTGTGCCAGTCCTTCTGCCTTCTCTGCAGCCGCCTCTTCTTCAGTATCTCCCAACTTGTAGATTCTCAGCCAGTTCCCGCCGGGGTCAATCACCGTGAATCCACGCACCGTGCCGTACTTTTTTCGCGGTCGTAGAATACGCGGAATCCCTGCAACAGGCAGCCTGCCATACGCTTTCCGCAGACCTGCAGCAAAATCCTGATACAGGCGATCAGGGTCCGGCACGGCGATGATGACGCTGCCATAGGATTGGGCGGGATCGAACCCTTCCATTCCGAAGAGATGAATCTGTATCTCCTCCAGGGCAACGACCGCGGACGGGTTGGGACGGGTCTGGCGGTAGGTTTTTCGGAATCCGAGAGATTCATAGAACGAGATGGATTCGTCAAGCTCTCTGCAGGGCAAAATCGGGTAGGTACGTTCATTTGCCATGGATTGACTCCTGTTCTCATGCTTTATTTTCATTATAGAAGGTTGGTGGACATGGGGAGGGTTTGGTCAACAAAAAAGCCGCGATTCTTACGCGGCTTGCAAAAAGAGTCATGGTGTTTGGAATTAGATCTGACGCAGGGCGAACGCGATAGAAGCTGCCCAGGCCAATACTTTGAAATCTCCCTCTGCCAAAGCTGATTCTAGTTCTGCGCGTGTTAGCAGGATCAGTTCCTGCTCTTCCAGATCGTCCGCGTTGCGCGGCGTGAGATAGCGTGCCTGCCGCGCCAGATATAAATGACCGGTGGCGACGCCCCGGTTGGGGTCGACGCGATAACTTCCCAGCGGCATCCAGTCTGAGGCTCCATAGCCTGTCTCTTCAAGCAGCTCGCGTTTCGCAGCCTCAAACGGCTCTTCCCCTTCCTCGACAAAGCCTCCCATGATGCCCAGGGTTGTACCCTCCACGCCGTACTTTACCTGCCGGAAGCAGAGGAAGCGCTCGTCTTCCGTCACTGCCACCACGTTGACGTAATCCGGTGTGATGATCCAGGGCCATTCCGGGATTACGCGTCCATCCGGCAGCTCCACTGTGTGATGTTCTACCCGCAGCCACGGAGGCTGGTCCAGGATGGTCTGGCGGTTTTTTGTCTTCCAGGGTTTCATTAACTCATAGCCTTGTAGGGTTGGTACGTATAGTACTTCGGCCGTTTGTCTAACCGGATATGGAGCCAATACACGCCAAGTCCGGATGTACTGATCCAAATCGGTTCATGTCCAAATTTGTTCTTCACGGCATCCGCAAGAATGACAAATAAATGGTGAATCTGTGTCTGTGGAGCCTTTCGGAGAAAAATAGCGAAATGAGAATAAATGCTCTCCGTTGTGATAGGACGCGGTACAACCAGCTCGGCATCTCCACTTAAATTTTCGAACCGAATGACGCTTTGACTATCAGCCTGTGAGTTGAATTGCCGGGAAAATGGTTTTGGGTCTGGGTTTACGCTCGATAGCTGGGGACTGTTGACCAACACAAACTCATAAGCCTGCCTCAGGTTTGATTCGGTCAGTGGTGGGTGTTCCCAGAAGAAGGCATCGAATGGAGACTCTTTCAAAATCGAAATATAAAAGTTCCTGAACTCGTGATTATCATGCCAATTGTAGATTACATCTTCAAAGCGCAGCGGATCACTGTTTTCGAACAAACGAACCTTATAAACATCTTTGTCATGGGTATCTAGTTGTGCTCTCCACATATAAGGGTCCATGATAACGATATAAAACAAGCCGCATCTCACCGACGCGGCCTGCTCAGTCTCCAATCTCTAGTCTCTATCTACCAATTATTCCAATCTCCCGGTGACACTTGCCATCTTCAACTCCCCGATCGCCTTTGTGATCTGGATATCACGCGGGCAAGCCATGGTGCAGTTGAAGATCGTATGGCAGCGCGCCAGCCCATTCGTCTCGCTGATGATGTGCATCCGCTCGGCGGCGGCTTCGTCGCGGCTGTCGAAGACGAAGCGATGGGCAGCTACTAACGCGGCAGGGCCGAGGTAATCGTCGCTGCCCCAGTACGAGGGACAGGAGGTAGTACAGGCCGCACACAGAATGCACTTGGTCGTGTCGTCGAAACGGGCGCGCTGCTCAGGCGATTGGAGTCGCTCTTTGCCATCCGAGGGAAGCGGCGAATCATTGATGAAATACGGAAGCACTTTCTTATAGTTATCGAAGAACGGCTCCATATCCACGATCAGGTCTTTCTCGATCTTCAAGCCAAGCAACGGCTCCACGGTGATCTTATCGCCTACATCGCGCACCAATGCCTTACAAGCTAACATGTTCTTACCGTTGATGCGCATCGCGTCCGAGCCGCACACGCCATGCGCGCACGAGCGGCGGAATGACAACGAGCCATCCTGATGACCCTTGATCAGCTCCAGCACATCCAGGATGCGGTCTGTTTCGTGTGCCTCTACTGTATAGGTTTCGTAATGGCCGCGTGTATCTTTCTCGGGGTTGTAACGAAAAATTTTGACTGTGACTTCCATATCACCTCTAATAAACTCTTGCCTTGGGCTGGAACTTCGTGATCGCCACCGGCTTATAGCTGATATCCAGTTTGCCATCCTTCCGGGCGATCAAGGAGTGGCGCAGCCAGTGCTCGTCATCTCGTTCGGGATAATCCTCGCGCGCATGACCGCCGCGTGATTCCGTCCGGTTCAATGCACTGACCGTCACTGCTTCGGCTACATCGAGCATATTGCCGAGCTCCCATGCGTTCAACAGCTCGGTATTGAAAATCTTGCCTGTGTCGCTAACCTTCACGTTCCTGTAGCGGTCCTTCAGTTCCATGAGCTTATCCATGGCGTTTTCCATCCCACCCCCGGTGCGGTAGATACCGACATCCGTGAACATGACGTTCTTCATCTCATTCGAGATATCGAATGCATTCTCTTTCCCGGACCCACTGCGCAACGACTCAAACTGGGACCGCGCGCCTGCTTCTGCGCCCTGAGACATTTTTCCAAAATCAACGCCCTTTGCATATTCCGCGGCTTTGAGTCCCGCGTGCTTGCCGAACACTACCAGATCGAGCAGGGAGTTTGTCCCCAGGCGATTCGCGCCATGGACAGACACGCACGCACATTCACCCGCCGCAAACAGGCCCGGGAAGGTCGTACCATTACCGTCCATAACAACTTCGCCATATTTGTTGGTGGGGATGCCGCCCATCGTGTAATGAGCCGTCGGCTGTGTGGGCATCAGCTGGGTTACAGGATCCACGCCAAGGTAGACGCGGCAGAAATCCACAATGTCCGGGATTTTTTTCAGAACGGTTTCGCCCGTGATGGTATAGGGGGAGCCATCGGGGTTGGTCCGTCCATCTTCCGCCGCGTATCGATTTACCGTCTCGGGACGAATATCCAGATAGACGTAGTTCTTTCCATCCACGCCGCGGCCTTCCCGGATCTCGGTATAAATCGCCCGGCTGACCACATCCCGCGAGGCCAGGTCCTTCACGCTCGGCGCGTACTTCGGCATGAAGCGCTCTCCCTTGCCGTTGATCAGTACCGCGCCTTCGCCGCGCGCGCCTTCTGTGATGAGAATGCCGAGTTTGTAAATGCCTGTGGGATGAAATTGGAAGAATTCCATATCCTCGAGCGGGATTCCCTTCCGGAACAGAATCGCAGCGCCATCCCCTGTGTAGGCATAGGCATTCGATGTCACTTCAAAGATGCGTCCATGTCCGCCGGTGGCCAGGATGACAGCTTTTGCGTGGAAGGTATGCATCTCTCCGGTGGCAAGAGCAACGGCCACAACACCTGTTGCTCGTCCATCGGTCATGATGAAATCCAAAACCTGATACTCGTCGAAGAACGTGACTTTGTTCTTGAGACATTGCTGGTACAGGGTTTGCAAAATCATGTGACCCGTGCGATCGGCGGCATGTGCCGCGCGCCGGACAGGTTTTCCCGTTTCGTTATTGGTGTGCCCGCCAAACGGACGCTGCGAGATCTTGCCCTCGGGAGTCCGGTCGAACGGAAGACCCATGTGCTCCAGCTCGAGCACAGCCTCGATGGCTTCGTTGCACATGAACTCGATCGCGTCCTG
>LLBY010002020.1_pt4 | contig 27449 bp, 18 predicted proteins | sample 1489401 | NCBI WGS metagenome assembly LLBY01 (sample SAMN04092656, study PRJNA295927) | soil metagenome | biome: Soil prokaryotic community; feature: Bulk soil; isolation source: soil from tomato rhizosphere | host: tomato cultivar Hawaii 7996 | place: South Korea | collected 2011-11-01 | reverse complement strand
CGATCGTAGATGACGAAGCCAGCCTGCGGCAGACTCTGGCGCGCATCCTGCAGCGAGCTGGGTTTGAGGTGACGACCACGAGCAGCGGAGGAGAATGTCTGACACTGCTTGCGCAACATGCCTTCGATCTCGTTTATTTGGACATACGCATGCCGGATATGAGCGGACTCGCAGCTCTCAAATCGATTCACGCAAAGTACCCTGAGCTCCCCGTCATCCTGTTCACCGCACAACCAGACTTGAATTCCGCGGTGGAGGCCTTGCGGAGCGGCGCGATCGATTATTTGTTGAAGCCTCTCAAACCTCAAACGGTTATCGAGCGCACCCAAACGATTCTCGCGAACAAACAAAAGGAACGCCGCAAGCGCGAGCTCCAGCGACAGATCGAAACATTGCAGGCGGAATTGAACGCTCTGGAAAAAGAAGATATCCCTGAGGCAGCGACAGCTTTACAGCAGGCCCAGGTCTCTGACGATCGGTTCCTGAAGCGGGGCCTACTGACCCTGGATATGCTTACGCGCCGTGTGATCATGAATGACCGTGTGGTCAACCTGCCCCCGACCTCCTTCGATTATTTGCTCGTGCTTGCACGCCATTCCCCCAATGTGGTAGATCATCAAACCCTGGTTGCCGAAGCACAAGGTTACGAGACAAACCCTCATGAGGCCCAGGAACTCACGAAATGGCATATCCATCACATTCGCCAGGTGCTCGAGCCGGATGCGCGCAATCCAACTTATGTGATCAACGTCCGCGGCACTGGCTATCGTTTGGTCACTGGCTGAGATTTCCCCCGGAGGAGCCTTTCGAAGTCAGGGGGCGTATACCACTCAGACTTTCCAGCACGGGGATACTAACTTTTCCCAACTTTACCCAATAGACTCCAACGCTGCGTTGATCAATTTCATGCAAAATTGGGACCATGAACCAGTCCCAAGTAGCTTCCACAGTAGCTCCCGTGCGGGTTTTGGTAGTCGATGACCATCTTGGCACGGCCACTACCCTGGCGCGCGCAATCTCTCAAATCGGCCCCGGCCTGGAGGTGATCCCGGCAACCAGCGCCCAGGAGGCGCTGGAGAGAGTCAAACATGTCGCTGCCGATATCTTGATCACAGACATGATCATGCCGGAAATGACCGGTCTGCAGCTCATTGAGAAGCTACAAAATAATCCTGCCGGCCGCCCTACATTTACGTACCTGATCACGGCTTACGATGTTCCGGGGCTCAGGGCGACAGCACGCCACCAAAACGTAACGGAAGTATTCACCAAACCTGTCAACCCCCAGCGGATATGCCAGCTCATCGTCCAGAGCATGGAAAGAATAAACCAGGCGAAACCTGCGCAAAGAGAACGCCTCTCACAGAAACCGTTTACCATCCTCATCGCCGATGATCAGCCGGACAACCTGTTGCTACTCACGCGCTATCTGGAGAGCGAAGGATACAACTACCTGAAAGCCAAGGACGGCCTGGAAGCACTTGAAAAGATACGAAGTGAAATGCCGGACCTGGTCTTACTGGATGTGAACATGCCTAACAAGGATGGCTTTGCCGTTCTGGAGGATATCCGGAGTGATCCCGCTACCCGGCACATTCCTGTGATCATTCTGACTGCAGCGCGACTGGATGCAATCGAAATGCAGTTTGGCCTGAACCTGGGTGCGGATGACTATGTTACAAAACCCTTTGATCGGCGCGAGCTGCTGGCGCGCATCCGTACCAAGTTACGCGCCAGGGGCACTGAAGACGAGATTCGCAAGATAGCCGAGCAGACGATCCTTCGACAGAACCGGCTGCTCACCGCGGCAGCTGAAATCGCCAGGGTCGCCACCTCAACCCTCGACCTGGACAAATTGTTAGTGACCAGCGTGGAACTGGTACAGGAGAAATTCGACTTCTACCACGTCTCGATGTTTCTCATTGAGCCGGGTCAGAACGTTGCCGTTGTGCGTGCCTCGGCAGGTCAGGGGGGAAACAGGCTGCCCGTTAACCAGCATCAGCTCCTTGTAGGCTCAAAATCACTGGTAGGAACGGCCACGGCCACGCGGGAACCAGTCGTCGTCATGGATGTCGAAAGCAATCCCATCCATCTCAAGAATCCTCTATTACCGGAGACTCGATCCGAGGCCGTCATTCCTCTATTGACAGGCGACCTGGTCATCGGGGCGCTGGATGTTCAGAGCACCCTAACCAATGCCCTCACGGATTGGGATATCACCATCCTCAGTACGATCGCCAACCAGCTTGCCATCGCCGTGCAAAACGCGCGGTTATATACCTCGATCCAGCAGGAAGTGGTTGAGCGGAGACATGCCGAGCATGAACTCCAGCGCGCCAAAGAAACATTGAAAATCCAGGTTGATGTTCGTACAACCGAGCTCAGACAGGCGAACGAGCGGCTGCAGATCGAGCTCGTCGAACGCAAACGGGCCGAGGCAGAGCTGGAACAATCTGTTTCGACGCTACATGCCACGCTGGAAGCGACAGCAGATGGGATTCTGGTCGTGGATCGCCAGGGCAGAATCGTGAATTACAATGGGCGCTTTACCCAGATGTGGCATATCCCCGACTCCGTCATGGCAGCTCGGGATGATCAGCAGGCGATGGGATTTGTGCTTGATCAGCTGAGCGACCCCAATGCATTCGTAACGAAAATTCAGGATCTCTACGATCAACTGGATTCTGAAAGCTTCGACACACTGCTGTTCAAAGATGGGCGTGTCTTTGAACGATATTCGCGGCCACAACTCGTGGCCGGTCAACATGTTGGGCGCGTGTGGAGTTTCCGAGATATCACCGAGCGTAAGCAGGCCGAAGAGCGCCTGGTGTACAACGCTCTCCATGACCCACTCACAAATTTACCGAACCGTGCCTTGTTCATGGACCGCCTCCAGCACGCCATGGAACGCGCCAAACGACACAAGAGCTTTAAATTCGCAGTCTTGTACCTGGACCTGGACCGCTTCAAGGTCGTCAATGACAGCCTGGGGCACAAAATCGGGGACCTGTTGCTGATTGAAAGTGCGCGCCGCCTTTCATCCTGTGTGCGCGGGGAAGATACGGTTGCCCGTTTAGGCGGCGATGAGTTTGTCATCCTTTTGGAAGACTTTCAAGCAGTAACCGATATCACCCGTATTGCCAACCGCATCCAGACGGATCTGGCATTACCCTGTGACCTGGAGGGGCACAAGGTATTTATATCGGTCAGCATGGGCATGGTATTGAATGCAGATGAGTACAAGCAATCCGAGGATGTTTTGCGGGATGCTGATATTGCCATGTACCGCGCGAAAGGACAGGGCCGCGGACGCTATGAGATGTTCGACGCGGCCATGCTGGCTCATGCCATGACACGTCTGGAGTTGGAAACAGACCTACGGAAAGCACTCGCGCGTCAGGAGCTGATCGTTCACTACCAACCCATCGTCGAGCTAGAAACGCGTCGCATTGCCGGGTTTGAAGCACTTGTACGCTGGCAGCATCCAACACGTGGGATGGTCATGCCTTCCGAGTTCATTCCGATGGCAGAAGAAACGGGGCTTATCGTTCCGATCGGGCACTGGGTTCTCACAGAAGCCTGCCGCCAGGTCTACGAGTGGCAGCTGCAATTCCCGGCCGATCCCCCACTGACCGTTAGCGTTAACTTGTCCGCCAAGCAGTGTTCCCAGTCCGATCTGGTGCAAAGGGTTGCCAGTGTGCTGCAAACGACTGGACTGGCTCCCGGCAATTTGAAGCTGGAATTGACTGAGAGCATGATCGTGGAAGACGCCACGTCGACCTCCGCCATGCTTTCAGAGCTGCGAGCGCTAGGCGTCCAGGTCCAGATCGATGACTTTGGCACAGGCTATTCCTCCCTCGGTTATTTACAGCGGCTGCCCATCGACACACTCAAGATCGATCGAACATTTGTCAGCCGGATCGGGAATAACGGCAGCGGCGCGGAGATCGTCCAGACGATCATGGCGCTCGCGCATGACCTGGGAATGAAAGTCGTTGCAGAAGGCATCGAAACCGATGAGCAGCTCTCCAAGCTGCAATCCATGGATTGTGAATTCGGGCAGGGCTACCTGTTTACGAAACCAGTCGATGGTCAAACTGCAGAAGCATTTCTCACAAAGTCGCTTGCCGGGACCGATGAATGAAAATGATCTACCTCTATTGTCAGAAGGATAGTGATGTCACGCCGATCTGCCTCAAAGTCTATGAAAAATAACTCTGCAAAGGAATGACGGACGCAGCGCAACATGCCCACCATCTGGAACAAGGAAACAAAAATGCCTGAGACTATGCAAACGAAACAACCTGAACTCACCCCCGACCCGAGAAGATCTGCCCGCTGGACCATTCGTCGGCGAATATTGCTGGCTGTAGCCTCTTTCATGGTGTTGATCGTCTCTCTCAGTGGGATTGCGTACTTTCAATTGACGGCCATCTCCCGGGCCTATGAAAAAGTCACGGATGACGTACTTCTGGAGACGCAGATGTTGTCGGAATTCCATACAGGGTATTCCAGGTATTTGGGAGAAACTCGTGAATACCTGCTGTTCGGGGAAGAAGAGAGTCTGCACGAAAGAGAACAGGTCGCAGGGGAGCTCAATGCAATGCTTCAGGCGTTAGCCGCCGCCGGGGAAGAATGGGAAGCAGAAGGAGAGACGGCGCAAGAGCAGGTCTTTCTGGGACAACTACGCGGTTTCTGGACAAGGATCCAGGATTCTTCGAACAGGTTGATTAGATTGCACCACCAGGGCGCTGAGGCAACAGAACTGGAAGAAGTCGCTTCCTGGCTCGAAGAATATGAAGGTGCCACCGATATGGCCATTGCTCAGCTCGAAATGCGCCTTGGAGAGGATGTCGAAAAGGCTAGCTTCCACGTCGAGCAAGCCAGGCTTCGTGCTCAAGCGATTTTGATCGTTGCACCTGTGCTGGGGATGATCATGGCGATCCTTATCAGTATCATTGTCATGCGAACGATTTTGCTGCCTCTCAACGAACTTGTTAAGGTGACCGAGCAGATCCGGGCTGGTAATTTCGAGGCCACAGCCAGGGTATTCAGTGAGGACGAAATCGGCATCCTGGCCAGGACACTAAACAGGACGACCGCCCACTTGCGCGATTTGATCAGCAAATTGGATATCCGTACCAAAGGCCTGGCAGCCTCTGCAGAAGTCAGCCGCCGCCTTTCCACCATCCTCGATCAGAGGCAACTGGTCAATGAAGTGGTGGTGCAAGTGAGATCCGCGTTCAATTATTATCACGCGCATATTTACCTGTTCGACGAGGCAAAAGAACGGCTGGTCATGATGGGCGGAACAGGAGAAGCAGGACAAACCATGCTCGCGAGTGGACACAAAATCATGAGAGGAAAGGGTCTGGTTGGTCGAGCTGCTGAAACAAACACAGCCCTGCTGGTTCCTGATGTTTCGAAAAATGCAGATTGGCTGCCAAACCCATTACTTCCTGAAACCAGGTCTGAGGTTGCTATTCCTATCTCCCTTGGCGAGCACGTCCTCGGCGTGCTGGACGTACAGCATAACCTGACAGATGGGCTGCAGCAGGAAGACGTCGATCTCCTGGAATCCATCGCCAGCCAGGTTGCGATTGCTTTACGCAATACGCGTTCGTATCAAGATGTACAGAAACGTGCGGAGCGCGAGGCTTTGATTAGCTCGATCAACCAAAAAATTCAGAGCGCAACAACCGTCGAAAGCGCCCTGCAGGTGGCTGTGCGTGAAGTAGGGCGCGCGCTGCATGCCCGGACCAGTGTGCAATTGGCACAGACTGTCGAAGACTAGGCTTTATGAAAATCTTGGTGAACTATTGATCGCCTGAAAGAGACTCAAAGTGATGAACAAACTTCGCCTATTTTTTGCACCTCCCATCTTTGAAGAGCAAGAGAAGACCCGTGTGGCAGCCCTGCTCAATACGGTATTATATTCACTGATCGTATTGATGGTTGTCCTATACCTAAGTCTTGTAACGATCGGGTTAGTATCGAACCAGTCACCTCCTGATCCTTTCGTATTTGTCATTGCCAACCTTATCTTTATTGGATTGATCGTTTTAATGCGCCTGGGGTTTGTTAGCCAGGTGAGTCTGGCACTTTCGTTCATAACGTCGGGGATTATCTCTTTTTCTTTCCTCCGTTCCGATGACGCAATGTTAATGTCAGTGACTACAACAGCATATTTTATAGCCATTATCATTGCAGGATTACTGTCCGGGAGCTGGTCTGCTCTAGTCATTGCCTTTTTTAATCTGCTCTGTCTGGGCGTTTTGAATAATTTAGCTATCCAGGGGACTATACAAGCCCAACCATTGCCGGAAAATGCGCTTATCACTCTTGGGGCACTTTTTTCTTTATCGGCTTTACTATTAGGGTTAGCATCTCGAAGCATCCGTGATGCTCTGGAGAAGGCCCGCCAAAATGAATTGGCGCAATTGAAGGCGAATCAAGAACTCATAGCATTTCAAACCACTCTCGAACAACGCGTTGTCGAGCGCACGAAAGCCCTGGCGACCTCCGCCAATGTCAGCCGTCGTTTGTCCACCATTCTTGACCAAAAACAATTAGTGACCGAAGTGGTCGAGCAGGTTCAGTCGGCATTTGACTATTATCACGCCCATATTTATCTGGTAGACGAAACAAATAAGGAATTACTCATGGCCAGTGGCACCGGTGAAGCCGGACAAGCCATGTTGTCTCGTAATCATCGGATCCCTCTGGGAAAGGGCTTGGTAGGTCGAGCAGCAGATACCAATCTCTCGGTTCTTGTGTCAGACGTTTCGGCGAATCCGGACTGGTTGCCCAACCCCTTGCTGCCCGAAACAAAAGCAGAAGTTGCAGTGCCGATCTCGTTGGGCGATCAGGTGATCGGTGTTCTGGATGTACAGCACAACATTACAGATGGACTAAAGCAGACGGATGTTGACCTACTACAGGCTATTGCGAACCAGGTCGCTGTGGCAGTACGGAACGCCCGTTCCTTTGAAGAGGTGCAAGCCAGGGCCGAACGCGAAGCGCGGATCACCACAATTGCGCAAAAAATCCAAAGTACCACCACGATTGAATCCGCTTTACAGGTAGCTGTACGAGAATTGGGCCGATCGCTTGGAAAGAACAATATTCGGGTCGTTCTCGACGCTTCCAGCATCAGCAAAATGGATAGAAAAACGAGCTAACCTCCCTTGTCCACGAGGAGTACCCATAATGGCGAAAACATTCGATGACGAAGAGAAAATCATGAAAGAAATGATTCAGAGACGGTTCAAGAGCATCTTTTCCGGAAAAAATCAGCCGCTCGCGAATGTAACCATTCACGAAGTGGAAACGCTGAAGGCGCGCATCGCTGAGTTAGAGAAAACCCTCTCGCGACAGCCAGATGGGACCGAAGAGTCTGCGTCGGCGCCTGTGAAACAAATGGTGATGCCGGATAAGCTCCAAAAACCTGAAAATGCCAACCGGGAGTCAGCCATCCTGGAGGGCAAGCGAAAACAAGCGGCATTGAAGACAGCTGGCGTTTTGGCTGCGATTAGTTTCATGTTCTTTGCCTTCTCTATGCATAACTTGTTCGTCACCCAACGAGGACAGGCCACGGCATGGGATCAGGCACTCCTGCCTCTTTCTATTTTGATCGTCATTGCCAGTTTGATCAGCGCTCACCTCATCCATCGCGACCATCCTAACCTAGGCGAACGGATGTTATATCTGGCCAACGTAATATTCGCTCCGGTTCTAGTTGCCCTGTTCCTTGCCAATATTCCCGTGCTCGTAACTGGGTATTTGATTATCTTCTCTCTGATATTCATCCATTTCATTTTCCCCAGAATGTCACGGCTTTGGGCAGTTGCCGCAGCCGCCATGGCAGCATTCCTGGTTCTTGTCGTTGAGATATGGAATCCCGCGTTCCGGATCGATGCCCACCCTTCAGAAGAGTTGATCGTGGCAGCAGGTGCTCTGGCTTTGCTGGCAATCGGTGCTGTGATCGTTCGCCAAGCGATGATCGGAAATATCCGCACTAAATTGATTAGTACGTTTGTGATTGTGGCCGTCTTTTCCATGGCCATTGTGGCTTTCTTGACCGACAGATCATTGCGCAACAACCTTACAACGGGAATCGTCGAAAGCCAGGCCTTCCTCGCGAAATCCCAGGGCTTCCAGGTCGGTCAAGCAATCATCGGGCAATTCGACAAATTAAAGGCCCTTGCCACGGTCAAAACTCTCCAGGTAGGAGCAGAGACTGCCAGTTTCGAAACACTACACCCCGTAGACACAGCCGAAATCGAACAGCTAAACCTGGACTGGAGAGCCACGGTTGCCGCCAAAGATATGAAAGACCGACGGGTCATCGAGCTTTTGTACAACCCTCTCTCTACTCAACTTCGAAATTTCCAGAAGACATTTCCTGAGAATGTGGAAATCCTTCTCACAGATCAAAAAGGGTTCAGTATTGCCTCCACGAATCTTCCATCGAATTATTATCAGGCAGACACACTCTGGTGGCGAACAGCTCATACAACCGGCCGATACATCGGCCAGCCGATCTTCAATCCAACTACGAACTCCATTGTTCTTGATATCGCCGTGCCTGTGTTTTCGTATCGAAATGGCGAGTTCATGGGTGTTCTTCGGGCAACCGTTGCTTTCGATGTGTTGACCGATGTGCTCATCGAAGGTTTTCGCGGACAGACAGGCTATTCGATGATTTACCAGCCCAACGACCAGCGAATCAAATTACAGGCTTCCGGGGATGGCAATTTCACGATCGTTCAAGATTTTGCAACGACAGACCTGCAAGAGTTTGCTTTATCTCCGAATAAGGGCCTGGAGATTTCTCTGGAGGGGATTCCTGTCCTGATCAGCGCAGCGCCGGTAAGATCCTATTCCAGCACCCTTTTAGAGGAGGGTACCACGGCATTAGAGGATTTGGGCTGGCAGGTGATCGTGGTGCAGGAAAAATCGGAGGCTCTACAACCCATCGATGCACAGACCCGAAACAACCTGGTCTTGACGCTGCTCATTAGTATTGCTGTCATCATCATTGCCTATTTCCTGGCGCGATTCATAACAAACCCTATCATCTATCTTACCGTCGTCGCGAAGCAGATTGCTTCAGGCGATTTGAATGCCGAGGCAAAGCTAAATACAAGTGATGAGATAGGCGCCCTGGCAACTACCTTCAATAACATGACTTCGCAGCTGCGCTATCTGGTCGGTTCCCTGGAGCAACGGGTTCAAGATCGGACACATGATCTAGAATTGGCGGCTGAAGTGGGCCGAACAGTTGCGGAAAAAGTTTCTGATGCAAGTGAAATGCTACGTGCTGCTGCAGAAATGATTCGTAGCCGGTTTGGACTGTACTATACCCAGGTATATCTGATCGATGCGACAGGCCACAGGCTCGTCCTGCGGGCCGGCACCGGTGAGGTCGGAGAGGAATTGTTAACTCGTGGACACCGTCTATCCATCGATAACAGTTCTATCAATGGTGAGTCCGTCCTGGAAAGGAAACCCATCATTGTTTCGGATACTCATCAGAGCTCAAATTTCAAGCCAAACTCTCTTCTACCCTACACGCGTTCAGAAATGGCAGTTCCTTTGATCTTTGAGAACCAGGTGATCGGGGTACTCGATATGCAAAGCGAGCAACCCGGCGCGCTATCCGAAAGCAACCTGCCTGCATTCCAGGCTCTGGCTGGGCAACTCGCCATTGCGATCCGAAACGCGGCTTTGTTCACAGAAGTTCAAGAAGCTCGATCCGAAGTGGAATCGCAAATGCGATACTTCACGCAACAGGGATGGCAGGAATTCCTCAACGCGATCCACCGCAGCGAACAAATCAGTTATGTTTTTGACCAGACCGATGTCGTTTCTTCACATGCATCCAATGACCTACAAACAGAGCAAACGCTGACGATCCCTATCTCTATCACCGGAGCACAGGTGGGCGCCATTCAACTGGCACATGGAGTCGATCAAACCTGGACCGAAGCTGAATCCGAAATTGCCCAGGCCACCGCGGACCTGTTGGCACGGCATGTCGAGAATCTGCGGCTGCTGGCGCAAGCCGAACAATATCGCTTGGAGGCCGAACAGGTCTCACGCCGATTGACGCGCGAGGGCTGGGATGATTTCCTTAACGACAGCAGTCAGGCAAATGCGTATTTATATGACCTTAATGAAGTCAAGGCGTTCTCGGAAACCGTCAGGCACGAGTCAGAACCGGCACTCAAGCAGCCACTGATCGTCCGGGAGGAAACGATTGGCGAACTGGCTGTGGACGACGTGCACAGTGTCGATGAAGAATCTGCGCAACTTGTCGAAGCAGTGGCACAGCACTTGAGCGGACACATCGAAAATTTGAGGTTGCTGGAGCAAACACAGCAACGTTCGCTGGATCTGGAAGAAGCACAGACCTTCCTTGATTCGGTTATTGAAAGCCTGCCTCATATGCTCTTTGTGAAAGATGTGGAAGAGCTGCGCTTCTTACGATGGAACAAGGCAGCCGAAGAACTAGTGGGCTTTTCTCAGGAAGAGATGCTGGGTAAGAATGACCACGACTTCTTCCCGAAAGAAGAAGCAGATTTCTTCACTGCCAAAGACCGCGAGGTAATAGCCAGTGGTCAAACACTCGATATCCCTGAGGAGCCTCTTGCCACGGTACATCGAGGCGTGCGCTTCATGCACACCCGTAAGGCTCCCGTTTACGGCCGAGACGGCAAGCCAAAATATTTGCTTGGTGTTGCCGAGGATATCACCGAGCGCAAAAAATCGGAGGAAATCGTTCGGCAGGCACACGCAAGGGCACAGATTATTTTGGAGTCGGTCACCATTCCAATGGTGATTACACGGCTGCGCGACAATCACCTTACGTTTGTGAATCAACCGGCACTGGACGTAACGGGGTTCAAATACGAAGCTGTGATTGAGCAGCTCTCGCCGAACTTTTATGTCCATGTCGAAGATCGAAAGAAATTCGTTATAGCACTACAAACGACAGGCCGGGTTTCTGATCAGGTCGTGCAATTGCGAGGCGAAAATGGCAAAGCCTTCTGGGCGCTCATGTCTGCCCGAATCTTCGATTACCAGGGCGAGCCCTCCATTCTGACGACCTTTATGGATATTTCGGACCGGGTCCAGGCCGAAGAAGCCGTGGCCAAGCGCGCCGCCGAGTTACAGACCGTGGCCGAAGTGAGCACCACAACAGCTACAACTTTGGAACCGGACCGCTTGCTGCAAGCCGTGGTCGACCTCACTAAAGAACAGTTCGGACTCTATCATGCTCACATTTACCTGACGAACGATTCGTGGAATACGCTGCTCCTTGCGGCAGGTGCTGGCGAAATCGGGCGTCAGATGGTGATGGATGGCTGGAGTATTCCCACGGATCACGAGCAGTCCATTGTAGCCAGAGCTGCGCGGAACAAGCAGTCCGTGATTGCCAATGATTTGGTTCGCGATGCAAATTCTTCCTTCCTTTCTAATCAGCTCTTGCCAGATACCCGATCTGAAATGGCGGTTCCCATGATCGTTGGTGATAAGGTATTGGGTGTATTTGATGTGCAGTCTGATCAAGTCAACTATTTTTCTGCGGAAGACGCCAACATTTTTACAACGTTGGCCACGCAAACCGCCATCGCGCTGCAAAACGCCCGACTGTATGCTGAACAGACCGCAACCCTAACGCAGCTGCGCGAGCTGGATCGCCTCAAATCATCCTTCCTCGCCAACATGTCGCACGAACTACGCACCCCGTTAAACTCCATTCTCGGTTTCACAGATGTGATGCTGGAAGGCTTGGATGGGCCCTTATCGGAGTATATGGATAACGATCTACGCCTGGTCCAGAAGAATGGACAGCACCTGTTGCATCTCATCAACGATGTATTGGATATGGCAAAGATTGAAGCTGGACGAATGAACTTGAATCCTGAAACCTTCAAGGTACATGAAGTTTTCGATGAGGTGACCAGTATCACGTCCACCCTGGCAAGTGAAAAGAATCTTGCACTTTCCATCGACGAGTGTTCCGATCAAGACGTGGAGATCTATGCCGATCACACACGTCTGCGCCAAGTAATGATCAACCTGGTGAATAACGCGATTAAGTTCACAGAACAGGGTCATATCTCCCTCAACGTCGCTCCCATTCAGGGCGCGCGCATATTGATCAGTGTCAAAGATACAGGTATCGGCATTGAGCCTGACAAACTGGATGCGATCTTCCAGGAATTCACACAGGTGGATTCATCCACAACCCGCAAGGCCGGGGGTACAGGTCTGGGCTTGCCCATCAGTCGGCGTCTGGTCGAGATGCATGGTGGTCGGCTTTGGGCTGCAAGTACCGGAATTTCAGGAGAAGGTTCCATTTTCTACGTCGAGCTGCCCCTCGAGGCTCGCATCACAGAAGTTATAGAAAAGCAGGAAAATTAGATGGCAGCACCCAAGTATCTCGAATGCAATATCTGTGGCCATCAACAGCCTTATGAGCCTTTCGTCGCCGCAGTTTGCAAAAGTTGTGATTCACAGTGGCTCGAAGCGCGCTACGATTACGAGACGTTCAAGCGCGAGATCTTGCGTGGCCTTCCAAATCGTCCGTCAAACATGTGGCGCTATCAGGATGTCTTGCCGCTAAAGAATCCAATGTCCCTGGATCTATACCCAGCTGGAGGAACACCCCTTTGGCTATCACAGCGCTTCGGGCGCAGACTCGGGCTGGACACCGTGTACATTAAAGATGAACGCTACGGTCCCACCAGCTCGTTCAAGGATCGACAGGCTGCCGGCGCGGTCGCCGCCATGCTGGAGAATGGAGTCCGGGAGGCCGTCATCGCCTCGACAGGTAACGCGGCAGTAGCCTACGCAGCAGCTTGCGCCCGCGCTGGGGTCAAGCTCTGGGTCTTTATGACAAGCCTTGTCCCCCAGGAAAAATTGCGTGAGGCTGCCCTGTTTGGCGCGGAGGTGATCCGTGTGAGCGGTAACTATGATCAAACGAAACAGATCGCTTCACAATTTGCCCAACGCCGCCACCTGCTTCTCGATCGAGGCGCTACTTCCATCCCTGCGCGCGAATCGATGAAGACGATCGCGTACGAGATCGTCGAACAACTCGGCTGGCGCGCGCCCGATTGGTATATTCAGGCCGTCAGCGGTGGACTGGGACCGTTAGGAGTCTATCAAGGGTTCAAAGAAATGTATTCCATAGGGCTGATCAATCAAATCCCTAAGCTGGGCATCATTCAGGCGGAGGGTTGTGCTCCCATGGTCAATGCTTTCAAATCGTGTAAAGAGATAGCGGATCCTGTGGTTCCCGACACTCGCATCATTATTCTCTCCACAGGTGACCCCGGTAAGTCTTATACATATCTCTGGAAACTCACACAACAATACGGCGGTGTCATGGAATCGGTCACGGATGCCGAAGCATTTTCAGCCATGCGGGCGCTCGCCAAAAGTGAGGGCATGGCCGTCGAGCCAGCTACCGCTGTCGCCTTCGCGGGGCTCGAAAAGTTGATCCACAACGAGGTGATACAGCCGCAGGAATTGGTCGTTGTAAATTGCACAGGTCATACCTTTCCAGTCGAAAAGCACATCCTCGGCGATCAATGGGCAGTAGATATCCACCTCAGCAAAGATCAATCCCCCGCTCCGCGCGAAGGACTGCAAGCCGCGTTGGAAAACCTCGACGAGAAAACCACGAGCGTTTTACTTGTGGATGACAATTCAGATGACGCCCTGCTGATTCGTCGCCTGCTGGAAGGACGCAAAGCATATCGTGTTTATCATGCCAAAGATGGCTGGGAAGGTCTCGCATTGGCCAGGCAAAAATTGCCGGACTTAATCATATCCGATCTGACCATGCCGGGCATGGATGGCTTTGGTTTTGTCGAGGAACTTAAACTCGATCCACGGACGAGAGACATTCCAGTCGTGGTTGTGAGCGCGAAAGACATCACGACCGAAGAACGAAAACGCCTCAATGGACACATTGAGGCCGTATATCAGAAAGGCTCACTACCAGCACTCAAATTTGTGGATCAGGTCATCCATGTAATCGAAGATAAAAGTGGAATATAACAAGATGCCGAGCATCACAAATGGCCTTTTATCCCTGGAAGACAACGCAGAACATCGCAAACCAATCGACTGTCTAATCAGGACATTCACAACAAAGATCATCAATATCCAGAAAGGAAAACAAAAATGAAAAAGCAATATCTGACCCTCTTGAGCATTTTGGCCATCGTCTCCCTAGCCCTGACAGCCTGCGGAGCCGCTGTCCCTGATCAAGCGCCCGACGTCGCGCCGGTCTCGGTCATCGCAACAGGAGAACCGACTTCGTCTGGTCTGGCCTGCGCGCCGAACTGTCAATACTCTGACTTGGTTATCGGTTTCCTTCAAACCGGCTCTGAAGGTGGTTGGCGTTCTGCCAATACTACATCCTTCAAACAAACCGCAGATGAGCTGGGTCTCCAATTGAAGTTCTATGATTCCCAGAATGACCTCGCGAGGCAGGTGTCTGGTTTCCAGCACTTCATTCAGGATCCTGAGGTGAACGTCATCATCCTCGCCGCGCTTGAGACGACTGGCTGGGAGGAAGTCTTAATACAAGCACAGGACGCGGGCAAAATCGTCGTGATCGAAGACCGTCGCATTGACGCTCCCGAGGACCTGTATGCTACGTACATTGGCTCGGACTTTGCGGAAGAAGGACGAAAATCTGCCACAGAAATGTGTAAGCTACTGAAAGGCATGTCTGGTCAGAATGTTTGGGAGTTGGTTGGAAATATCGGTTCCTCCGCTGCCAAAGACCGCGGCGCAGGTTTCCGTGAGCAAATGAGTGAATGTGGGATTGAAATCACCAAGAGCCAAACCGCGAACTGGAGTGCTACAGAAGGCAAGCAAGTCACAGAAGCGTGGTTGAAGGAGAGCAAAGACGTCCATGGCATCTTCGCACAGAATGACGAGATGGCCTTCGGTGCGATCGAGGCCATTAAAGAAGCCGGCCTTGTGCCCGGTGTGGATGTCAAAATTATCTCCGTCGATGCAACGGCTGGTGCTTTTCAGTCCATGCTCGAAGGTACACTAAATGTCACGGTTGAATGCAACCCACTGCTCGCTCCACAGGTCTATGACGCCGCGCTCCGAGCAGCCAACGGCGAAGCACTGCCAAAATGGGTTCCATCACTGGAAAGTGTTTTTTATGCGGATGATCCGAACCTCCAGACAATCATAGCTGGCCGTACCTACTAGAAGCTTTGGTTCTGGTTTGGTAAAATTTCTCAAGGTTCGGTTCAAGACTCCCGCCTAATCATGTTTGGAGAACGCTCGATAAGACGTTCTCCAATTATGAAAAACTTGCTTCTTCCGCATCTGCTTCCGATTAGAATAGATGTATGGTGCATCCATGCGGTCGGAAGGGAAGAATGTAAATCAAGGAGTATTGATTCTATGGGTAAAAATGTTCTCTACATTGAAGATAATCCGGACAACATGATGCTCGTGCAACGCGCTCTCGAGTCCCGGGGCTACCGTCTCCTGAAAGCGGTCAACGGGTTGAGCGGTGTGGATATAGCTGAGCGAGAAGATGTTGATTTGATCCTGCTTGATATCAATCTGCCGGATATCGATGGCTATGAGGTCGCGCGTCGCCTGCGAAGGAGTTCAAAGAGCTCCCTACTTCACACGCCAATTATCGCCATCACAGCAAATGCCCTCAAAGGCGATGCCGAAAAAGCATTAAATGCCGGTTGTGACGTTTATATGTCCAAACCGATCAATATCCGCGAGCTCTGGGCACGGGTTGAGGCCTTTGTCCCGATGCCCTGAGCATAATCGTGATACACTGCAACACTCACAACGCATGAAAAAGACTATCTTTCGAATTTTCATTCATTGGCTGGGTCAATGACTCAATCCTATCTTTCCCATTTGGAATGCTCTGGCTGCGGCAAACAGTATGCTCCCGACAAGATCCATACGTTTTGTCCATTGTGCCAGTCTCCCCTTCTATCCATCTATGATTTAAAGAGGGCCCGCCAAGACCTGGACCGCGACGAAATCACGCGCCGAAAAAAAGGGATGTGGCGCTGGCACGAATTGCTCCCGGTGATTCAGAAGGAAAACCAGATCTTTCTTGGAGAAGGAGATACTCCCTTGCTTTCCCTGCCGCGCCTGGGCAAGGAATTGGGGCTGATCAACCTCTATGTAAAAGATGAAAGCAGCAATCCTACAGGCTCATTCAAAGCGCGTGGGCTGGCAGCCGCAATCTCGAAGGCCAAAGAGTTGGGTGTGGAAAAGGTGATCATCCCTACGGCGGGCAATGCAGGAGGCGCGATGGCTGCTTATGCCGCTCGTGCCGGATTACGTGCTCATATTTTTATGCCCAAAGACACTCCGTTTGCAAACATCGAAGAGAGCCGTATGGCCGGTGCAGAAGTCATTCTCATCGATGGACTCATTAGCGACGCTGCTGGTATGGCTGGCGAGAAGGCGCGCGCTGAGGGCTGGTTCGACGTCTCTACCTTCAAGGAACCCTATCGCATGGAGGGCAAAAAAGTAATGGGGTATGAGCTGGCCGAGGATTTTGGCTGGAAACTCCCCGATGTCATTGTCTATCCTACCGGGGGCGGGACTGGTTTGGTTGGCATGTGGAAGGCATTTGCAGAGCTGGAATCATTAGGCTGGCTGGAGGATACCAAACGACCACGGATGGTTTCCGTCCAGGCAGATGGCTGCGCGCCGGTCGTGAAGGCGTTCCAGGCAGGCGCGACGTTCTGTGACTTTTGGACGAATGCTCAGACGATCGCATCCGGGCTGCGCGTGCCAAAAAGTTTTGCCGATCATTTGATACTCAGGGACATTTACGATAGTGAAGGCACGGCAATTGCCGTCAGTGATCCGTCGATTCTGGAATCGCAAAAACAACTGGCGGCCGCAGAAGGCATCTTTGCGGCCCCGGAAGGTGCGGCGACCCTGGCTGCCCTAAAGGAATTGGTCAAACAAGATTGGGTAGGCCCCGAAGAACAGATTGTGCTTTTCAATACTGGCTCAGGGCTGAAATATCTCGACCATAAGAACTAGGATCAGTAAAAAAAACAGTGCGGCGTCTTCGACGCCGCACTGCTGCTTTAATCCCTCTGATTTACGGGTTGCTTGTATTATTCACATCGAAGGTGGGAAGGGTACCCCCATTGCTGAAGATCAGGTTCGGGAAAACACCATCCGGCGTAAAGATCAGCTTATCCGTTTCCTTAATAGCCTGAGAGTTTGCCAATGCGATCTGTAGCGAGACATAGTCGGGGTGGGCCGCATAAAGCTCTGCAAGGGCAATTTCCTTAGCAAGATCCACTTTCGCCTGTTCTTCGGCCACCTGCTGTTGCGCCTGGGTCAGTTCCAGCTGCGCCTGGGAGTTGATGGTTTCCTGCTCGATCACCGACAATTGCGCTTCGAGCTGCTGCTGCTTAAGCTGTTGCAAGGTTACCTGCTGGCGAGCCTCTTCCTGCAGCTTGGATTGCTCCACGCGGATGCGTCCTTCTTCGACTGCCTGTTGTGCCAATGATTCCTGCTTGGCCTTTTCCACATCCTGTTTGGCTTTTTCGGTTAGCAGACGGCTTTGAACAATGGCATCCAAAGCAGCCTGCACTTCGGGTGAAATAGTGACCTGTGGAACTGCTACGTTTCGAACCTCGAGTCCCAGCGGTTCTGCCAGACCACTTAGTTCATCGTCAATACAAGCGCGCAGTGCATCGCGTCCGGAACCAATGACCGCTTCATCGAATTTCTTGTCGCCCACGCACACCTTCATTGCCTGAAGCGTAAAGGCGGTCATACGCTGCTGGAGCGATTCATCATTCGTATAAATGCCGCGATAACGAGCATAGTTGGAGGTGACCAGATCCGTTTCGTGCGGGCGGAACACGTCGGCAGTTACCTGAAGACCAATCCGCTGTTTATCGGACGTGATCAGCTCCGGGTCATCTACGGTGATGGCGACGGCACTAGTCTTGATCTTGATCAATTGCACGAACAAGCCGAGATCGTAGGCGATCCCTGGCTGTTTTATGCCCTGGATCTGGCCTGCCTCAATCGCAATACCGACTTCGTCATTGTTGATAACTTCAAAATACCAAAAAGACCGGATCACTGAGGCAAGGATGACAATACCAATAATCGTTACAATGGCCCAGATCAGCCATTTGGGAAATGAAATGGAACGCATGTTGTTTTCTCCTTTGGGTTTCGTTTCAGGTCTTTGTTTTTTCACCGTGGATGCCCACTTTTTGCATCAATGTTGGGGCAGATTGTATCATCGACGACATGAGCATGCTTCTACCAAACATTTCTGTAATCTATCTGTATGGTCATGTCTACGAGTGATTGACTGTGAAGTTTCAAAGAAAAAAAGTAGATCCCACGATCCTCAAGCCCGTAAAATCACTAATCTCAGCCACCGTTCCGCCATCGTCTATTAGTGTCTGCAATCTTCTGTAGCGCCATTTTCCGAAACACATCTCCGCATAGCATTTTTTAAGAAAAGCGTTGGTTGACTTCGGTCTAAAATTATGAAATAATGTAAACGGTTACAGTAAACGGTTACATAAAGATATGACTCGGCGTTCCTCCTCTGTGACAATTCGCGATGTGGCTCGGCAGGCAGGTGTGTCGGTAGCCACTGTAAGTCGCTTTATCAACCGGAACGCGCCGGTTTCCGCACAGGTAGCCGAGCGTTTGAGCCAGGTGATGAGTGAGCTGAGGTATGTGCCCCACGCTGCGGCTCGGAATCTGGCAAGCCGCAAGACACGCGTTATCGGCCTTTTGCTCAATAATCTGCATAATGACTTCTTTGTCCCGCTTTTGAATGGCGTGGAAGCGGTTGTGCGCAAAAAAGAGTACAACTTGATTGTAGCCACGTATCACGCAAATAGTCGCAATGCCATGCCGCCACCCATCGGCCCCCATAACACAGATGGATTGCTGGTTTTTTCCGACGGCCTGGTTGACGAGGACCTGGCGAATTTGAATGCAAACGGTTTCCCCATGGTCCTGGTCCACAGGACCTCTCCCCCCAATCTAAAGATCCCCAGTGTAACAGTTGAAAATATAGAAATTACTCACAGACTGGTGGAGCACCTGATTCAGGGACATGGAAAGCGACGCATCCTGTTCATGCGTGGTCCGCTCTACCAGGAAGACTCGGTTCGCCGTGAAATGGGCTACAAATCGGCACTGGCAGCAAATGGGATCCCCTTCGATGAGAAGCTGGTTCTAAATGGTGAATTCGAACGCGACATTGCCTTCCAGGTCTTGGACGATTTTCTGAGCAACGGAAAGCACGTCGCGTTCGATGCTGTATTTACAGGTGATGATGATGCAGCGATCGGCGCTCTAAAGGCCTTACACAAGCACGAGTACCGGATCCCCGATGATGTCGCGGTCATCGGATTTGATGATCTTGGTTTTGCTCCTTTCCTAAACCCACCGCTGACGACTGTTCGTGCCCCTACGGAGTCAGTCGGGAGGATCGCCGCCGAACGATTGTTTGAGGTCCTCGAGAATCAAAACGCAGATGGAGCGGTTGTCCTACCCACTGAAATCATTTTCCGCCGTTCATGTGGTTGTCAAGCATGAGCCCATACCTTGCAAAGGAGGTGAAAGCCCACGCATACTTGTCCTTGGTCGAAGCTTGCGCATTTCATCCATCCATATCCTTAAGTAGAGGAGAAAATTCACCATGAAGAAACTTTTGTCTGTTCTGTCTCTGTTGATCATCGCATCGATGGTTCTGACGGCCTGTGGTGGCGGTCAGCCGGCAGCGACTGAGCCCGCGGCGACCGAACCCGCCGCAACGGAACCCGCGGCAACCGAACCCGAAGCTACCGAACCAGCCGCAACGGAACCCGCTGCCTCGGGCGATAAGATTCAGCTCCGTTGGTTTGTAGGCCTTGGCACCGGTACGGACCCGGCTCAGCTTCCTGCGCAGGAAAAGGCAGTTGCTGATTTCAACGCCGCCAATCCTGACATTGAACTGGTGCTCGAGGTCGTACCCTTCGACTCCGCTCGCGATACGCTTGCAACTCAGATCGCTTCTGGTGCAGGACCTGATATCGTTGGCCCGGTCGGCTGGGGTGGCTCGAATGCTTTCTTTGGTCAGTGGCTTGATCTCTCACCTTACATCGATTCGTCTGGTTTCGACACCAGCGTCTTCGATCCCGCTTTGGTAGAGTTCTACCAGACGGAAGAGGGTCAGGTTGGTTTGCCGTTCCTCGTCTTCCCGGCTGCGATCTATTATGTGCCCGCCATGTTCGATGAGGCAGGTCTTGAGTATCCTCCCGCAGCATACGGCGAGCCCTATATGCTCGACGGCGCAGAAGTGGAATGGAACTGGGACACCCTCACCGAAGTTGCCAAACGCCTGACCGTGGATGTCAACGGCGCGAATGCAACCGAAGATGGGTTCGATCCTACACAGCTGGTCCAGGTGGGCTTCGCCAACCAGTGGCAGACCCATGTGGCATATCAGGCTGCCTATCGGGCCGCCGCTGCCGATATCGTGGAAGGCGAAGACGGTAACTATACCTCTGCCATGCCGGATAGCTGGAAGGAAGCGAATCAGTGGGTCTATGATGGCATGTGGGGCGAGCAGCCCTTTATGGCCACCGGCCCGCTCGCCGGCGCTCCTGAATTTGGCAACGGCAACCTGTTCAATTCCGGCAAGGCCGCCATGGCTATGACGCCCCTGTGGTACACCTGCTGTCTCGATGCCTTCCGTGACGCTGGCTTCGAATTCCAGGCCGGTGCATTGCCGGTAGGCGATGATGGTGAAATCCATGGTCGCGTGGATGCAGATACCATTCGTATCTGGAAAGGCACCAAGAATCCTGAAGCAGCCTTCCGAGCATTGAGCTATCTCATCGGCCCCGAAGGCACCCAGACCCTGGTTGTGGGCACCGATGAAGTACCGGCGGCCTACAGTGGTTTGCCTGCGAACCCCGAATTCCAGCAATCCTATATCGATGGTTTGCTGGAGCGCTATCCATTCACCACAGCCGAAACCTGGGATGTATTCAAAGCAGGTCTCGCGTACCCCGATAACCCAAGCGCGGAACAGTGGCAGCCCAATTGGAATGAAGCCTGGGCCCGCCAGCAGACCTTCTTTGATCTGCTCCAGAACACTCCCCCCGATCAGCTTGATTTCGAAGCCGAATGGCAGAAACTGGTCGATGATCTGAACGCGATTTACGCTAAGTAATTTGCAAGTTATACTTTGGGCGGGTCAATCCATCGGGCTGGCCCGCCCAGACGTCTCTGGTTTGGAGAAAGGATGAGCCATGATTGAGCAGTTTTCGAACTTCCGAAGTTCCCTTCCATCTCTGAAATCGTTCCGCAACCTATCACCGCTGGCGCGCAGGGAACTTAGGCAAGGGCTCTGGTTCCTTTCTCCCTGGCTGTTTGGATTCCTGGTCTTTACGCTCATTCCGATTGTCGCTACCTTATTTTTTACGTTCATCAATCTCAAAATTACGGATGGAATTGCCAGCACACCGAAGTGGGTTGGATTCGATAACTACATAAATTTATGGAATGACAATCAGGCGGGTGTCAATCCGTCCACCTGGTTTAGGGGCGGGACGCCGGGCGCATTATGGGTGACCATTGCATTTGGTTTGATTGCCCTGCCAGTGGGAATCTTCGCACCCCTGGGAATCGCCGTGCTGATGAATAGCAAATACCTCAAAGCACCGATGTTCTTCCGTAGTCTGTTTTATATGCCTTATATTGTCCCGTTTGTCGCGGCCGTTTTTCTCTGGGGAGGCATGCTCAACTCACAAACCGGCTGGATCAATCGCTTCTTAGTGGATGTGATCGGCATGTCGAGAGACAGTGTGCCCCTCTGGGCAAACAGTGGCGCCGAAGAGTGGGGCTGGATTTATTCCACCTATGTCATTATGGGAATCTGGGGGATTGGCAATGCCATGTTGATTATGCTGGCGGGATTACAGGGTGTTCCCACAGAGTTGTATGATGCAGCCAAAGTAGATGGGGCAAATGGCTGGCAGACCTTTTGGAAAGTAACGTTCCCGATGATCTCTCCGGTAATCTTCTACAATCTGACATTGAGCATCGTTGGACTGTTCCAATATTTTCTAGTACCGCTGGTGGTGAATCAGGGCACAGGCCGCCCGGGCGGTTTCACCATGTTTTATAACCTGTACTTATACAGAAATTTCTTTTTGTTCCAGAACATGTCCTATGGCGCGACGCTTGCCTGGGTCCTGTTCCTGATCATCCTGGCAGTCACAATTCTTCTTTTCTGGTCCGCGAAATACTGGGTTTATTACGCGAGCGAAACCCGCTCGTAAGGAGAAGGTGAAGATGAAACTTTCAAGTGCACAAACAACCGATACCATCAATCCCAACTCCACGACCGCGACGCAAGAGAAAGCGAAGTTTAGACTTTCGCGTCTACAGATAAAAAACGGACTCAATGCTACCTTTGTCACCGCCCTTACTCTTGCCATCCTCACTATTTTCCTGGCTCCTTTTGCCTTCATGATCTTCACCTCGCTCAAGACTCAGGATCAAATCTCTATTGTCGGCGCGCCCATTTGGCCTGCCAAGCCTCCGGTCTATGAATACAATGGTAAACAGGTGGAGGTATTCCAGGTGCCCCTGAACAAATGTGAGGGCTTTGATCCTAACAGTGGCGCCTTGAGGGATTTGGCGATCGCGAAAAAAGGTCAAAAACAAAGTCTTTTCGTCGATCCAAATGACCTTGGACGAGGCGAATTTACCTGCGTTGTTTCCTGGCGCGCATTGGACCGCGCCTGGCAGTTCTCCCCCACCTGGAGCAACTATCAGGAAGTCTGGGAAACAATCGATTATCCACGCTTAATGTGGAACACCACTTTTTATGCGATCGCAACGACGATTGCCGTGCTCATCTCCTGCACACTCGTAGCCTTCGGCTTCTCGCGTTTTCGCTTCCCGGGCCGCGACCTTTTGTTCATTGTGCTGATCTCAACGATTTTTCTGCCCGTCGCCGTGACTGTGATTCCCACCTTTACATTCTTCCAAAGGATTGGTTGGATAGGAACCTGGCTGCCGCTGATCGTGCCCGCCTTTTTCGCAAATGCCTATGATGTATTCCTGCTGCGTCAATATTTCATGACCTTGCCACGCGAATTGGATGAAGCCGCGATGATCGATGGGGCCAGCCCACTCAGAGTTTTATGGTCTGTCATCATTCCACAATCCTATCCGGCACTCATGGCCGTGACCGTCTTCCATATCGTATACGCCTGGAATGATTATTTCGGTCCCTTGATCTATCTTTCTACCAATCGCGATGCCTGGCCGATCTCCATCGCGCTTTCTACGTTCAATAGCATCTACGGTCAAAGACCTCAACTGATACAGGCCGGCGCCCTCATGGCATTGGTCGCCCCTCTGATTCTATTCGTCATTGCCCAGCGGTTTTTTGTCCAGGGTATTGTGATCACCGGGGTGGAAAAATAATATGCTCAAGGTGGCAGTCATCGGCGGTGGTTCGACCTATACTCCGGAGCTCGTCAATGGTTTTCTGACACGGGTGGCTGAATTTCCGCTCGATGAACTGTGGTTGATGGACGTCGATGAAGAACGATTGCAAATCGTGGGCAGTTTTGCACAGCGAATGGTGGAAGCCAAAGGCTCGCCATTTAAAGTTATTCTCTCCACAAATCAAAGAGAATCCGTCAAAGATGCAGATTATGTGACCACACAATTACGCGTCGGCCACATGGAAGCGCGCCGCCGTGATGAGTACCTTGGTTTGCGGCACGGCCTGATCGGTCAGGAAACCACCGGGGTGGGTGGAATGGCAAAGGCCCTGCGCACGATCCCGGTCATCTTGAAGATCGCACAGGACATCCGCGAGGTTGCCAAACCCGGGACCATGCTGGTGAACTTTACCAATCCTGCCGGACTCGTGACACAGGCGCTCAGCCAATACGCTGCGGATGTCCCTGCAGTGGGTGTGTGTAACGTGCCCATTACAACTAAGATGCATCTCATCGATAGGCTTGAGAAGGCAACCGGCAAGAAAATCGATCCGAACCGCACCGAGTTAAAGACACTGGGTCTCAACCATCTGTCCTGGCACCGCGGCTTCACGATCGACGGCGAAGATGTCTGGCCGCAAGTCATCGGCGGGTTTATCGAGGAGCTCAAGCAGGAACAGGATCCGGAATGGGAGCCGCGCACCATCGAAGTCCTGCGGATGATCCCCAACTATTATCTCCAATACTTCTATCATACAGACAAGAAGTTGAAATCACAGGAAGCATGGCCCCCCTCTCGCGCCGAAGAAGTGATCGAAGTAGAGAAAGACTTGCTGCGCGAGTATGCCGACCCAAATTTGAAGGAACCTCCTGCGGATCTCATGAAGCGAGGCGGCGCCTATTACTCGACGGTTGCCACCCAGCTCCTGAACGCCCATTACAACGATCTGGGTGAGACCCATGTGGTCAACACCAGGAACGGCGAGGCCGTCCGGGAGTGGCCGTCGGATTGGGTGCTGGAAATCCCAGCGACGGTACGGAAGAGCGGCATTACGCCTCTCCCCACCGAGCCGCTGCCGGCCTCATGCTTTGGTTTGATCGCCGTCGTAAAAGCCTATGAATTGCTGACCGTGGAGGCGGCTGTGCACGGAGACCGTGAGGCAGCCTACCAGGCTTTGCTGGCACATCCCCTGGGGCCAAAAGCAGACAAGGTCCAGGCGGTGCTCGACGATATGTTGGAAACACACAAAGAGCATCTGCCCCAATTTTGGAATTAACTCACGATAAAGGGGCGACCCAACAGGCCGCTCCTTTATTCACTACACCCTATGCGCTACTACCTCGGCGCCGACCTGGGCGCCACGAAGACCCACACATTGATCGTAGACGAAACCGGCCGCGCGAATGGCTTTGGTGAAAGCGGACCCGCCAACCATGAATCTGTCGGGTACGAGGGTATGTTCCAATCCATGCAGGACGGATTGGAGCAGGCGCTGCGCACCGCCGGACTGAAAAAGGAAGAGATTACAGGCGCCGGATTCGGTGTAGCCGGGTATGACTGGCCTTCCGAGATGGAAGCCACAGCCTTGGTCATCGATCGCCTGGGCCTGAACGCACCCTATAAATTCGTCAACGATTCGGTTCCCGGCTTGATCGCGGGCTCAGAAGAAGGCTGGGGTGTAGTTGTCGTATCGGGCACCGGCTCCAACTGCCGGGGCTGGGATCGCGAACACAAGCGTGAGGGACGCGTCACCGGGCATGGCGTCATGATGGGCGAAGGCGCGGGCGGCTCAGAGCTGATGCACCGTTGCATGCAAATCGTTGGCTATTCCTGGACGAAACGTCTCCCGAAAACCGCCCTGGCAGATGCGATGATCGCCTATGTGGGCGCAAGGGATCTGGAAGATCTGATGCGCGGTTACACCACTTACGAATACCACATTGGAGCCGAGGCAGCTCGCATTGTCTTTCGCGTGGCAGAAGAAGGGGATCAGGCAGCGCGTGACCTGATCTGCTGGGCCGGGACGGAGCTCGGCGAAATGGCAAATGCCGTGATCCGCCAGCTGGATTTCGAAACCCTGAAGTTCGATGTGGTGATGACCGGGAGTATGTTCGATGGCGGCAGGCTGCTCGTCGAACCGATGCGTGAGACGATCCAAAAGCTGGCACCCGGGGCGAGACTCGTACGCTTACGCGTTCCGCCCGTGGTCGGTGCAGTCATGCTTGGCATGGAAGCAAGCGACTTCGAGATCACACCGGAGATTCGCAAGAACATCCATGAGACTCTTTCTAATCTGAGGAATGTGTCCGTCAGGTAAGTCTGACGCTTGAATCATATGTCCCGAGTTATTTCAATCCTGCTTGTCAGCTTTCTAACAGCCTGCTCGACCTCCGCTGCTCCCATCGCAAGCACAGACGTTGTACCCAGCCCGAAGCCGACCGTGATACCCTCCCCTTCTCCTGCTCCCGCTTCGCAATTCATCATCCTGGCATATGCCACAGACGGCATTTTCGCGGACATCATTCCCTACGACAGGCTAACGCACATTAACTATTCATTCCTCACGCCCAAAGCCGATGGGACGTTCAATCCCATCAACAACAGCTGGAAGTTGAAGCAGATTGTCAAAGATGCTCATGAACAGAATGTGCGTGTGAGCATCTCCGTCGGCGGCTGGGGCTGGGACGCGCAATTCGAGGAACTGGCAACGAACCCTGAGACGAGAAGCGCGTTTGTCCAGAACCTGACGGCGTTCGTGGACGAGTATGGGCTCGACGGCGTAGACATGGATTGGGAATATCCAGACCCGGGTCCTTCCTCTGAGAATTTTCTCGCGTTGATCCAAGAGCTGCGCGCGGCCATGCCAGATAAGATCCTGACCACGGCCGTCGTCTCCTACGGAGATGAACATGGGCTGGGTGTGCCCAACGAGTCGTTTGCGCTGTTCGATTTTGTCAACATCATGACCTATGATGGCCCGGATCATGGCACGATGGAACAGTTCGAGCGCGGCTTATCGTATTGGAGCGAGCGCGGACTGCCACCGCAGAAGATGGTGATGGGTGTGCCTTTTTACGGCGACCCAAACCTGCCCTTTTACAAGATTGTGCAAGCGGACCCAGAGGCGGCGCAGTCCGATACCTTCGAGTACCATGGCGCCACCTATCATTACAATGGCATTCCGACCATCCAGGTCAAAACGCGGATCGCCATGGAAAAAGCAGGCGGCATCATGTTCTGGGCCTTGGACCACGATGCCCAGGGCGAGCTCTCGCTTGTCAAGGCGATTTACGAAGCAGCCAATCCTCAACCTTAATCAGAGACGTAAGGTCCTCTGCTACCTTCGTGTTCAAACCCTATTTTCTGGAGATACATATGACCGATCTAACCCCTGGAAACGATTTTGTCCTTGGCGTCAATTACTGGCCGCGTCGCAAGGCCATGTATTGGTGGAATAACTTCGATGCAGGCGAAGTCCGCGAGGAGTTCAGTGTAATCCGTGAGATCGGCTTGAAGGTCGTCCGGCTCTTTTTGCTGTGGGATGACTTTCAACCGGACCCTGACTCGGTCTCGAAAGAGGCACTCGATCATCTGGCCACAGTTGCCGATATTGCCGGCGAGAACGATCTCGGGCTTGACGTGACTTTCTTCACGGGCCATATGAGTGGACCAAACTGGAGTCCGCGCTGGCTGTTGGGCGGCGAGCTGCCCTTCAAAGGCGGCAACGAGTTTATTCGGGATATCATGAGCGAAGGGAAGCCTGTGCCGCAGGGCTATTACAACATGTTCCACCATGAAATTGCTATCCAGGCAGAGCGCCTGCTGCTCCAAACGGTGGTGGGCATGCTCAAGGATCACAAAGCCATCTGGTTGTGGAACCTGGCCAACGAGCCCGATCTCTTCGCCTG
>LLBY010007281.1_pt3 | contig 27562 bp, 24 predicted proteins | sample 1489401 | NCBI WGS metagenome assembly LLBY01 (sample SAMN04092656, study PRJNA295927) | soil metagenome | biome: Soil prokaryotic community; feature: Bulk soil; isolation source: soil from tomato rhizosphere | host: tomato cultivar Hawaii 7996 | place: South Korea | collected 2011-11-01 | reverse complement strand
GATATCGCCAACCTGACTCTCAAACACCTCCTGCTCCTCCGAATCTATTCTGACCCGACGTTCGCCCGCGGCTTCCGCTATGATCGTGAAGACATCAGCCGCGCCCGCGCCAATGAGACGCTCGCCGCGCAACATGGCTTGCGGGCCGAGATTGAGAATCCGCTGACGGGCAAGCCGGTCTCGATCCGCGCTTTCCTCAAATGGACTCTCGGCGAAGTGAAACTATTGGCCGAAGCGCTGAATCTTTGGAATGATTTGAATCCACTGGTCGAAATATCGGAAGGTGAGAGGAACACTGCTGAAAAACTTCGTGCTCGCTTGCAGATGGAACTGGGGGAAAACGACGAGGTCCCATTGAGTGTCTTGCGAGAGCTCTTCTATGAACGCGAAGCGCAGGTCAAAGCAGACGTAGAGCGCATCGCCTCCGACCATGGTTCTCTCGGGACCGACGCCTCCAAGATCGGCGAATTCATCCAGCGCTCGCGCGATGTGGTGAGGCAGATTCCCACGGCTCCTATCCGCTTCCGCCCGCGGACCCGGGCCGTGATCGAGATGTCTTACCCGGATAAGACGTCTGAGATCCTGGACCTCGCGGGACAGCTGATCCGCATCCCATCGGTTACCGCTTCGCCCAACGAACGACTTGAGGATGTCCACCGCGCCGGTTCCTTGATCGACGATTATTTGCGCAACGCGGGACTCGACGTCAAATTCTTGGATGGCAAATACCCGGCGATTTACGCGACCTTCCCATCCACTAATCTCCAGTCTCCAGTCTCCAATTCTCCAATCCTCCTCACCGGCCACTTCGACGTCGTCGAACCCAACCCCGACGACTCCCAGTTCACCCCTCGCATCGACGGCGATTACCTCCGGGGACGCGGCGCAGCAGATATGAAAACCGTCGTCGCCACGTATCTTGTTTGGATGAAGGACACCTTAAAATCAGGAAAACCCTTCCCAAATATTTCTCTGATGTTGGTGGGGAATGAGGAGAACGGCGAAACAGAAGCCTGGGGCACGCCCTATGTGCTCAAGGAGTTGAACCTCACGCCGTCCTTATTTATCGCGGGCGAAAGGACTGGCGAAAAAGGTAATGAGCTGTATGGCGAGATCTGTGTGGAAAACCGTGGTGTCATGCGCTTCGACGTGATCGCGCGCGGCGCCAGGGGTCACAGCGGTGTGGCAGGAACAGGCGACCTGAGCGAAAAGCTGATTGCCGCGCGCTCTGCTCTGCATGAAATCTTTGCCCAACACCTGACATTGAAATCACAGGATGGCTGGCAGTCGCAGGCGAAATTCCCGTTCATCAATGTCGGAACGCCGGGTATGTACAATGTGACAGCAGGGGAGGGGATACTTGGCGTGGAGATCCGTCCGATCCCTCAGGATGATGTAGAGAGTTTAAAATGGAAAGTAGAAGAGTATTGTGTACAGCACGGACTTGAATTGTGCATGAACGTGATGGAAAACGGCGTGGCCTGTTCTCCAGATAACCCTGCCTTGCTAGCCCTGATGGAGTCAGTGAGGGTTACATCTGGCATGGAACCGAAACTTGGCAAAAAGCTCCCGGGCACAAGCGCGCGTTTTGCTCCCGGCGGTCAAGCTGTCGTATGGGGGCAGTCCGGGTTGGGTCCACACGCCAAGGATGAGAGGCATTACATCCCGAGCATTGAGCCGTATTACAGATCACTGAACGCGTTGGCGAAATTATGGAAGTAGAAAAATTCATCTTTGCTCTTGAAGAAACCATCTCTTATCTACGTACATCCGAAGAATCGGGCTGGTCTGTTCTGTCGCCTGACGAAATTATTCAAAAACTTGAAGTAGAGCTCACCAAAGCCAGGAGCGCGCAGCCAGTCGATGTAATCAAGCTCGATCGGCTGTTTGCACCGACCGGTGTCATCCAAGAAGTCTCCATTGATAATGGATGGGGGACCAAGTTTCTGCGTCTTTCTGAAGTTGTGGATGAGTTCATTGGGGGATAATTGAGATTCTCGCAACAAGCCATTGCCGTTCTGCAAGCGATTTTTGTCACTGTGCTGTGGGCATCTTCGTGGGTGCTGATTAAGTTGGGGCTGCGCGCCAGCATTCCTGCATTGACGTTCGCTGGGCTGCGTTATGTGCTGGCGTTTATATGCCTCATGCCATTTGTTTTGTTGAACTCGACCAATCGTGCGGCTATTCAATCGCTCACGCAAAAAGATTGGGCCAGATTGGCACTCCTCGGGGTTGTGTTTTACACACTCACGCAAGGCTCACAATTTCTCAGCCTCGCGTATCTGCCGGCAGCCATGGCCAGCCTGCTCCTCAATCTCACGCCGCTTGTTGTTGGCTTATTCGGGATTCTCTTTCTGCGGGAACATCCTTCTCCTGGACAATGGGTAGGTATAGGCTTAACAATCATTGGTGTTACTGTTTATTTTCTTCCCTTCAGTATGGAAGCTGTTCCATCGATTGGAATACTGGTTGCCCTGGGTGGAGTCATCAGTAATGCAGCAAGTGCTTTGTTGGGGCGTCAGGTGAATCGCCTGGCAACCAACTCGCCTCTGATTGTCACCTTTACCAGCATGGGGATCGGTGCGGTCCTGCTTCTCTTGCTTGGAACCCTCTTTCAAGGGTTTGGGGAGCTCGATTGGCAGGGTTGGCTGCTGATCGCCTGGCTGGCAATCGTCAACACTGCATTTGCATTTACCCTCTGGAATCACACCCTGCGGACGTTATCCGCTGTGGAATCGAGCATTATCAACAGCCTGATGATGCCGCAGATCGCTGTGCTCGCTTTTCTATTCCTGGGAGAAACACTAAGTATCAGGGAAATTCTTGGATTGGTTTTGGTTGGTCTGGGAGTCATGGTTGTACAACTGCAAAAACGATCGTCACCGCCTCACGTTGTCCCATCTGCAGAGTCTAACGCAAACTGAACCGCCTCGTCTAACATCATTGCACGTCCTTCTGCCCAGAGCTCGTTGAATTTCGGTTCCGCAAGCATGAAACGCAATTGTTCTAAAGATTGGACATACTCCATCTGTTCGAAGTCTGTCATTGGGGACTGAACTCGCTCCCGTATGACTTCTGCCGCGCCGAGAAGTTTGGCCGCCCGCTGCGGTTCTTCTTCTACAATAGCCAAAAAGGCAAACCCTTCTAATTGATTGGCAATGGCGCCACGATTCCCCGTAGTTTGCCAACTGCGAAGAGTCTCGCCATAAATTTTTTTCGCTTCTAGCGTTTGACCCATGCGGCGTACTGTGTGACCAATCTCGCTGGTCATGATCAACTGAAAACCAGGATGGCGTAGATGTCTAAAAACTCCCAGCCCCTCTTCAAAATTGGATTTTGCAGCTTCATAATTGCCTTGCGCGGTTTCACTGTGTCCCATCCCGAGGTAGAACAACCCGGACGGAAGGGAAAGTGGCGTTTCTCGTACCAATTGCTTCAGCTTTGCAAGGTATTTCTCTTTCTCCTTCTGATCACCCCTGCTTTCGGCAACCCTGACCATATTTTGATAGGCCATGCTCAATCCCCATTTGTCGTCGATTTCATCGCGGAATATTCGCAGGCCTTCCTCGGCGTACTTATCTGCATCTGGAATGTTAACAAATCCAGAGGCAGTATAGTACATTTCAAGGCTATAGCCCAGAATGCGTTTGTCTCCTGCCGCGCGTGAGAAAGCAATCGCATCCTGAAAATCCCGTATCACGACAGGCATGTTACCCATGCTAAACCCCACCATGCCTTGTATGAACAAAGCTTTGGCCAACAGTCTTTGTCGTTGAAGCTGTATATCTTCGGAAGCTGGCTCCAAAGATTTAACTTTATCGATCGCTGACCTGCACAACCCCAACCCATCTGCGGGGCTACTACCTATAAAACCCATAACGATACAGAAATTACTAGCCAATCGAAGCGATTCGTCTGCATGATTTTCCAAACCCCACTCGACTGCAGCACGTAAATTTTCCATTTCATCATCAGCCTGATCCCGCCATTGCGTCATCCGATCCACCTGGAAGACGTTCCAATTCTTCTCTGCCAGATGGTCATAGTAAAAGAAATGCCGATTCCGCGCCGCTGCGGCTTTTTTCGCATCGAACAGCTTTTCCTGCGCGTACTGGCGAATTGTCTCCAGCATGAAATAGCGCATTTCGCTCGGGCGTGGCTCGGTTACGACCAGAGACTTGTTTACCAGTTGCTCGAGATGTTGCATCACGTCGGAGTCCTCTACCACCACTTCAAGCGCCTCCAATGTCCAACCACCGACGAACACAGATGCCGTTCGAAAAAGTTCTTCTTCCTCTTCCGATAGCAGATCATAACTCCAGTCGATCAAGGCGCGCAGGGTTTGTTGACGCGGTAACGCCGTGCGGCTCCCACCTACAAGCAAGCGGAAGCGGTCATCGAGCCGAGCTGCAATTTGTTCGGGTGACAGCAGCCTGGTTCGTGCGGCCGCTAGTTCCACAGCCAGAGGAATACCGTCGAGGCGGGAACAGATTTGGGAGATGGAAGAAAGGTTTGTATCCGTCAAGGAAAATTTGGGATTGGCAGTGCTGGCGCGTTCCACGAAAAGACGCACCGACTCGGAACTGGCAAGGGAAGGAGTGCGATAAGCTGCCTCCCCTGCAATCCCGAGAGCTTCACGACTGCTGGCAAGGATCTTGAGTTCACGGCAATGATGCAGAAGCTCATCTGCCAAACGGGCACAGGCTTCGATCAGATGCTCGCAATTGTCGAGAATGAGCAGCAGCTTTTTGTCTCGCAAATAATCCATGACTAAAGTCTTCAACGGTCCGAAGGGATGTTCATGTAGGCTGAATATCTGTGCGATGGCAGGCATGATCTGTGAGTCGTCAGTGAGCGGTGCCAGTTCCAGCAGCCAGATTCCGTGGGCAAAACTGGCAAGTTCTTCCGCACCGACTTCGCTCGCCAGGCGTGTTTTGCCGGTTCCACCAGGGCCTGTCAGTGTAACCAGCCGCGCCGCCTTGAGCATATTCCTGATTTCTGCCAGTTCTTTTTCACGACCGACGAATGAGGTGAGTTGTATCGGAAGGTTGTGCTGAGACGACGCGGGTGAATTAAGTGGTGGAAACTCGGAGGGAAACAGGGGATCACTTAATTGATAAATGTGCTCTGCTCGAAGAATATCCTTCAAGCGATGTTCCCCTAAGTCAACCAGTTGCGTGTTTTCTGGCAATCGGTCTCGAGTTAATTCATAGGCAGTTTGTGAGAGGAGAATTTGCCCGCCATGACCCGCGGACATGATGCGTTGCGTGAGTGCGAGTGTGGCATAGCCCGTATAGCGTTCTTCTTTTGAAGGATCTTGTACTTGTGCCACACCCGTATGGATACCCATCCGCACTTTGATCTGCCCCGGAGTCCACGTCTCATTGTGTAGCGCTCTCTGGGCATCCAGCGCGGCGTGCAGCGCCTCATTCGGGTTGCGAAAAGATGCCGAGAATGAATCTCCAATAACCCGAAAGACAAATCCAGTATGTGCTTCAATCGCTTGCCGCAGAATTTCGTGGTGCCGCGCTAGCAGAGCAGGCATGTCCTCGGGATATTCCTGTGCGAGTTTGGTGCTACCTTCGATGTCAGTAAAGAGAAACGTGACTGTGCCAGTTGGCAAGCCTTGCCATGTCCCGGATGGGAGTGTCGATGGGCTAGTCATATGGTGCTTCTACTGCAAGAGTAATCGCATCATCCATAGATAGGGCGTGTACCTTGGACCAGATCCATTCGAGAGTTGGAGAATCCATTTTGTCCCGCAAGGTTTTCAACTGCTGATCGAAAAAGACTTTCTCTTCAGGCCTCATCGGCGTACCGGCTTTTTCGCGGAGTGCGGTTGCTGCCGCGAATAACTGCAGGGCACGTTCGTTTTGACCCTGCGCGACTGCGATGAACCCGAAACATTCCAATTGATGTGAGACCGCGCCTGTCTGTCCCATGTCTCGAAAAGCAAGGATGGTTTCGCGATAATATTCTAACGCCCTTTGGTAGTTCCCGAGCTTACGTTCCAGATGTGCCAGGTTGCTTTTTTCGAGGATAGCGTTGAACGGAGCTCCTATTTCCTCATAAACTCTCACCGATTCTTTGAAGTAAGCGCGGGCGGCGGCGTAGTCATTTCTCTGGCTGGCAATAAATCCTAAGACTTCAAGTGCCTGCGCTTCCTGCGAGCGCAGACCCGCTTCCTTTGCAAGGTGAAGTGACTCCTCCACATAGCCTTGCGACAAATTGAGATCATGATATAGATCAACAATCACATTCGCCAGCCTATTTAATGCCCGGCAGATGATGTAAATATCTCCTTCCGCGCGACCGATGGAGTAGCTCTCTTGTAGAGCTGCTTCGGCTTGTACGCGCTCCCCCAGAAATTCCAGGGGATACGCCAGCACGACCAATGCAAAGGCTAGCCCCCTCTGGTCCTGACCCTGACGGTATAAAGCGACACTTTCTTCCGCGGCGCGCTTCGCGTTTGTGTTATCTCCCAAAGAGAGGTACAACCTTGTCAGCCCGCATAAAGCTTTCGCACGCGCCACCACTCGCTGTTCAATTGTTATGCCGTTAGGGATAGGAGTTTTCTCGGTCTGTTCCAGGGCTTTTTGAGTCCATCGAAAGCCTTCTGCTGAATATCCGCCTGCCGTCCAAAAAAGATTTGCGGCGCCAGCAATGCGTAAAGCGCTGTCCGGGTCATTGTTCAATCCCCATTCGAGTGCTGCTCGTAAGTTATCCTGTTCTGCCGACATACGTCTATGCCAAAGGAGTTGATCGCTACTTTTTAATTTTTTGTCTACCAACTCAGCAAATTGGACAAAAAAATCGAGATGATGCTTTCTCACCGTTTCCACTTCATCTGTCTCGAAAAATTTTTCGCGCGAGTACTGACGGATGGTTTCCAAACGGTGGTAGCGGAGTTCGTCTGCGGATTCTTCATTAAAGACGAGAGATTTATCCACGAGCCGCGTTAATAGGTCGAGGACATCGTGAGGCCGGATGTTATCATTACCTATATTTGCGCAGACTGCCTCCGCTGCATCAAGTGTCCAGCCACCCACAAAGACTGCCAGCCTGCGAAATAGTGTCTTCTCCTCTTCTGAAAGAAGGCTATAGCTCCAGTCAATCATAGCTCGCAGAGTTTGCTGGCGCGGCAGGGCGGTGCGGGAGCCACCCGTCAATAGGCGGAAGCGATCATCGAGCCGCGCCGCGATTTGCTCGGGGGATAAAACTTTCACGCGTGAGGCAGCCAATTCAATCGCCAATGGAATGCCATCCAAACGATAGCAGATTTGAGCGAGGGAGAACGCGTTAACGTCTGTCAACGTAAAGCCCGGTTTGGCGGTTGACGCACGTTCGACAAAGAGTCGGATCGAATCCGCTTTTTTTAAATGGTCCAAGGAGGGCAATTGTTCAGGGTTGGGCGTGCTTAATGAGGGTACTCGATAAGCAAATTCACCTGTGATGCCTAACGCCTCGCGGCTGCTGGCAAGGATACGCAGTTTCGGGCAGGCCTGTAAAAGCGCGTCGCTAATTTGCGCGCAGGCTTCAATCAGATGTTCGCAATTATCAAGCACCAGCAGGAGAGTTTTCGCGCGCAGAAAATCAACCAGAACAGCCTGCACGCTGCGATGCCGGTCTTCTCGTAAGTTGAATATGGAGAGTACCGTCTGCGGAACAAGGGCTGGATCTGTGACGGGTGCAAGTTCTACCAGCCATACCCCATCCGGAAACTGATTTAAACATGCCATGCCCACCTGCAAACTGAGCCGTGACTTCCCCGCGCCGCCCGAACCCGTGAGTGTCACCAGGCGATGCGCACCGAGCGCCTGCTTGATCTCTTCCAGCTCTCTTTCACGCCCAATGAAACTGGTCATTTGTGCAGGGAGGTTATGTAGATACCGATCCAGTGTTTTGATCGGGGGAAAATCGCTGGGAAGATCTGCAATGACAAGCTGATAAATATGTTCCGTCCGGATGACATCCTTCAGACGTCGTTCGCCCATGTCGCGTAAGGTAACGCTCTCAGGCAGTTCATCACAAACCAGCTCCTGGGTGGCAAGCGAGATCAGCACCTGCCCGCCATGCGCAGCAGACATCAAACGCTGAACCTGGCTCAGCGTGAGATATCCCTGATAATCACCATTTTCTTGAAGCTCTGCCTGACCAGTATGAATGCCCATGCGCACTTTGACAGGCACCGTTGACCAGGCTTCGTTATGCAATAACCGTTGAGCCTCCAGCGCGGCATGCAGTGCATCCCTTGCATTGTGAAATGAGGCGGAGAATGAATCACCGACAACTTGAAAGACAAATCCATTATGTGCGTCGATCGCTTGCTTCAGGATTTCATTGTGCCGTGCGAGCAGAGATGGCATGGCATCAGGGTATTCTTGTGCAAGTTTGGTGCTTCCTTCGATGTCGGTAAACAGGAAAGTAACGGTACCCGATGGATGATGGTTCATATGATTACGGATAAAATGCGGTCCAATAAAATTATATGGTTTTTAAAACTTGAAATGGATGAAAATCCGTCCAAAGTTTTTATCATCCTTTTCCACGCGATGATACAACTTTTTGATGTGTCCTTGATTCAGAAAACGTAATACCTTTTTCTTGAGCTGCCCGCTACCTTTGCCCGGGATAATTTCGACCAGTTCTATTTTTCTTTCAATGGCTTCTTCCACAATGCGATTAAGTTCAGCATCGATTTGCTCGCCACGATTGTAAATATCGTGTAGATCCAGTTTAAGCTTTGCCATTCTCTTTCGGTTTCTTTGGCTTTGTCAAAAACTCAAATGGCGGACGCTGATTGAGCTTAATTAAGTTTGCACCTGATTCGCTAACATACAAGGCCGTCAGTGAACCAGTATCACAACTCAAACGCTGGAAGTGATCGAGAGGCAGACCGATATAATGCGCGATTGCCAGCTTGATGGGGTCCGCATGAAAAACACAAGCGACGATGTCCTGAGGTTTATATTTTCTTGAAATTGAGTCGAGCGCCGTGACAATTCGCGCCTGACATTCGTAGAACGTTTCCCCTTCAGGAAATTGCGCGCGGGAGGGCGCTCCCTGCACAACCTTCCATGCCTTCTGCAAGCGTAATGCGGCAAGTGAACGTCCCTGCCACTTACCGACGTTTGTCTCGAGTAACCCTGCCTCGATCTGGATTTCGAGCCCGCGTGCCGTTGCAATGGGCGTTGCTGTTTCGACAGCACGCTCCAACGGACTCGAATAGATGGCTTTCATGGGTACTTCTTTCAAAGCCTCTGCCAACGCTTGCGCCTGGTGTTGTCCGCGCTCGTTCAGATGGACATTCGGCGTGTAGCCAGCAAGTTTGTGTTTCTTGGTGTAATCGTTTTCGCCGTGACGGATCAGCAGAAGTAAAGGCATTACTTGATCTTCCTCTTCATCTCCTGGATCTGCTCTTCGCTCATGGCAGGGATATTGTCTACCTTTGTAATGCCCAAGGCTTTCCGCTGTGCTTCGCGCCACATTTCGAGGCGAGCGGTCACCTGTGATTCATATCCTTCTTGCGAGGGCTGATAGAAATACGTTCCCAGTAATCGCTTTGGCAGATATTGCTGGGGCGTGAAATGACCTTCATGCTCGTGCGGGTACACATAGTCCTTGCCGTGGCCCATGGCCGCGGCGTCGCGGTTGCTATCCTGTAGATGGCGCGGCACCGAGACTTGCCCCTCTTCTTCGATCTTTTTCATTGCGTTGAAGTATGCGCCGGCACTGTTAGACTTCGGCGCGGTCGCGAGATAGAGCGTTGCTTCCACGATAGGATAGACTCCCTCCGGTAAGCCAATGTAATCGAAAGCCTGTGCGGCGGAAGACGCAACCACCAGTCCCATCGGGTCCGCCAGGCCGATATCCTCACCCGCAAGGATGATCAAGCGGCGGATGATGAACTTCGGGTCTTCGCCGGCGTAGATCATTTTGGCGAGCCAGTACAGGGCTGCATCCGGGTCGGAGCCGCGCACCGATTTGATGAAGGCGCTAATTGTATCGTAATGCGCATCGCCATCCTTGTCATAGAGAACCGCGCGGCGCTGGATCGACTCCTGGGCCACATCGAGTGTGATGTGGATCACACCCTTTTTATTCGGGGGCGTGGATTCGACGGCGAGCTCCAGAGCATTTAACGCGTTGCGGGCATCGCCGCTGGCCATCTCGATTAAGTGGAGTCGGGCATCGGGGTCCAGCTTGACGCGCTTGTCCCCGTAGCCGCGTTCCCTGTCGGTGAGGGCGCGGTCGATCAGGATGCCCGTCTCCTCCTGATTCAGGTTCCGCAGCTGGAAGACGCGCGAGCGCGAGATCAAGGCTTTGATCACTTCAAAGTATGGATTCTCAGTGGTCGCGCCGATGAGGGTCACCACGCCGGCTTCCACATGCGGCAGGAGGGCGTCCTGCTGGGCTTTGTTCCAGCGATGGACCTCATCCACAAACAAGATCGTGCGGATATTGTGAAGCCGCCTGCGCTCAAGGGCTTCCTCGATGATCTGGCGCAGATCGGCCTTCCCCGCAAGGATCGCAGAGATGGTGACGAAATGACTCTTGGTCGTATTGGCGATCACCTGTGCCAGCGTCGTTTTGCCCGTGCCCGGAGGACCCCACAGAATGATGGACGAAAAGAGCCGGTCTGCTTGGATTGCGCGGCGCAATAATTTCCCTTCGCCGACGATGTGCTCCTGACCGATGTACTCATCCAGCGTACGCGGGCGCATGCGCGCGGCCAGGGGCGCTTCCTGCTTCATGCGTTCCTGCATGGCATGGTCGAAGAGATCAGACATAAGGTGATTATAAGAGAAAAAGGGCTGCGCAAGACAGCCCTTATCTTCGACGAAGAATAAAGTGCTTATTTTCCTTCCTTCTCGGCGGGGTTGGCACCCGTCCCTCGCAGGTTTACTGCTCTTTTCAGAAGATCGAACCAAAAAGGTGCTCCCTGTCGAGCGGCAACCGCAGTAATGATAATACCAATAAGCTTTACGAAAATGTTTGTGGAGCGGTCTGGTTGTGAGGTGGTGAGACACCTATCCTTGATAAAGGGAAGAAACCGGGTTAGCTGGTAATCATAGAATGGAATTCCGAAATAAGCTTTGCCCCGAGGGATTGGTTTACACGTCAGGGCCTCCTCTGAGTCATCAGACAGAAAAAGCGGATCGTCTTTTGTGCGGAGCGTCCAGCCAACGGGAAGTTTCAGCTCAGAAAATTGATCTATTAAGTCCTGGACCTGCACCTGTTGAGGGGCCTCTGGCTGTCCATCCGGGGTTGGTGGAGTGGAGGTGAGCCTTTCTGCATTCGCAACAACCGCTGCACGAATAGAGGGCTCACGCCAGAGATAGGATGTAAGACTGATCGAATCCACGTTAAACATCAGTGCTAAGCCCAAACCAATGAGTAAAGCGATTCGTTGTGATTCGCGCTTGAACACCCCGCTCACCCGATCCATGGAATCGTCGAACCATCGCTCCACATTCTGTCTGGCTTTAGCCAGCTTTGACTCCTGCTGCCCCACGTATTCTTCAATATTTAGAAGCAATGCATTGAGGGTCTGGTTAACCTCCGGGCTGATGACACTCAAGGCTGCTACACCGCGTCTCAGATTGGTGAAGGGCTCACTCCCCCGCGGCGCATCTTTGCTTTTGAGCAGGTCATCAATTTCATCCTTACGTTTGCTGGCTTCCTCCAGAGCAGTGTCGATCAGTGGTCTCAGCTCCGGATACTTCAATGAAAACTCTTCTGCTTTCGTTTTAAGGGCCGCCAACGTCTTTTTCGTAAACGCGGTTCCTGCCTCTGTGGATGCGGCGCTGCGGGCAAATTCGATGAGAAGGTTAAGCTCGGTGATCACCGCTTGCTGGGGTGTCATGTTCTTATCTTTTTCAAGGTCATCACGGATCTTCAAAAGTCCTTGCTGGATCAACGATGACTCGGTTCCCGCTGTCAGTGTGATCTCGAAGAGCGCCAGGGAGAACTGCTGGGAAGGAATATAGGAAGGTAACTTCCTGATTTCTTTGGTGAAGCCACGCAGGATCGGGTATCGGTAAAACCAGGCCGGGATGCGAGAGGGTTCCTTTCGCTTTTTGGACGTCAGCCCACGGATGACCGGATGGTCGTAGAACTGCGCTTTGAGATTGGGGTTTGCCAGCATCTCATGGATCGCTTCTTCCATGTCGCGCGCCCGTTTATCCAGTCTGACATTGATCCACTCCTGGATCTGAATAATGGTCAGGCTGAGCACAATCCAAACGAAGATGAGTCCAATGGCAACTTCGACAATGGCGCCTAGATTCATGGAGTCCTCCTTGGTATGAAGATGACTGGAAACCGATAGCCGGGCGGGCCTGGCTTAGAAGGACGCGATGGCGGCCTTCCTATCGGTGAACGTGTCGATATACATATCGAAGCCACTGGTCTCGAAGGCAGTCCTGGTTTCCGGGGAGAGGTTGAGCAGTTTCAAATGAGGGGATTTATAGGTTCCCGCGCTAATTCCCTTTTTGACCTGTTCATCGCTGAGATTGGCTTCCGGGTTGCGGGTTCGAAGCTCATTGAACAAGGTATGCAGAGCACGGAGACCGGCGCTGCTCACAAAGGGTGCATGGGAAAGATCGACCAGCACGTAGCGTGCCCCCTCATCGATCAGTTTCTTAGCCGTGGACTGGAATTGCTCATACGTCGAAGAGTCGATGTTGCCATCCACGTGCAGCACTGTAACCGGGACGCGACCAGTTTCCGTTGATACTTTGATTTCCATGCTCTCCTCCGTGAGAGTGTTGCTCTGGGGTTTGGGATATGGATAGTATATAAAAGAGTGGGATAAATTTCAAGCCTTCACCTGCACTTGCTTCAGGTGCAAGTGTCGACACAGCTCAAGACAAGCCTTAGGCGTTGGGCATTGGGGTTTCAACTTGATTCCGCTGATCCGCACTGCCGCTCTGCGGCGTGCTTCGCTGGTGGGATCGATTTACGACGTAAATGCCGATCAGAGCAATGGCACCGCCGATTCCCTGCCAAATCGTAGGAATTTCGCCGAGGAGTGGGATCGCCAGCAAGGCGGTCAGAATCGGTTGCAAAACGACCGTAGGAGCTACCACAGAGGCAGGCAGGTATCCTAGAGCATAAGCGAGCGACATATAGCCGATCACTTGCGAGACGACTGCCGTCATGAGAAACACAACCCAGCTCTGTGCAGGATAGCCAGTGAGAGCATTTCCCAGTACCGCGTTGATGATAAAAAGTGAGATACTCGCACCAATGCCCACCAGCCAGATGTGACTCACCGGATCAAAAAAGGTACGACTCCGTTCGGTGAAGAGGAAATATCCTCCGTAGAAGACTCCGGTGAAGATCGCCATGGCATCTCCCACACCAAAGCGAGGGTGAAGGAGAAAATCCGTTCCCATGATCAGTGCTGCGCCGAGAAGTGTAATGGTGAGTCCACGCCAGAACCCCGGCGTGAGTTTTTGTTTCAGGATCAGCCAGGTGCCAAGTGCCACCCAGAGGGGAGCCGTATTGCCCAGGAGTGTGGCGTTAGCGGCGGTTGTAAAGGAGAGGGAGGCCGTCCACAACCCGAGATCGCAGGCGGTGAACACGCCGGCCAACAAGGGGAATATCACCCAGCGCGATCTGAGCAGCGGATTTGTTTTGACCCGCGGCAAAAAAAGAGGCAACAGCAAAAAGATCGAGAAGAAGAGCCGATAAAAAGCAGTGACGGGACCCGGCGCCTCCGCCCAGCGCACGAACATGGCAGAGAAGCTCAACGAAAAAATGCCCAGACCCAACGCAAGATAAGCAAGCAGGGGTTTACTTTGAGTCATTACGATGTGATCCGGAATTTGTGTATGTTTTATTGAACCTGGAGACGGTCGAGAACGGAGGGGAGCTCCGATAATGAGGACAGGCTCGCGTCTGGCTGGATCGAAAGCTGGTCCTCAGACCGGCCGCCAGCCCGGCGGCTGATCCATACCGCGAACAGGCCCACGCTTTGTGCGCCGCGCACATCCGCATCCAGATTATCCCCCACCATCACAGCCTCCGAGGGGAGGAAATACCAATTTGAGAGCGCGAGCTCGAAAATGCGGCGATGAGGCTTTCGGTAACTGCATGCCGCCGATGTGAGGATGAAATCGAAATATTTAGCAATCCCAAAGCGCCGGGCAAGCTGCTGGACATCCTGGTCATCGCCGGCGTTTGAGATCAGCCCCATGCGATACCCATCGGTTTCCAGCTTCTGCAGGGTTGGTAACGCGTCGTCTTCCAGCACCCAGTTCGTCTGTGTAATGGCGAATAGTTGATCCAGCGCGTTGCGTATGGTGCTTTCGGGAAGATCCCCATAGCCCTTATCCTTCAAGACATCGCGCAGGACAAAGGAATACGTGGTTTCCAGCAGGTCTTGTTCGCGCTGTGTAAAATACTTGCGCAGCCTGTTTCGAAACTCACGGGGAAATGTGGACAGGTTCAGCTCCAGCCCCCGGTCACGCAAATAGTTGGTGAGCGCCTCGTCCGCGCGTGCGTTGACGGCGTCCCAGGTGGCACGCTCGTACATAAGCGTGCCGCCCAGGTCGAAGAGTATCGCGCGAAGAAAGTTACGAGCCATCGGGGATGAATTTTATGACGAAAATCGAATCATAGATAGGATGGCAGCCCTTATTTCTTCCCGTTGCTCTCATCAGAGGCTGCAGATCGCTGGGGGAGTGTCGTGACAAGTACTTTGTCTACCCGGCGACCATCCATATCCATGACCTCGAAATTCAAGCCATGCCATTCAAACCGGTCTGCAGGCTGTGGCACGCGTCCAAGCGATACCATGACGAACCCGCTCAGCGTCTCATATTCGTCCTCATGAGGCAGCACTGGCAGATGGAAAATCTCTTTGAATTCATCCACCTCAAGCATACCGTCTAGCAGCCACGATCCATCCTGACGCTGTGTGGCTTGCGGCTCCTCGATCTCCATTTCACCGACGATCTCTTCGAGAATATCATTGATGGTCAGCAAGCCCTGGAGGGCGCCAAACTCGTCGATCACCAGCAGCATGTCGGTGCCTTTTTCTTTGAGTACCTCAAGGGCGCGCGAGGCGAACATCGTTTCCGGCACGAAGAAAGCAGGCTTGAGCAGATTCTTAAGGATGATCGGCTCATTGTTCAAACTTTGAACGAGTAGATCTCTTGCCTTGACGATCCCAACGATGGCATCCAGGGAACCCTGCCGTACGGGGAACCGGGAAAAGTTGCTTTGCTCCAGTTTTTGGCGGATTTCTTCGATCGAGTCGGCGATATCCAGCCAGACGATATCCGGACGTGGCGTCATCAGCGAGTAGACACGCTGATCGGCCAGGCTGAAGACGCCCTCGACCATGTCATGTTCTGCTTCTTCGAACACACCTGCCTGAGTCCCCTGGTCGATCAATAGCTGGATCTCTTCTTCGGTCACAGGCGGCTCTGTCCCCGCTTGAATGCCCAGAAGCTTCAATATGAAATCCGTGATCTTTCCCAGTAGCCAGACGAACGGTTTGAAGAGTATAGAAACAAAAGTGATCGGGCCTGCAAGAATTCCTGCGATCCGTTCCGGGTCATGCAAAGCAATTCGTCTTGGAACAAGCTCCCCCAGCACAATCGTCAAAAATGTGATGCTCACCACGACCAGCAGCAGCGTCAGCCAATCTACATAGGGAGCCAGTGTTGGGACCGTTGCGATTAAGGCCCGCACTGGAGCAACCAGTAAGGCACCCCCGACCACACCGACAAAAACTTCCATCATCGTGATCCCAATTTGGACGGTGGAGAGGAAAAGGTTTGGATTCTCGATCAGGTGTAGGACAGTATTGGCTCGCCTGTCCCCTTCGTTGATGCGCTGTTGCAATCGCGCCTTGCGTGAGGAGGCAACAGAGATCTCTGACAAAACAAACAGCGCAGTCAACAGAATGATTGCCAGGATAATAATGATTTCTGTGGTTATGTTCATCGAAAGGATTTGTTCTCGGTCTGCATTCGACTGCCGCGCTAAAATTTACCGGGACTCACAAGTACCCGGCAGGTCGCCAGCCATCGTGGATGGAAAGATATTCAAGATGTTTATGACGATCTATGGGGATTTCTGACATGGTCCTACAAGTTTTCTATCCTCCCTTATTGTACTATGGCTCTCCTGTTTTGGGCGGGATGGAGATGCAAAAATGGGGAGAGCCGTCATGAGTCTTTCATCGAATTTCAATGCCTGTTCCTTTTTCGGCAGTCCCGATCACCCAGCTATCCTGATCTATCTCCCGCATTCGTGCGAGAAACGAATCGAGTGAACCAGGCGGCACACCGAGCAAGAGTCCACCGCTGGTCTGTGGATCGAAGACCAGCATTTGATCTGGTTCATCCAGAGAGGCAGAAAAAAGCACGCCCGATTCAAAATGCCTTTTATTATCAAATGCGCCGCCAGGGAAGATGCCTTGTTCGGCATATTTGCGCGCACCCGAGATGAAGGGAATATCGACGAAGTGGATTTTCAGCGCTACACCAGAGGCAGTTGCCATTTCCATGCCATGACCTAAGAGACTATAACCCGTGATATCGGTCCCCCCTCGAACTCCACATTCTGTGGCTAGTTGGCTTGCCATCTGGTTCAATTGTTTCATCCACCCAACAGCCTCCAGGACGTCCTGCTGATCCGCTTTTTGTTGTTTCAAAGCTGTGGTGGTGACGCCGAAGCCCAGAGGCTTTGTCAGAACGAGCACATCGCCTGCCTTCAAACCGCCTTTACTAAGCATCTTACGCGGGTCCACAAAGCCGATGACGACCAGACCATATTTCGGCTCCTTATCCTTGACCGTGTGCCCGCCTGCGATGACAACCCCAGCCTCGCGCGCTTTCTCGGCCCCGCCGCGGATGATCTCCCTCGAAATGTCATCCGGCAAGTTGTCCGGCAGGGCTGCAATGTTGAGCGCCAGGAACGGTTTGCCTCCCATAGCGTAGACATCGCTGAGACTATTTGCCGCGGCAATCGCGCCGTAATCATAGGCATCATCCACTACGGGCGTGAAGAAATCTGTGGTTACCACGATCGCCCGCTCTTCGTCCAGGCGCCAGACAGCCGCGTCGTCAGGTTCCCGCAAGCCGATCAGAAGCTCGGGGAAGGCAGCAGCATCGAAGATGTCTTTAATAGGACGCAGGACCTGCGTCAGCGCCTCAGCGCTTAGTTTGGACGCTCAACCTGCACAAGCAGAAAGCGTGGTCAGGCGGATCTCGCGTCCAGTTTGAGGGATGGGCATGAATCTCCTTAAATAAAATGACCGGCGGTCATTTCTAATTGCCGGTCATTTTACACTAATTACCAGTTTTCGCTTGCGGTCACGGAGTCGTCGTCGGAGGCGTCGGAACTGTCGTTGGAGCGGTAGCTGTATTTGTATTTGGCATTGGCAAAATAAACTGGTTGCCGCTGGGGATAAAGATGGTCTGTACGCCGGGCGATAGCTTTAAGATGTACTGGTACTGCAACAACTCCGGGTTGTTCTCCAGCGATGCCGCAAGCAATTCGTTTGCCTGGGCTTCTGCTTCCGCCTGGATCAGGCGGGCTTCCGCGGCGCCTTGCGCTGCGATGACGGCTGCATCTGCCTGACCCTGCGCCACCTGGCGGGCTTGTTCGGCTTCCTGTCTTTTTTGTTCGACAACAAAGGCGGCTTGCTGTGCCTGCTGTTCTGCGATCTGCTTTGTCTCTACTGCTGCGGCATACTCTTCACTAAAGTGGATGTCGCGCAGGACGAAATCGATCAACAGCAAGTTGTTTTTTGACAAACTCGCACCGAGCTCTTCCGTAATGCGTTCCACCATTTCCGCGCGCTTGGTTGAGACGACTTCCTCCACGCCATATTGTGATACCGCGTTACGGATCGCGCCGCGCGTTTCGGGGCGGACGATCCCATCTTCATAACGGTTTTGCCATACGATATGCAATGGTACCACTTTGCCCGGATCGATCTGATAAATGACCGAGGCATCCAGGATGACCTCCTGACCGTCTTTCGTGCGTGCACGTATGGAGTCATCGCCCTGTCTTTGCCCCTCAGCGGGCGCAACCGACATGGTGTAGTTCTGGTTTGAGATCGAATAGGTCACCACCTGCTCGACGATCGGAACGATCCAATGCAGACCAGGCTCCAACGGGTCTGGTCGTACACCTCCTGCTCGAATCGTTCTGACGACGCCTCGTTCCGTAGATTCTACATAAACCAGACCTGCTCCCAGGGTAGATAATATTGCCGCTAAAACAAGCACCACCAGTACTGTGGAACCTATGCCTTTTGCATTTTGATTGCGGCCCGCGCGCGTAAGTGCAAGCACACCCAGTCCGATTGCGACAAGCCATCCAAAACCAGCCAATGCACGGATGACATCGACGATATTCATGGTTCCTCCAAATCTAGGTTGAAATAATTATACTGCCATGTTAGCATAGCAATATGAGTATGGGACGAGGGCAGGTACGTGAATTGATTCTGGAGGATGGACAGTGCTACGTGCGCCTTTCCTGCCCGGCCAACCTGATCCCAAATCCCGGCCAGTACGTGCTCGCCAGCGACGGATCAGACTCTCCTCTGCCTGTCCCACTTTTTTATACGGATTCTGGGCCACAGGGTTTTATCGCTGCGGCACCGTCAACGGCCTCCTGGGAGCCAGGGCATGAGCTCCACCTGCGCGGTCCGTTGGGGCGCGGTTTCAGCTTGCCAGTAGGGGCTCTTAGAGTAGGACTTGTGGCATTCGACAATACTCCTGCGCGTTTGAGGGGATTGGTAGGGCACGCATTAAGACAGCATGCGGCTGTTGTGTTGGTTGGTGATACCTCAGCGGACACCTTGCCTGATGAAGTCGAAGTGCAACCACTTTCTGCCCTCAGTGACATCCTCGAGTGGACGGAATACGCCGCCATAGATGTCGGGCGAGAGAATCTCAGGCAACTGATGGAACGATTGAGAAAATGGAAACCGTGGGCGGCGCAAATTCTTATCCGTACGCCCGTCCCTTGTGGGGGGACTGCCGAGTGTGGTGTGTGCGCTGTGACTCTCAAGGATGAATGGAAGTTGGGGTGTAAGGAGGGTCCGGTTTTTGATTGGAGGGAGCTCTAACGAAATCAACAACGCTTGGCGTTGAAAACCCAAAGCCTGGCCCCCAGGTGCCAGGCGAAGACGTTGGAATCCTTTAAAACCAGATTCGGAACGAAGTGCGGGTTGTGCTTCCCAGCCCCTGATAAACGACAACAATCTCGATCAGCACCGATTCCCCTTGTTTTTGGTCAGCGAAATTCAGTGTAGCCATACCCAGTCCGGCCTGGTTGGTGGTAAAGAAATATTCTTCTACCCGTCCGTCCGTCCAACGGACTGTGACCTTACCGGTGGCATTCGAAACGGCTTGCAGCGTCTGGCTCTGGACGATCACATAAATGGTTTGCTGGCCCGTGGGACCGGTTAACGGTCTTGCCACAAAGGCATGGGCTCTTATAGCAAGGATCGGATTGATCGTCGCATCCACGGGACTCATGGGTCTGAGCAGGGCAGGATCTTCGCCGAGCCGATCAAAATACTGGCGACCCAAATCTGTGAGCACCACGCGCTGGCCCTCCGTCCGGTCCGCGCGCCACTCAAAGCGGGCCTTCTCAAAATATTGCACGATCAGATTTTCGTGGAATTCGAAGGGGGAGATGGGGTTGCCAAATTGTGTCATGCCGCCATGAGCATTGAAAAAATCAAGAAAAGCCAGACATACGGAAAAGCCAGTGGGAAAGAGCTCGCATCCCGAAATATTCTCCAGTCTCAACTGCTCCGCTCTCTGGTAGAGAGCCTGTCCTATCGGCGTGAGCTGCACACGCTGCTGTTCGGGCAGATCTCGGCGTAATTCGAAGCGGGCAAGCTGAAAATACTGGACAGTCTTTCCGTCTTTCGACGTGATTTGCTCTGTGATTGGGTAGCCAAGGACCAGGTCTGGGTCAGGCACACTTCTGTAATAGCGCAAGAAATCCCCTCGCACATAATGGCCGGTCTCTGGAAAAAATTGTACAGTGGTGGACTGTGCGCTGGCCGATCGCGGTTCTGTGTACAGCATTGCCAGAAAAAGAAAAAGTGCTGCGAGCTGCCGGATCGCTTTCATGAGAATCATTATATACAGAGCACGGTGCACTGCACCTTTCAATTTGGATAAGCGCTTTAAGAGGTCTCCGCGGCATGGAGGAGCGCGTAGATGATGCGTTCAGCAGCATGACCATCGCCGTATGGATTGGCTGCCTTTGCCATCTTAGCATGCGCGAGCGGGTCATTTAACAGGTGTTTTGCCTCTTGGATAATACGTTCGGTCTCTGTGCCTACGAGCTTCAGAGTCCCGGCTTCGATTCCTTCCGGGCGTTCGGTGGTCTCGCGTAATACCAGAACGGGAATTCCTAAGGAGGGAGCTTCTTCCTGTAACCCGCCGGAATCGCTGATCAGTAGCTTGGCATGTTTCATCAGGTGCACCATGGGCCGATAATCCAAGGGAGGCAATAAAGTAATGTGTGCTGTACCCTTTAAGATCCGGTTGACCGGCTCCTGGACGTTGGGATTCAGATGTACTGGAAAAACAATTTCCACAGCTTGATGTAATGCAAGCTCCTTTATGGCATGGCAAATATTTTCGAAGGGTCTTCCAAAGTTCTCGCGGCGGTGGGCGGTCACCAGAATCAAGCTTCTAGCCCTCGGCTCCTTCATTCCCAATCTCTCGAGGAGAGCCGTGATCTCCGAGGGCTCTTCCTGTTTTAGGACAAAGTGCAATGCATCGATGACAGGATTGCCTGTGACCAGGATATTTGTTTCATCAACGCCCTCGCGTAACAGGTTTCCCTTTGACCATTCGGTGGGGGCGAAATGCAGATCGGCAATCACCGTGGCAATACGGCGATTGAGTTCCTCGGGGAATGGGTGCCATTTGTTGTGTGTCCTTAGGCCTGCCTCCACATGCCCCACTTTGATGCGACGATAATAAGCAAGCAAGGAGGTCGTGACCACGGTCGCGGTATCGCCGACCACGAGCACCCAGTCCGGTTGAAAACTTGTCAGCACCGGGTCAAGATGTGTAAAGATGGACGCGCTGATCTCGGCCAGCGATTGGTTATCGCGCATGAGGTCGAGGTCGTAGTCCGGCTTGATCTGGAAGAGCTCCAGAACCTGATCGAGCATCTGCCGGTGTTGCGCGGTGACGCAGACACGCGATTCCACCTCAGGTGTCTGCTTCAACGCACGCACGATCGGTGCGATTTTGATCGCTTCGGGACGCGTCCCAAAAACCGAGAGTATCTTGATGGTCATGAAGAAAAGGGCTGCGATGGACCATGAGGGACACCCAACCGGAATACGCGAAAGCCGGCATTTTCCCATTGGGTGGGATCCCAGCCATTCACACAATCTACTACGACGCGTGCCCTCGATTGCGACCTGATTTTGGCCGGATCCAGGCTCATGAATTCGCTATGTTTCACAAGCAGCAGGAGCGCGTCGGCATCCTGGATCGCGGCCTCCCGGCTGGCCGCCATATCGAGTCCGGGCAGGTTTGCATCGGGCTTGAAAGGTTCCCAGGCTTTGACGTTTGCGCCCTCGTCCTGGAGTAAATGAACGATCTCTACGGCGGGGCTTTCACGCAGGTCATCTACATCTGGCTTGTAGGCCAGGCCAAATGCCGCGATCTTTTTATCTTTCAGTGACCCCAGTGCCTGTCTTACCTTTTCAAGGACGAAATGCGGCTGGCCGTCATTCACGCGCCGCGCATGGTAGATCAATGGCGTTAATTCCGGAGCTGTTTCCACGAAGAACCAGGGGTCCACACTGATGCAATGGCCACCCACGCCGGGGCCGGGCTGGAGAATGTTGATGCGTGGATGGCGGTTGGCCAGGCGGATCGCTTCCCACACATCCACGCCGAATTTTTCGGCCAGGCGCGCGAACTCATTCGCAATGGCGATATTCACATCGCGGGTGGTATTTTCCATCAGCTTGACCATCTCGGCCGTAGTCGCATCCGTCGCTATGATCTCGCCCTTGACGAAGGTGGCATACAGAGCACATCCCATTTCGGCGGATGCAGGTGTAATTCCACCAACCACGCGCGCATTCTCGATCAGCTCGCGCAGAATTTGTCCGGGTAATACTCGCTCGGGCGAATAGCACAGGTGAAAATCGGCGCCGGCTTTCAGTCCTGATCTTTCCAGGATTGGTTGAACCAGATCGGTTGTTGTGCGCGGAGGAGATGTCGATTCGAGGATCACAAGGTTGCCTTTACGTAAGTACGGCACAATAGCTTCGGTCGCGGCGGTGACGGCACGCATGTCCGCGAGTCTGTATCGGCGGCCATCGTACTCGCCATGTCGATCCGCATAAAATGGCGTGGGAACTGCGATCAAGAACGCGTCGGCTTCTTCCGGCTGGAACGAGACGGTCAAATTGCCGGAAGCCAGCGCCGATTCGACAACGGCTCTCAGTCCCGGCTCATGAATATGAATATCCCCATTCCGTAGTACTTCGATCACATGTGGATTGATGTCCACACCGACGACTTTCAGCCCATGCGTGGCCAACGTGGAGGCGGTGGGAAGTCCGATATATCCCAGCCCTAGAACGCAGATTTTTTGAAAGTTCACAGATGCTCCTTGTCGCGCTTATTATAAAGCCTGCCTGTCAGATCACTTTCACAACTTTGATGGGATGAACTTCGTAAATAGGAGTGGAACGAAACAAGTTGTCTTGTTGTATAATGAATTGGAGAAGTCATGGAGTTCCTACTTAACCCCAACATCGCCTATCTCTTTTTGCTCGGGGGAGTCCTGCTGGCAATGCTGTCACTTGCCAGCCCGGGGACCGGATTATTTGAGATTGGAGCATTTTTTTGCCTTGTGCTGGCGGGATATGCAATTTACAACCTCTCGTTCAACTGGTGGGCCCTGCTGTTATTAGGATTGAGTATTATTCCTTTTGTGTATGCAATCCAGAAGCCCAAACGCGAACCTTTCCTGGCGCTATCGATCCTGTTATTGGTGATTGGCTCGATTTTTATATTCCCGCGCACAGAAAATCAGGCGTTCGTAAATCCCGTGGTCGCGGTCATCGCATCGGCGCTGGTGGCAGGCTTTTTGTGGATCGCGGTCCGGAAGGCTTTGGAAGCGTCTAGCGCCCGGCCGACTCATGATCTATCGGGGCTGATCGGTCAGGTTGGAGAAGCGCGTACGCGAATCAACGATGAAGGCAGTGTATTTGTAGCGGGCGAGCTGTGGTCGGCTCGCAGTGAGGAGCCTATCCCGGCCGGTAGTTCCATTCGTGTCCTCCGGCGCGAAGGCTTTATTTTGGTCGTCGAGAAAAATAGCTGATATCACTTCATAGAAAAGGAGATTGCTATGGACGGTCTTTTCGGTGGCGGTATTGCATGTGTCATTGGCGTAATTGCGATTCTGGCCTTTATTTTTCTGGCGAATGCCATCCGCATCGTTCCAGAATACCAGCGGCTGGTGGTATTTCGATTAGGACGTAGCATAGGTCCGCGTGGTCCGGGCATCGTGCTGCTATTTCCGGTTGTTGATCGCGCTGTAAAGGTGGATCTGCGCGAGCAGGTACGAGAAGTGCCTCATCAAACGTCGATCACGAAAGATAACGCGCCGATCTCGATTGACTTCCTCTGGTATTACAAGGTGGTTGATCCGGCGGAATCCGTCTTGCAGGTCGGTAACTTCGAGTCGGCCGCAGCTGGTATTGCGGCGACGACATTGCGGGCCGTCATCGGTGGTATCCCGTTGGACGATGTGCTTTCCGAGCGTGAGCATATCAACAACATGCTCCGCACCCGTCTGGACGAGGTGACCGAGCGTTGGGGTGTTAAGGTGACGAACGTGGAAATTCGCGAGATCATCCCGCCGCGCGAAGTGCAGGATGCGATGAACCGCCAGATGTCCGCCGAACGTATCCGCCGTGCGGTGGTGACCGAGTCCACCGGTACGCGCGAAGCCGCTATCAATGTGGCCGAGGGTGAAAAGCAATCGGCCATCCTGAAGGCGGAAGGCCAGAAGCAGGCAGCCATCTTACAGGCAGAAGGTGAACGACAATCTCAGCTCTTGAAAGCCGAAGGTTTTGCCCAGGCGCTGGAGGCGATCTTCAATGCTGCCAGGACCGTCGATCAAAAAACCATGACTCTGCAATACTTCGAAACGCTCAAGACCATTGGCTCGAGTCCTTCCACGAAGTACATCTTCCCTATGGAATTTACGAGTATGCTGGGCAGCTTCTTAGGTGGGGATGGCAAGAAATAGGCGAGGAAAACAATAACCCGTAAAAGTAGAAAGTGGTAGCTCCACTTTCTACTTTTTTGTTGATACAATTTCTGCGATGGAAATTCAACCTGCCGGCATCCGTGATCTGGGAGCGCTGCGCCGACTTGAGCAAACCTGCTTCGAGAAGGATGCCTGGCCCCTGCTCGACCTCATCGCCGTGCTGACATGGCCGGACGTAATCCGGTTGAAAGCCGTAGAAAACGGCGAATTGATCGGATTTGTCGCAGGGGACCCGCGCAACTCCGAAGGTGTGAACTGGGTAGCCACAATTGGCGTGGATCCTCGCTACCAGCGACGCGGCGTCGGGCGTGCCCTCCTGCGTGCCTGTGAGCAGAGAACGAGATTGCCGCGTATGAAGCTCACCGTTCGAATGTCAAACGAGCCAGCCATCTCTCTGTATGAAAAGGAGGGGTATCGCTCTGTCGATATCTGGAAGCGCTACTATAATGACGGCGAGGATGGTCTGGTCATGGAAAAAAAACTTGCCGGCAAATAATGAAAGCCATCTTTACAAAGTATTGCGGCATGGTGTGTCCGCAACGTTCATCCAGGCGACTCGTCCAATGGAACAAAGCTCATGTATTTCTAAGCCAGGCGACACGTGCGATATAATGACGGCCAATGACAAATCAAATCCTTCCTCCACCGGTCTGGGTGGATCAACCTGCATCATTCACTCAAATGCTGGGGGACCTCACGGCGCAGCCTCGGCTTGCGGTGGATACAGAGTCGAATAGTTTACATGCCTATCGTGAGCAGGTCTGCCTGGTGCAATTTACCACGCCGACCAGGGATTACGTCGTGGATCCACTTGCCCTTCAGGACCTGAGCGCTCTCGGCCCTATCTTCAGCAATCCAGACATCGAAAAGATTTTTCACGCAGCAGAATATGACCTGATTTGTTTGCGGCGCGATTTTGACTTTCAATTCTCGAATCTGTTCGACACGATGCACGCCGCGCGCGTCTTAGGCTATCCGTTTGTAGGCTTGGATAACCTGCTGGCAGAGAAGTTCCAGTTCGAGATAGATAAACGCCATCAAAAAGCGGATTGGGCCGTTCGGCCGCTGACACCGGCCCAGCTGGATTATGCCCGGCTGGATACACATTTCCTGTTCGACCTGCGCGCTGCACTGGAGAGGGAGCTGAGAGAGAAGGATCGTTTGGCGATGGCGCTCGAAGATTTCGCCCGGGCTTGCAAAGTGGATATCCCCAGGGAAAAGTTGAACGGAACATCGTGGCGGCGCTTTAGTACACGTAAGGATATCTCACCGCGTGAGTTAACGATTCTAAGTGAGCTGTGTATTTCCCGTGACCGGATCGCAGAGCGCATGAACCGACCCGTCTTCAAGGTGGTCTCCGATACTCTGCTTATAGATATTGCCCGTAATCTGCCGGAAAAAGATGTTGATCTTGCTGCGCTGGGGCTCAGCTCCAAGCAGATCCGTTTATGGGGGAGTGAGATCCTGGAGGCAGTCAAGCGTGGGACGGTGGCCCCGGTCGTCGAACGGGAACAGGCCAAACGCCCGAACGACCGGACCCTCAAGCGACTCGAACGCCTCAAAAACTGGCGCAAGAAAGTAGCCCAGGAGATGGGTGTAGAGTCAGATATCGTCCTGCCGAAAGTCTATCTCAATACTCTGGCAGAAAATCCACCCGGGAGTTTGCAGGAACTGGAGTCCATGATGCAAGACTCGCCAACGCGTTTTAAGAGATATGGGGAACAGATCTATCGTCTGGTGGGAGCGTAGCCGTGCGCATCCATTTTCACGGCGCGGCGCAAACAGTGACAGGAAGCCAGCATCTACTGGAGGTCAACGGCCACCGTCTCCTGCTGGATTGCGGACTGTATCAGGGCCGGCGGGCAGACACGTATGAGCGCAACCTGAACTTTGCCTATGACCCGCGGAGTGTCGATGCGGTGATCTTATCGCACGCGCACATCGATCATTGCGGCAATTTGCCCAACCTCGTCAGGCGTGGATATGAGGGGCCGATTTACGCGGTCCCGGCGACAGTGGATTTGGCGAAGATCATGATGGCGGATTCGGGCCACATCCAGGAATCAGATGCCGAGTTCGTGAACAAAAAACGTCTTCGGCGCGGCGAAGCGCCCATCCAGCCGCTTTATACGGAAGCCGATGCGAAGAATGCCGGTGAGCTGTTCGGCGGCGCGGGCTACAACGAAGCATTTGAGCCGGTGCCCGGGGTGACCGCCCGATTCGTCGAAGCCGGCCATATTCTAGGCTCTGCGGCGATCTCGCTGGAAGTTGAAGAGAAAGGTCGCAAGATCCGGTTTTGGTTTTCAGGAGACATCGGCCGTTATAAGCTGCCCCTGCTGCGCGATCCGATCTTGCCGGAGGCTGTCGATTTTTTATTAATGGAATGTACGTACGGCGATAAACCTCACGATGACCCTTCAGCAGCCTTTGAGGAATTTCGCGAGGTGGTCTTGCGTACGATTAAGCGTGGCGGCAGGGTGATCATTCCTGCCTTCGCGGTAGGGCGCACCCAGGAGCTGGTCTATCACCTCAACATCATGATGTTCGCCAAGGATGTCCCTCCAGTTCCGGTGTTTGTCGATAGTCCGTTGGCTGTCAATGCCTCGAATGTGTTTACGAAGCACCCCGAGGTCTTTGATGCCGAGACGCGCTGGTTCGTTCAACAGGCGCGTCACCCCGCTCTCGATTTCAAAATGCTGACCTATGTGCAGTCTGTAGAGGAATCGAAAGCATTGAATTTGCGCAAAGACCCAATGATCATCATCTCGGCTTCGGGCATGGCGGAGACCGGCCGGATTTTGCATCATCTGAAAAACAACATAGAAAATCCATTGAATACAGTCTGCATCGTTTCCTGGCAGGCGCCGCACACCCTGGGCCGCCGCCTGGCAGATCGCGAGAAACAGGTCAAGATCTTTGGTGAGCCCTATACGGTCAATGCGGAGATCGCCACCATCGGCGGCTTATCTGGTCACGCCGGGCAAGACCTGCTCACCAAATATGCCCTGCACGTAAAAGACACCGTTAAAAAAGTTTTTCTGGTTCATGGGGAAGAGATGCCTGCCAGGGCACTGACCCAAAAATTATTCGATCGAAACATGCGGGAAGTGCATTACCCCGACCTGCATTCGACGACAGAACTATAGTCAGACCGAATTTAAGTTATAATCTCGCCGCCATCTAGATCACGTGACACTCATAAACCTGGCACGTGATACCTCCCGGGGAGGTGCCAGAGTGGTTGAATGGG
>LLBY010015098.1_pt7 | contig 27626 bp, 28 predicted proteins | sample 1489401 | NCBI WGS metagenome assembly LLBY01 (sample SAMN04092656, study PRJNA295927) | soil metagenome | biome: Soil prokaryotic community; feature: Bulk soil; isolation source: soil from tomato rhizosphere | host: tomato cultivar Hawaii 7996 | place: South Korea | collected 2011-11-01 | reverse complement strand
CTGCGCGTCCCGTTTGGCGGCACGGACAGTCATCTGGTCAATGTGGATGTGACCACGATCAAGTCCCCCGATGCCGTTGGGCTCAGCGGCGACCAGGCCGCGCGGATCCTCGACATTGTTGGCATTGTTGTCAATCGCAATACAATTCCTGGCGACAAGAACTCACGAGATCCCTCAGGCATCCGTCTCGGCACGCCGTGGATCACACAACGCGGCTTCAAGGAAAAAGAGACGCGCGAGCTAACCGACATTATGGCAGATGTATTGCTCGCCTGCGCACCGCACGCGGTGGATACCGTCCGCAAGGGGCGCCAGCGCCGGGCAAAGGTCGATTTCAATGTATTGAACGATGCCAGGCTGCGTGTGCGGAAGATGGCGGAAGAAGCAGGGATTGATTTCAAATACAAGAAGAGTGGCTATCCTCACTTCTATTACATCGACGACAGGATCGACGAGCCGCTGGTCAATAAATTGCTCGGACAGAAGGACGCGCCGCCTCATGCTGTTTTTGAATTGAGTGGCGAACGCGTGCGACAGGTCCTGGATTATGCTGCATCGTCTGATCTCTCTGCTTTGAAGAAAGGGAAGAGTCAGGCGACCACGATCGCAACGCCACGTGGTGTCATCGCGGGCGCGCTGGTCAACGTGGATAATGAAACCTACCAACTGCTGATTCCGGTTGAGAACGCGGCGCTGGTCGCGACCTGGCTGCGTGACCTGTCTGATGGCTACACGTCGTTCAAACTGGATGGTGAAAGGGATTACAGCGAAAAGCATTTGCCGGGTCCGTTCGTGGTGGAGCAGGTCAAACGGGCAAAGGTCAAGAACGCCTGGCCCGGCCTTGGACAGGCCGTCAACGAGGACAAACCGTACTTTATCGGGATCAACTCCGAAGTCCAGAAAGAGCCGCTGCCCGTCTTTGAGTGGAACGATGTCGAAGGTGAGTTAAAACGTACAGCGTTGTACGAAGTCCACAAGTCCCTGGGCGGACGAATGGTCCCGTTTGCGGGCTGGGAGATGCCGGTGCAATACTCGGGCATTTTCGAAGAGCACCTGGCGACACGCAATGCGGCGGGACTGTTCGATGTCTCGCACATGGGCGTCTATGAAGTACGCGGTCCGGACGCGGCTTCCTTTCTTGATACGGTCTGCGGCAACGACTGCGGCGGGCTGCAGCCGGGCGAGAGTCTCTACAGTCACTTCCTCACGCCCGACGCCGACGTGATCGACGATACCCTTGTCTACCGCCGCGGCCCGGACAAGTTCCTCGTGGTGGTCAACGCCTCGAATGACGACAAGGACCGCACGTGGTTCGAGTCGGTGCGGAATGGAACGGTGCGGATCGACAACGCACGGCCCTGGGCGCGAACCTATGGCTATAACGCCGAGATCCGCAACCTGCGCGACCCGAAGGCAGGCGAGGACATGCGCGTGGACATCGCGCTGCAAGGACCGAAGTCGCGCGACATCCTGCTCGCAATGGGCGTGGATGACAAAACCCGTGCGCGCATCATGAAGCTGAAGAGAACCGAACTGTGTGATGCCGTTGCCGGTGGGTTCGATCTGATCGTCTCGCGCACGGGCTATACAGGCGAGAAGATGGCCTTCGAATTGTTCGTCCATCCCGAGCGCGCCGCCGATTTCTGGAACGCGGTGCTCAAGGCAGGTGAGCCGTATGGCTTGAGGCCGGTCGGGCTGGGAGCGCGTGATTCCCTCCGTACGGAAGCAGGCTTGCCACTCTATGGTCACGAAATGGGACTCGGCTCCGGCAAGTTCGGCGAACGTGACCTGGGTGTGGCCGAAGGTGGGTTCGGTTCGTACGTCAAGCCGTACAAGCCATGGTTTATCGGGCGGGATGCCTATGTGGCCCGCGAGCAGAAGCGCAGGGGTGTCCTGGTACGCTTCCGTTTCGACGAGCCGCGCGTCCGCATGGCGCACCCCGGCGATCCCGTGGTGAACGGCAATGGCGAGCGCATTGGCTGGGTGACCTCCTGCGCCATCGACGGCGAGCGCTTCCTGACCGGTCAGGCGTATCTGGAGAATCGCTATACCAAACTGGATACCCCGATCGGAATCCACCAGGGCGGAAATACGGATCGCCCGGCGACCGCGGCGAAAGTGGTGAGCAGATTTCCAAAGCTCTAGAGATTAGAGACTGGCGATTGGGACGGCGGAGGGTGGCTGCTGTCCCAGTTTGTTTAGACGGGATAAAGGGGCTGTATAATTACAAAGTACGTGTTGGGATCCGTATCCAAAAAGGAAATCATCATGACACAGAAACAACGCGAGGAATCAGAGAGGGAACAGGAAGAACAACGGAGACTGCGCCAGCAGGAACGCCTCAAACTGGAGCAAGAGCAGGAGCAGCAACGAAAACTGCGGCAGCAGGAACGGCTGCAACTGGAACGGGAACAGGAAGAGCACCGGAAACTACGCCAGCAGGAACGTCTCAAACTGGAGCAAGAACAGGAAGAGAAACAAAAACTACGCCGACAGGACCAGCAGAAATTGGAACAGCAACAGGTGGAGAAACAAAAGCTGCGACGACAGGAGCAGGAAAAACTGGAAGAGCGGCAGCAACAGAAGAAACCATAAATACTATAGTCATTGCTGACGGGTCAGACATATCTAGAAAATGGATACAGCAAAGAAGGCACGCCAATTGGGATTCACCAGGGCGGTAATATGGACCGTCCCGCGCGACACCAAGAGCAGTAAGCCATTCCCGAAGCTGTAGCAACCGCTGGTCGAGCAGTCTGAGCGCCTTTCGAGGGCGTAGCGAGACCATAGTCTGGAGGCTAGAGATTGGGACGGTGGATACTCTACCGTCCCTTTTGTTTATAAGATAAAAAGTGGCTGTATAATTGATTCAAGATGGCTGCTGTAAAAGTCCCGACGATTGACAAACGCAAGCGCATTCCACAAAAAGCGATCGACCATGTCGTAAAGCAGATTGTAGAAAGGTTCAAGCCGCAGAAGATCATTTTATTCGGCTCATACGCGCGCGGGAATCCGCGACCTGAAAGCGATGTGGATTTGTTGGTTGTTATGGACACAAGTCTGAAAGATGTACAGCAAGCCATTCAGATCTGCCAGCAAATCGAGTACAGATTTGGTCTCGATTTGATCGTCCATACCCCAAAGTATTTAGCCGAACGTTTGACAATGGGTGACTGGTTTCTACGAGATGTGGTCAACGAGGGAAAAGTTCTCTATGAAGCCCGCAACGTCTGAATGGGAAACAAAAGCGGAAGGGGACTTCATCACCGCTGGACGAGAGTTGCGTGCTCGCAAATCCCCAAATTATGATGCCGTGTGTTTTCATGCACAACAGTGTGCCGAGAAGTACTTAAAGGCTGTTTTGCAGGAAAACGAAAGAAACATTCCCAAGATTCATAATTGAATTGATGTTGCTTTGCGAAGAGATTGACAGCAGTTTTGAAATGCTACGTGCCGATTTGGTTACTATGGAGCGGTACGCTGTACGAATACGTTATCCTGGTGAAAGTGCAGAAAAGGGAGATGCTCAAGCTGCTTACGCCGCGGCTGAAACAACGCGAAAGTTTATTAGGCAGAAATTAGGATTAAAGTAATAGGTATGGCTTACAAGAACACTTCATGACGGGCCAGGCGTACTTAGAAAACGGCCACATTAAGGAAGGCACGCCAATCGGGATTCATCAGGGTGGAAATATGAACCGCCCGGCGACGGCAGCGAAGGTGGTGAGTCGGTTCGCTAAGCTTTAGCGAGAAGAGACTGGAGATTAGAGATTGGGACGGTGGATACTCTGCCGTCCCAATTTGCTTTAACATAAGAAGAGGGAGTGATGGCAACTAAGAGGAAATAGGGCCTGGCGGATTGAGATTTTCACAATCCTATTCTGATAGTAAGCTGATAGTTGTAACCCGTGGGCAAACATGCTACACTGAATTCCACAAACTCGTTCACAAACAAAGAGTGGGAAACTTTATATTTCAAGGAGGAAACATGAAACCACTAGACCTTAGTCCCGAGGCAAACTGGCGCAAACGGTTCCGGGCCACAGATATCCGCTGGACGTTCATCGCTGTGCAAAACCCGCAGCGGGGCGTGGTCTGTACAAACAAGGATGGGATTTATCAGCTCTATGCCTGGGACATTCTCACCGGTGAGCTGAGACAAGTCACGGACCAGCCCGCCGGCGTGATCTGGGGCATGATTTCCTCCGACGGAAATTACATTTACTATCTCAAAGATGAGGGCGGCAACGAGATCGGCCATTTCGTCCGTGTGCCATTCGCGGGCGGCACGGAGGAGGATCTTTCTCCGGACTTTCCTCCGTATAGTGCGTTTATTGCAACGCAAAACCGCCTGGGACACCTGACGGGGTTTATGGCGAATACGCAGGATGGGTTCAACGTCTATGTCAAGGAAGAGGGCCAAGCGCCGAGATTGCTCTATCACAGTGAAAACATCTGCTTTGGTCCCACCTTGTCCTGTGACGGGAAGATCGCGGTGATCGAGTCATCAGACCGGTCTAAAAGCATGGATATGTCTCTGCTTGCCATCGATATGGACAACGGCCAGCTGATCCGCGAGCTTTGGGAGGAAGGAGCGAATATGCAACTCCCGCTCTTTTCGCCGATCCCTGGGGACCCGCGTCTGGTCTTGTCTTCCAGCAGCTCGGGCGTCGAACGTCCGTGGATCTGGAACGCGCTCACTGGCGAATGTATCCCGCTTCATGTGGATGAGATTCCCGGTGCCATCGAAGCTCATGCCTGGGCTGACGATGGCGAACACATCCTGCTCTGCCAGGTCTATCAGGCGCAGTTCCAGCTCTACCGCTACGAGGTCCGTACGCATACGGCTGTAAAGCTCCAGCATCTGGTGGGGACGCTCGGCTGGTGGACAGGTGGCTATTTCGCGCCAGACGGAGAGATTTGGGTCACATGGGAAGACTTCGCGCACCCACCGCGACTGATCGCGTTGGACCAGGAGACGGGCGCGTTCAAACGCGATGTGCTTAAAGCAGGTGACGTGCCAGAGGGAAAAGCTTCCCGATCCGTAACCCTGGTCTCAGAAAATGGAGACACAATCCAGGGCTGGCTGGCCGTCCCGGACGGCGAGGGTCCATTCCCGGTAGTGTTGGAGACGCACGGCGGCCCGACCTCCGTCCGGTCCTCCCGCTTTTCGCCGCGAGGGCAAGCCTGGTTGGATCACGGCTTTGCGTTCTTTACCCTCAACTATCACGGCTCGATCACATTTGGAAAAGCGTTCGAGAAATCCATTTGGGGAAACCTCGGCGACCTCGAGATCCAGGATATGGCTGCTGTCTACAAGTGGCTGGTAGAAAACGGGATTGCCCAACCGGATGCCGTCCTGCTGACAGGCGAATCGTATGGAGGCTTTCTGACTTTGCAGGCCCTTGGCCGTCGCCCCGAATTGTGGGCAGGCGGCATGGCGGAGATCGCCATCGGCGATTGGAAAACGATGTATGAGGACCAGTCTGAGTCCCTGCGAGGCTACCAGCGCGCCTTGTTCGGCGGCGGGCCCGACGAAGTGCCTGAAGCGACGCGTAGGAGCTCCCCGATTACCTATGCTGAAAACATCAGAGCGCCGATCCTGGTGATCCAGGGAGAAAACGATACTCGTACCCCGGCCAGGCAATTGAGACTTTACGAGGAGAAATTGAAGTCTTTGGGGAAACAGATCCAGGTCCACTGGTTCAACGCCGGGCATGGCTCGATGGCCCAGGAACAACAGATCGAGCACCAGGAGCTGCAGCTGAGCTTTGCCTATCGTGTGCTGGGGTAGCAAATCGTCACTGTCATGGAATGATCTGTACGATAGACAGTTGCGGTGTATTTACAAGCACCCGAAGAGATCCGTCACGGAAATACACCGAATAATATTCACTGGCAGGCACATCCTCCGCGTGGATGAGCTCCATCTCCTCTTAATACCATTGCCAACCTATTCAACCTGCCAGGCCTTTCAAAACTGAAAAGCAGGGGAAGACCGATTCAGCACCTTCCATACAGCGACTAATTTAAAATGCGAATTCAATGATTAAATTCTCCTTTTCGAGGGAGAATTATTCATGTTTATTCTTTATGGATGGAAGCTTTGTCTTCCGCAAGAACGTGATGATATGAGGGTACTATAATGAATGAATCAAGCAATCCTCCTGACAGCGCGGTTCCCAATGTCCACGTGCCGGAAAATAAGAAGGTGCTTTCCTATCTCAAGGAATTGCATCCGTACCATGAGATCATCGTGCCGTTTGCTGTCAAGAAAGTCAGCCAGGAGATTACCCCTGCCGATTTTATCGGGCGGTTTGCTGCCATGCCTGGTTTGCCGGAAGACAGTAAGTATGTGATCTATGGACTGGAGGCGCTTGTGCACCCGGCTACCGGCATCATCTTTGGGCTCATCACCGGGACCCACGTGATCTATCGCCTGCCGGATCATCTCCTCGATGAAGCGCGGCGAGACAGTACCAACTTCCGCGTGATGAAAGATATCGAGGGAAATGGGATGGATGATTTGGAAAGCAACTGGATCAGCAGCCCATCGATTACCGAACAACTGGTATACAAATGCTTCGAGTATTACGGTTCGTCCGCCCCGGCACCAAAAGAGTTGCGCCTGAGCTTCGATTCGAACCCCAATATGCCCAGCACACGCGAGTTTGAGAAGCAGGAACGATGGCGCTGGCTGCGGGCTCTGGGGGCCATCCCTATTGCTTGCGTACTATGCGTGCTGCTTTTGTACGCCATCAATTATGTGATCAAGCTTTTTTGATCCAGGAGTCGCACAGGCGCACACAGCGTTTTCAATGGACCTGTATGGGTCGTGACGTTCGTGAGGTTGGGAGATATATTCACCTCTTCGCTAAAGAATCGGCATGAATTACCATTCCTGTGTGGGAAGGGTAGACATTAGATTCCCTGCGTCGGGAAAAAGCTCGTAACCCTGGCGTTCGATCAACGTCATGTACCCGTATCCACACAAAATATCCTGGAGTTCATGAAAGATGAAGAAACGTTCTACGAAGCTGCTCCTGATCCTTGCAGCCGTCCTGGTCCTTACTTATATTATCCTGGAAGAGATTGAGGTTGAAGTTTCTATTAATGGTGTGGTGTGCAACCATAGCTCAACCGGCGTCTGGCTTGCCGTGAGTGAAGGCCAGAGAACCCGCACGTCTTCGCTGGCTCCCGGCCAGTGCACAAATTTTTTCAGGGAAGATGTTGAAGCCATCTGGGGCAAGGCGTGCAGCACCGATGCCTGTGGTTATCAGGCCTGGAAACTAGGGGCAGGGCGTTTCGTGATTTATGACGATACAACGTCTCCCTCCGGTTCTGTTCTGCGGATCGAAGGCTGGGGGGCCGGGAGCAGTTGGCACATCACCGGCGATTGGCCCAAACCGGAGCTTTCCTCTATCGGTTATTCGCTTGTAAAATAAAGACCCGCATGCCCAAACCATTTCATCAAATCTATCCAAATCAGGCCGTGGCGATCTGTACGCGTGAGCAGGCGCGGCAACTAGTGAATTACGATCACCATGTTGTCGATGTAGATAGCCGTCCCGGCGTGCTGCTCACGTATGAATGGATGCCGGTGGAGAAACACACAGGTCCCTTTGTATTGACGGTCGTGTTCCACCACCCCGAAAAACATCCGCGTGCACCCCAGGCGATCCAGTCCATTGTGGACGAACTGACATTTCAAGTACGCGGACAGCCGCGCTGAACCCGGCATAACAACGGCTTCGATTTCTTTTCAGGTATAATCACGGCTCGCGAAAAGAAAGCCGAAGATGCTGTTCAATTCCGCCGCGTTCCTTATCTTTTTCCCCGTCGTCACAACCGCATATTTTCTATTACCGCATCGCTTCCGCTGGATGCTGCTGCTGGCTGCCAGCTGCTATTTCTACATGGCATTTATCCCCAAATACATCCTCATCCTGGCCGTGACCATTACGGTGGATTATTTTGCGGGTTTGGGTCTGGAACGATTTGAAGGCCAAAAAAAGCGCTGGATTTTGATCGCCAGTATTCTAACCAACGTTGGGATGCTGGCTTTCTTCAAGTACTTCAACTTCGCCAACGAGAACCTGGCGGCCCTCGCAAACTTCATCGGCTGGAACTACCCCATCCAGAGTCTCTCGATCCTTCTTCCGATCGGGCTGTCCTTTCATACGTTTCAGTCGCTGAGCTATACCATCGAAGTGTATCGCGGCCATCAAAAGGCCGAGCGGCATTTCGGGTATCTGGCGCTCTACGTGATGTATTACCCGCAGCTGGTGGCAGGCCCCATCGAGCGTCCGCAGAACATCCTGCATCAGTTGCACGAGGAACACCACTTTGATTATCCGCGTGTGACGGAGGGCCTGAAGCGTATGGCGTGGGGGATGTTCAAGAAAGTGGTCGTCGCAGACCGTATGGTGCGTTTTGTGAATCCTGTCTACGGAGACCCCACCAGTTACGACGGTCCGGCTCTGGTGCTGGCAACACTGGCTTTTGCCATTCAGATCTACTGTGACTTCTCGGGGTATTCCGATATCGCGCTCGGCTCCGCGCAGGTGATGGGCGTGAAGCTGATGAAAAACTTCGACCATCCCTATTTCGCCCGTTCGATCTCGGAGTTCTGGCGACGCTGGCACATTTCCCTGTCGACCTGGTTTCGCGACTATGTGTACATCCCGCTGGGAGGCAACCGTGTGTCGAAACCGCGCTGGGCGTTCAACCTGCTCCTCACCTTTCTGATCAGCGGCCTGTGGCACGGCGCCAACTGGACGTTCATCATCTGGGGGGCGCTGCATGGAATTTATTTTATTCTTTCTACGTTAACAGAGCCCATCTGGGGACGGCTTTCCGCCATTACGCGCCTGGACCAGCTCCCGCGGCTCAAGTCCGCGTTTGCTATGCTGACCACACTCTCGCTGGTCACTTTCAGCTGGATCTTTTTCCGAGCCGAATCGTTGGGCGATGCACTCTATATAGCCCGTCACCTCGTCAGCGGTTGGCCGTCCTATCTGGCTCAATCCTGGAACATAATCGTGCAGGGCTTACAGAATACAGCCAATCTCGGGCTTTACTCCATCGTCAACGCGTTCTTCACAATCCTCGAACCGGTAACGAGGGAAGCACGCGCTGTCCTCGCGTTGACGGGGTTGGCGCTAGTCATCCTCCTGGTGATCGAGATCCTGCAATACCGTGGAAATCTATTGGAGCAATTGAACCAAAAGCCTGTTTTCTTCCGACGTGCCGTGTATGCCTCGCTTCTGGCCGCCATCCTGATCCTGGGCACGTCTTATGCGAGTGTCCAGCAAGCCTTTATTTACTTCCAGTTTTAGGGCCATAGATGCCTGCCCATGTCCGCGCATTTTTCAGCAGCTTGTTCCAGGTCCTGTTACTGACAGGAGCCATGATCGCACTCGTCTTCGTCGGGATCGGCCCAGACCCGACCCACTATTTTGCAGGCAGCCGCATCCAGCTCGCCCTGCTGAAAAACATACCCAGCCCGCGCATCATCCTCGTTGGAGGGTCCAATGTATCGTTCGGGATGGATGCGGAACTGATGCAGCGTACACTGGGCATCCCCGTGATCAATGATGGATTACATGCCGGCTTGGGCGTGGCGCCGTTACGCGAGCTCCAGGACTACATCCGAACAGGGGATGTGATCATTATCAGCCTCGAGTATCCGATGTTTTCAAGCAGGCAATCTCGAAAGGGTGACCGCACTATGTTGTCAGATTGGATCGAATATTCGCCGCGCAGAGTGAGATATCTTTCCGATGCATGGAGAGAAGCACCCGCCTTGTATTCGGTCATGCTGCAAAGAAAAGTCAATCGATCGGTGAATACGTTTCTATTTGGCGGTTCGCTTGATGAAGAGCGCGATGTTTTCATTGGCACTAAATATAACTCGAACGGTGATTTTATCGGCCATCTTGACCAGGAATCGACGCCGCCTCGTAAGATCACATTTGAGCCCTATCCGGTTTCTGTGGTTCAAGCGGATATGTTTATTTTTCTCGAAGAGTTTCATCAGACTGCCCTTGAAAAGGGCGCGCAGGTCTACTTCGAGGCGCCGGCCAGCCGTGAGAGCAACTGTGAGACCACGGGGGCAACCTCTCTGGCAATCTTTTTCAAGACATTCGAAGAGCGATCATCCATTCCCCTGCTGACCCCGCTGGAGGAGGTGTGCCTGCCTGATCAGTATTTCTTCGATACTGCTTATCACCTCAACGCCAAGGGCAGGCAGGTAAAAACGGAGCGCCTGATTGAGAATTGGCGGAAGCTTACCGCCAGCTCGAATTAAAATTCGAATCAGATTCGTTTTATCTTCTTCCAAAGGAAGACAAGCAAAAAGAATAAAGTCGCTGTTAAGACGATTGCTGCACCAGAGGCAATGCTCAGGTAATAGGAAAGATACAGACCGATCACTCCGGAAAGTGAGGCGATGAGTGATGCAAGTAGCATCATCCGGGATAGTCGCTGGGTAAGCAGATTGGCTGTGGCGGCAGGGGTGATCAGCATGGCAACCATCAGGGCTACGCCAACAGTCTGCAGCGAGACCGCGACGGTCACCGCGATGAGGGATAGCAAAAGGTTATTAAGCAGGCCCACCGGGAGCCGCAAGGTCGTCGCAAGGATGGGGTCAAACGACAGGGTCAGAAATTCCTTGTAGAACGCGAAGATGACCAGGAGGACAAGCATTCCAAAGATCACGATCAGCCACAAACTCTGCGGAGAGACGCTCAACACGTCTCCAAACAGGAAATGACTCAAGTCAACAGCATAGCTTCGCACGGTGGAGATCAAGGCGATCCCCAGTGCAAACATCCCAGCGAAGATAATGCCAATTGCAGTGTCTTCACGGATTTCCGAGCTCTTGCTGATCGCGCCGATCCCCAGGGCGGCCACGATGGCGGTCCCCAGCGCCCACCAGAAGAGAGGTTCGCGCGCGCCACCTGTGAGGAGATAGCCGAGTGCAATGCCCGGCAGAATTGTATGCGCCAGAGCATCCCCAAAGAAAGCCATGCCGCGCAAGACGACGTAGGTTCCAATCACCGCGCAAAGGGTCCCGACGAGGACGGCAGCGATCATGCCACGCTGCATGAATTCGTACTGGAGAGGCTCAAGGAAAAACATGCATTACTCTGGTGGACAACAATCGTCCACCACCATCGTTCCCCCGGGATCGATTTTTAAGCGGCCGCCATAGGCCTGCGCCAGGTGATCTGTGTGCATGACCTGTTGCGGCACATCAAAAGCAATGATGCGGCGATTGAGCAGCATGATACGGTCGAAGTGACGAGCGGCCTGGTCAAGGTCATGCGTTGCCACCATAACCGTGACGTTTTGACTTCGCAAGGTGTCCAGTAGATTCAGCAGCCCTTCCTGCGAGGGCGTATCCAGTCCGCTTAGGGGTTCATCCATCAGCATGAGCTCAGCTTCCTGGGCAAGTGCCCGTGCAATGAACATACGCTGCTGTTGCCCGCCGGAAAGTTGACCGATCTGACGCTCGGCCAGGTCGGACAATTCAACGATCTCCAGCGCGCGATGGACATGCTCCCAATCCTTTTTATGCGGCCAATTCAAGAGGCCGAGTTTTGCCGAGCGTCCCATCATTACAGCATCTGCTACGCTCACGGGGAAATTCCAGTCCACCTGGCTGCGCTGCGGGATATAGGCAATGCAAACATGTACGTACGGACGCGAGCCAAAAATATTGACCTCGCCGGCATTGGGTTGCAGCACACCGGCCACCACCTTGAATAAGGTACTTTTTCCCGCGCCGTTCGGCCCCACGACGGCGATCCGTTCCCCCGCGTGAAGGTGAAACGTTATTTCCTCGAGCGCCGCCCGCCCGTCGTAACGGACGCTGACATGTTGCACATCGAGGATGGGTTTGTTCAATTCATGATCGGTATGTGGGTACATTCATCCTATTTTTCCTGGGCCGTCCTTGCGGGCAGCCACAGGGAATGTCACTATGCACTGAACAGAGCGAGTCATTGGAGGGCTAAAACGATCTTGGCCACGTTGTCTCTCATCATATCGATATAGGTCGCGGCGGGGCTGCCCTCGGTCAGAGATTCGAGGTGCAGGTCACCGACAACCTTCACGCCTGTTTCGGCCGCGATCTGGCGCGCAAGGTCCGGGTTATCGGAGGCGTCCAGGAAGATCGCCGGCGCTTCATAAAGCCTGATCTGCTCGATGAGGTCGGCCATCTGCTGGGCCGAAGGAGCCGACTCGGCGCTGAAGCTCGGAATCACGGCCCCGACCACTGTAAAGCCATAGCGCTCGGCAAAGTAACCGAAGGCTTCATGGTTTGTGACCAGCACTCTGCGTTGCGGCGCGATCTGCGCGACCTGCTCATCGATCCAGGCATCCAGTTCTGTGAGCTCATCGATATAAGCGCTGGCGTTCGCTTGATAGACCTCCGCGCCTTCAGGATCGAACCGAGCCAACCCTTCACGGATATGATCAACGTACACGATCACGTTATTCGGGTCGAGCCACACATGCGGATCTGTTCCCTGCTCATCCGACAGAAGGCGCAAACCTGTTGAGACATCGATTACATTTTCTGGGCTGCCAACACTTTCCAAAAGAGAATCCAGAAAATCCTCATAATGGGCGCCATGGATGATCAGCACCTTGCTGTCTGCGATCCTGGTTGCATCCTGCGCCACCGGCTGATAAGAGTGAGGGTCGGCTCCCGCGGGCAAAAGCGAGTCGACCGTAAGCCGATCACCCGCAACATTACGTGCGATGTCTGCAAGAAGGGTAGTGCTCGCCAATACATCAGGTGCAGACTCCCTGGAGCAAGCGGTGAGAGCGACAGCAAGTAGTAAGCTAAGTGTCCAGATTCTGGGACGGTGTCCCATCGTTAATTCTCCCAGCGCGATGTGTGATAGATCGCAGACGCAATCATCAAAAGCCCAATGGCCCTGCTGTGATTTTTGAGATCGGAAGCCGGCGAGGTTCTTCCCTGTGGATTTGCTCCGCCTTCAATTTCGCTCCGATCGCGGCAGTTGCGGGAATAGCAGCACAAATGACGCACATAGGACCTTTTTACTCCTGATCCAAATCCATGCTTTCACTGGGAAGAAACTCCTTCTTGAGCAGGAAATACGCACCGGTAAAGTGATCATCGATGCTTCCAACGAGCAATGCCCTGCGGCTTGGGAGCATGTGGACCACTTCCCAGCCTTCCAGGCCATGCTCCTCCAGGGCAGGAACAGGAAAACCTTTGCTTAGCGGATCATCGCCCATGAGCGCTCCGGCTGGAAGGTAGACCATTTTATAGCGAAAAACCTTACCGCCCTGTTGAAGCCGCTTCTTCGCGGATTCAACGCGGGCGCGGCGGCTGCGCACGCGCTCCGCTTCGATCTGGTCCCGCATCTTCGCAAAGTCAGGCGAATCCAAAATCTCCTGCGCAACTTCGAGAATGGATTCATCGTCGCTCATTGTCGCGCTCAGCAGAAACTCATAGCCGCGGCGGTCACCCAGCCGGACGAGGCCCTCTGCGGCGTCGAGCTGGGTCATCCACTCCTCATCTTCTGTCATGAGTTCATAAAGGGTTTCAACGTCGCGCATTCGAACAAGTTCATCAATCTGGGAAGCCATATTTCCTCCGGCAGCATCTTGACTGGGATTTTATCACTTCAAGACAGGAGTTTAGTGTAATCAAGCTGTTTATAGCTTTCAACAAGAGCCTATACAACCGGGGAATCTAGTGTATGATTTGTGGGATGCTCACGAGCTAAGTGTATGCTGAAAAAGTTTACAAGCCAGTTCCTTCTCGATCTGGGGGGCATGGAGGGGGAGTATCGTGATTTTCATCTAAAAGACGACATCCGACAAAGTAGTTTTTACATCGTTATTGTGATCGTCGGCATCATGAGTACCATCAGAGAAGATGCTGCCCTCTACGCGGGGCGACCAGACTTGCTCCTCTGGATGATTCTTGCCCGCGGAGGAGTTGCTTTTGTCTCCATCCTGACCCTGATCGCGATCCGCAGCACGGCCAATGTAAAAATCTATGATCGCCTCATGCTGGCGTGGTTAAGCATTGTGATTCTGTTTCTTCTACTATTCAATTTTACGCGCCCGGCGAATTTTCTGACGAGCTCTTATGATGTGATTCTGCCCCTGGCAATTTACATCGTTTCGCCATTCAAGATTATCTACAGCCTGGTGCTGGGAATTGCTTTTTCGACAGGTATCCTCTACATCGATTACTTTCATAAAACAGGTATAGACACCGACACGCTCAACATGGTCTTGGTTGGGCAGTTCATCGCGCATATTATCGGTTTGACCTCCAGCATCCAGATCCAGTCCTATCGCCGCAAGTCTTTTCGAGCCTATATCCAGGAAAAAGACGCCAAAGAGATGGTGGCTTATCTGGCGAATATCGATCCTCTCACCAAGAGTCTGACACGCCGTCAATTTTTCCACATTGGAGAAAGTGAGTTCCTGCGTTTTGCACGTTATCGAAGGCAGTTGTCCATCCTGGTGCTCGATGCAGATTACTTCAAGAATATTAACGATACCTACGGTCACTATGCGGGTGATCTCGTGCTGAGAAGTTTATCACTCGTCATCCTGGAGCAAAAACGCACACAGGACACGTACGGACGTCTGGGGGGAGAGGAATTCGCGTTGCTCCTGCCAGAGACAAACCTGCAGCAGGCCAAAATCGTGGCGGAACGCGTTCAAAAGGCATGGTCCCAAACACCATGTGATGTGGAGGGCAAAATCATCCACTCGACGGTGAGCATTGGTGTGGCAGAAGCGAATGAACAGGATCAAACATTCGAGGATATCTTGCGTCGGGCGGACCGTATGATGTATAAAGCCAAGGAAGCCGGACGCAACCAGGTCGTGGCAGAATAAAAATGTCTGATTCCCTTTGCCCCGTCATCGTAAGACATTCCTACTTGTTTCCGTGAGACCATTCAGGGTTCAATGGGAAAGCCATTCGCTCGCCACTCATTGAGCCCGCCTGCCATACTCGCTACCTGCTCAAACCCTGCGTTGAGTAGAAGGTCGCGCCCCTGCTGACTACGGTTGCCGGAGCGACAGACAACAACGATCTGGCGGTCGCGCGGGACCTCGCTCAGACGGGAGGCGAGCTGATCAAGTGGGATCAGGGTACTGTTGGGCGCGTGGAATTCATTCCACTCCTCTGGGGTGCGCACATCTAGAACAAACGCTCCCCTCTGGGCCAGCTCATACGCTTCCCTGACAGTGACGGTGCTGGCCAGCGTACTATTACTGGTCGACGGGTTGCCCGAGCGCCCACCCATTTGCAAAATCAGGAAAATGATCAGCGCGACAACCAGCAGAACCCCGATCTGTGCCCCCGGCGTGCGAAATGCGGAGGTAAACCCGCGGCGAGGACGATCCTCCCTGCGGTCGTAATTGCGTCGCCGTCGGCGTTCCCGGTATCTTCTATACATGCGGTCCTCTTCGAAGGTCAGAATGATTTAAGTGCGCTGTCCAGATCACGGAACACTTTGAAGAACAGTTTCAGCCCTGCTGTCTCGAGCGCCTTCTCCACTTCCGGCTGCGGGCTCAGGAGCTTGACGTGCTTGCGTGCATTGCTGTTGTGGGTCATGTCGGGATGCTTCATGGGATCTGGCACGCCGCTGTAGACCAGGGCAATGTTGTGAATAGCCGCCAGCCCGGTGCTGCTAATACTGGGGACTTCGCTCAGGTCCAGGATCAGGTTCCGGGCCGGGTTCTGGTAGATCTCCTGCGCCTTGTCCACAATCTGCACAAAGTTCGATGCGTCGATGCCACCTTGAAGGTGCATAACGGCAACAGGTTCGCTGGCCTGCTGGAGGGTAACCGTGATTTCCATATTTTCCTCGTCACTATCCTCTATCGGAAGTTGAACTCTTCAAAGTGAATTTGACCTTTGGGTAGGCCTAACGCAAGGAACTTCTTCTCAAAGGCCTGGATCATAGGCAGAGGGCCACACAGGTAAACATGATAATCTTTTACATCTCCATGAATCTTCTTGAGGATGTGATCGATGGTCAGTGACCCTTCTGTTGCCGAAAAACGGATGTGCGTCTTAAGACGAGGATTCCTTTCATCGGCGTCTCGGATCTCATCGAGGAACAACGCCTCTTCAGGATGACGAACCGTGTAATAAAAATCGACGTCGTGAGCCAGACCACCATCCATATCCCGGATAAAGGACAGAAAAGGGGTGAGACCGATTCCGCCTGCGATCCAGATTTGTTTTTGACCGCCGGTTTTATAGTCAAACATACCATATGCCCCTTCGATGACCGCGTCGGTATCTTCTCTTAATGTTGCGAATAGTTCTCGTGTGAAATTGCCGCTGGCTTTGATCGTCAGGCGCAGCACCTCCTCCGCGGGTGCACTGGAAATTGTAAAGGGATGCGATTCATTGAGAGCCTTATCACCCGGGAAACGCACAAAAAGGAACTGTCCAGCGCGCTGTTTTTTGATCGGTTTCTTTTTGGCGCGCAGGGTCACTTCTGTGCTGGAGTTATTGGGATGCTTTACCGCCTCTACTTTGTAGGGAAGAAACTTTTTGAAAATGCCGCCAAAAATTTCCGTATACAAATACGATACCGTGCCAATTATGAAAAAGATCATTGTCCATGTGATGGCGGTTCTTGCATCAAGGGCGTGATCTCCCAGTGTCAAGGAATGAAAAAATGCTAAAATGAAGAAGATACCAATCCAACGCTTGAGTTTCTTCCAATCATCATAGTCTGATCCCGCGAGACGGCTTAGAAATGGAATGCGCGGGGCCAGCGTGATCAATGCAATGCTCACAATGCCAGCAAATGCGATGACCGCCAGATAATTGCCGAGCCGCCAGCCCGTCGTTGAAATGGGCACGGTCAGTACATGCACAAAGATCAACAGCAGAGCGGCTGTCCCGGTGTGTCGATGAGTGATGTACATCTTATCAAGTCCACCGAAATATTTCTCTGCCCACTTCGGTCGCGTCGACAAAAACAGGGAACATGCCATTAAAACGATGTTGTTTGAACCAATGACCTCACCCGCATACCTGCGGAGAAAATTAGGGTCGCCATCATACACCGGTGGGAAAACGAGCCAGACAACGATGTTCAGTATGACCAGAGCAATGATAGTTAAGTTACCGATATTCCGCATGCTGACTCCTCAACGATTGCCGCTTAATTCGACTCACGATTAAAAAATAAAGAGAGCCGATTCAGGCTTCGGACAATAAAGTTATAGAGCACGCTGTAAAACAACTGGCTTGGTCACATCTCTAAAAGGATTTCACAGCTTCCTCGCGGTCTGTGAAAATCTCAAAGACACTGCTAAATCCCACCATATCCAGCACGCCCATGATTTCACTGCGTGGGTTGAGCAGCTTTACATGTTTTTGGACGCCTGCTTCGGTTGTACGACCCATCGAACGATAAGTAGACCATCCACCTTCCAGGTCTGGAAGCTCCTCGCCGCGCGCCATCAACGCTACACTATGCAAGGCAACGAGCCCGGCACTGCTGATGTATGCCAGATCGCTCAGATCCAACAGGAAATCACGCGCCCCTGCGCTGTGGAGTTCCTGTGCTTTGGTAATCAGTTCCTGAAAATTCTGGCCATCCAATTGCCCGTCGAGCTTAATCACTGTAACCGGGACGCGCCCCGACGCCTGCGAAACAGAAATATCCATGTTGCTCCTCCGATGGTGTGAATGCTCACATTATATACTGTCTTTTCGCTCAAGACGCGCCAGACGGTGATGAATCTCATCCAGCCAATGCTTTCGTACATAAGCGGGCAGGCTGGCTTGCTCCACATGCTCGAGCGCGGAGCGGGTCCATTGCAGGGCAGTCTTCACGTCACGGCACTTGTGCTCGAAATATTTCGCCATCTCGATATGAGCATAGATATGACCATTCGCCGCAGCCGCTTCCCACAACCGGAGAGCCTCATTAAAATCACCGCGTCGCTTTTGCAGGATAGACAGACGCTTCACGGCCAAGCCGAAATCTGATTCCGTCAAATTAAGCTCGAGTCCACGCTCGAACAGTCGCGCGGCTTCCTCCCAACGACCAAGGTCCTCAAAAAGCTTGCCGAGGGCGACGAAGTCCAGCCCGTGCTCCACGTATCCCCCATATGGATTTTCCATCACCTCATTGACGTGCGACAGCAAGGCCGCCATGGCAACCACATCCATCGCGTTGTGATAGAACACGCCCGCCAGCGGACGCGCGTCCCCGGATCGCAAATAATCGAAATACAACCAGGGCACCTCATAACCCTGGACTTCCTCGATGGAACGCGTCATGCCAAGGACGTGCTGCTCCAGATATTTCAACGCCCGCGATTCCAGACGATCGCGCCACAATCTGCGGGCTAGAGGCAACAGGTCGAGGTGGGTGTATCCTTCGAAAGGAACAGGAATATGATGTAAACGATAGCGCGTAGCAAGGAGCGGCGCATCGAAGGCTTTGCCGTTGAATGTGACCAGCGCCTGCGCTGGCGCCAGAAACTGCGCGACGGACTCCAGCACGGCGGGCTCCTCTGATGGATCGCGCATGAAGAATTGGCGCAGCACGAGCTGTTCATCCACAAAACGGGCGATGCCTACGAGGAAAGCATACGTCCCTGTGCCCCCTGCCAGACCCGATGTCTCTGTATCGACAAAGGCAAACCTGGAGAGCGGAATCTCCGCCAGGCGGGGGTCGTTGGCCCATTGAGAAATTAACGACAGAGGTCGAGAGCAAATGATGGGAGATAAGCCATGACAATAATCCGAAAGGTAAACCTGTTCGGTAAAAAACACATCTCCCAGCGGCGTGGTACAAAACGAACCAGATACGACCGAATCAATCCCGTAATGTATTTTCGGTTGTGGAGGTGGGAGGTGTCCAGTCCCTTTTTTGACCAGTAAGCTAAGCTTATCCTGTACACTAAGTTTTCGATCGGTGCTCATGAGAATCCTGTAAAGCAGGATTATAACCAAGCAGGTATAAGAACAGATTAGAAGTTTATAAATGAAAACCGCTCATCTCGGTTGAGATGAGCGGTCCCTTGCTTATAAATCTTTCGGCAATTGATTCAGCTTCCAATCCAGTCTATCGATATACACAGGTTGTGTCTTGGGGGCCGCAATCACAAACAAACGTCCCCAGCTTAGGCTCTCTGCGCCGGCAAGACAGGTTTGAAACGTGACATGGCGTTCACCGCCATAGACTTTTTTAAACAGTTGCTGGGCGGTCAGTAGTTCATCGTTACGCAAATCACGGAAGGAACTGTACGAGTTGGCGGGCTCCAGAGCCTCATAGCGCAGGATCTGCGTAATCACAAAATATTCGACAGTTCCATTTCCGTATACCAGACGAACTTCCTGTCCAACAGCAAGCTCTGAAAAAGAGCTACCGGAAAGGTGATTATGAGCGAGCAAACCAACATTTCCAAACTTGGCTGCCATGCCAAATTGTGTAACCTCTGCCTCTTTGTTAGAAACATAACCGGCGTTCCCGTCAGGCTGCTGAGCAACGGGTAACGCGAGTACATTGGGAACGTACACGCCGCGCACGACATTTACTTCACTATTCTCAACTGAATGTGTAAATTCTGCAAAACTCGGGAGACTGGCGTCTCCACTCCCGAGTGCAAGCGCCGGGTTCGGCTGTAAGAACAGGCCCCAGAAGACAGCCAGCAGAAAGATTTCATTTGGAGTAAGTTGGCGGGTATCAGTATTGAGCGTCATGATGTTCTCCGCTTCGATAAAGGCGCTCAAACTGAAGTGACGAATGAATTCGCGTTCGGTAACCTGGCGATCCTGATCCCGCGAACGGGATGACGGACCCATAGTTTTGCGTCCCCACCTTTCGACGGGTTTGCCTTTATCGGACGAACAGATGATAAGGTTCCAACAAAACGAGCCTGGTGATTTACCAGGCTCGCGAAGGGGTTTGATTGATTCATCTTCGGCAACCTGGCAATCCTGATCCCAGCTGTGCCGGATGCCTTCTCCGGTGTGTGCGGCGGGATGGTAGACCCAATGGCTTTGCGTCCCCGTCTTTCGACAGGTTTGCTTTTATCGGATTTTGTTGACTACATTATAGCGGCAGGAGCGTCTATAACACCTTTCATTTCAGTAAAATCAGCTTACAAGAATGCAACTTTCATTCTTTTGGCATGGCTACAATAAACAGACGTCCCCAGCTGGGGTTTCCATTTGCTTCAACGCAGGTCTGAAAAACCAGATGGCGTGCTCCCCCGTAGGCTCGGTTGAACATCTCGACGGACGACAAGGTTTCATCCTGATCGAGGTTATAGAAAGAGCTTGAAATGCTTGCTGGATCGGAAGCCTGGAAACGCAGGACTTCTGTCACCACGAACGTTTCTACCCTTCCATCTCCATACACCAGATGGACGGGCCGTCCAATGGAAAGCCGGGAAAAGAATTTTCCGGAAAGTGTATTGTGAGCGAGCAAGCCGATATTTCCATACTGGGACGCCATAGAGAATTGGGTAGTCTCCCCATTGCGATTGGACACGTAATAAGGGCGATCTTCAGGTTGTTGCACGACTGGCAGCGCCAGCACATCGGGCACATAGACGCCGCGCAGCACATTTGCCTTGCCGTTTTGGACGGAACGGCTGAAGTCTGCGAAACTCGGCAGGGCCCCCTCCGGGTTGTCAATGGCCTGGATAGGGTCCGGGTTTAGGAAAAAGGCGGTAAGTAGAAAAACAAGCAGGTGTAGAGAGAGAGCAGCTCGGGACATGGTGTGTTGAACATTGTTGAGCATCATTGAAACTTCATCGTTCCGAAGGTCTTCAAGTCAGCCCGAAAACTGAAGAGGATTCTTTTGTTTTAACCAGCGGCATTTTATCAAAGCCTTCTGAAAACGCATCTATTTCTCCCCTACGATTCACATACGAAACAGTGACATTTGAAGTTTCAGCTTTGTAAGGACTACTCGATATGGCGGCCGTGCAGCTTCTGGCAGAACATTTGCACCTTATCTCATGCTACACTTGCGCATTCTTTCAAGCATGAAACCCTCGAAAACGCAGCTCTCCTTTTGGATGAAACTCCTATATGGGTCAGGGGATTGGGGCTTCTCAAGCATGGGCATGATGCGCTCCATCTTTTATGCCATTTATCTGACGGATGTAGTAGGACTCGAGCCGCGCCTGGCCTCGTTCGGCGCGTTGTTTGGGATCCTATGGGACGCCATCAACGATCCCATCATTGGTCTCCTTAGCGACCGCGTCCACACAGGCTGGGGGCGGCGGCGGCCATTTCTCTTGTGGTTTTCCATTCCGTTTGGAATAAGCTTCATTACCCTCTGGTCTGCCCCAGCCTGGGAAAGCCAGACGGCATTGCTGGTCTATGTCACTCTCTCGTTCATGATGGCAGACACACTCCAGACCCTGGTCGCGATCCCATTCCTCTCGCTAACCCCGGAGCTGACCTCTGATTACGATGAGCGTACCACTCTCACCAGCTTCCGCTCTTTCTTCCAGCTGGCCGGCGGATTGACGGTTGTGATCGCGGCCCCCGCGATTGTGGATATGGTGTTGGCCACTGGCGGTTCGCAACAGCAGGGATTTATGCTTGTGGGCGCGATCTTCGGCGGCATTGGCGCGATCCCGCTTACCTTAATCGGGCTCTTCGTCCGTGAGAAATCCAGGCCTGTACAGGCCCAGCCACTTGCATTTCGGGAAACAATTCGAGCCGCCTGGCAAAACATCCCCTTCCGCTACATGGTTGGAATTCACATGTTGAACTGGTCTGCTACCGATATGGTAGTGGTGATCTTCCCATATTTCCTGCTGTACTGGGTGGCCCAGGGAAACCAGCTCGCATCCATTCGTCTCTTCGAGTGGGAGCTTGCGTATGAGTCGGCATTCTTTGGAATTTTGATGTCCGTGTGCATCCTGCTGATTCCATTCTGGCGCTGGCTCGCAGAATGGCGAAACAAACGCGAAGCGTATATGCTCGGAATGGCATTTTGGGTGATTGTGCAGCTACTGGTATTTACCATTCGTCCCGGAGAGACAACCTATCTGCTGATTCTCGCCGCGCTTGCCGGCATCGGCGTCTCGGCCGCGTATACGTTGCCCGACTCCCTGTTCGCCGACGTGATCGAGTGGGATGAGCTGCGCACACGCCGCCGGCAGGAGGGTATCTTTTATGGCATTCGTACCCTCATCCGAAAATTGACCGGGGCCCTGGTCATCTTTATCACGCTGCAACTTTTGGGGCGGTCTGGTTATGTCTCTCCACCGGCAGGAACGTTGCAATTCATGCAAACCGATTCGGCATTGCAAATGATGCGTTTACTGGTCTCACCGTTTGGCGCGACGATCCTATGTGGCACGATCTTTCTCGCGTGGCTATTTCCCCTCTCGCGCGAGAAATATGCGAGAATACAGAAACTATTGGAACAACGAAGAGCACGACTGGCAGAGTGAAATTATCGACTCATCGACCACCAGATAATCGGAATTACTCCACACAACGCTATATCGAAAACAATCAATAGCAGCCACAGGATCCACTGCGCCGGCGCCTTTGTCTCGAGCACGGCATCGGACGGATTCTGAGGATTGTAAAAGACCATCACCTGCGCCCCTGCAGGATAGCGCGCAACCACCTTTCCCGCGCCTGTGCCGCCCACCTCCATACCTGGCGCGATCTTCGTCCCCTGATGAGCCTGTCCGCTCACTTGATAGGAATACTGCACAACAGGATAATTTGTATACCCACCTTCGCTCGAAGACCTGCGCTCCAGATAGGATGTGTTCACCGTTCCCATTGTGGAGGGCCACTGGCGGACAGCAGCCATCCGCCTGCGCGTAAAAAAGAGGACCGCGAGAAAAACGACATTCAGGATGAGAAAGACAAAACCAATAATTCCAACGGTCAGGATCAGTTCGGTTCTCATGAGGTCTCCTGGGGATTCATAAATTGTGGAGCGACACTGCGTAGCGTGTCGCATGACGCCTATAATGCTTCGTGACGTCGTCACTCCTCGTTCTTCACGGTGACTTGAATAATAGCCGTATCGACCCTCTGATCAGCTCGGACAACCTGTAACTGTACCGCATACAACCCACTCAACCCGGACGTGTTCCATTCGGCTAAGACACCGTTTGTCACGGGTTCATTACCTTCCGCAACCTGAAACCATTCCTGTGGATTCAATCCCTGTCCTATCAGGATGCGATATGACACAAATCCATCACCGGCTGCAGTGCCTTCGATCTCAACGACGCCACTCACCTCAGAGAATAAATCCGGCATTGTGATATTGACATTCTCATCGAAGCGTGGCGGCTGGATCACGTCGTAGTCGGAGGGTGGAATTTCAAGGCCAGTGCCCTCCGCCCACGAACGCGCGTCTGGCGGGACGACGAGATATACGCGCTCTTCGATCAGCTGCGGCAGGGTGAACACCGTCGCAAGCAGCCCTGTCTCGCGGTTCACCGCATATTTGCGATACATGGTATCCGCCTGGATCGGCTCATTGCCATTCAGGAACACTTCACTCACCAGATTGGGGCAGTTTGTCGTCGGCAACATCCCGGACGGGTCACAAACGTTGATAACTGCAACATCCGGTGGAGCAGCCCAGCCCTCGCGCGGCAGATTCTGCAAAGCGGTCTCCATCAGAGCCTTCCACAACACTGCCGTGCCTCTTGATCCGCTTTCCAGGGAGAAGGACCCGCGCGCGCCCGTCCATACCGCAACCACACGCGAAGGTGTATAACCCACCGTCCATGTTTCGCGCCCATCCTCGGTCTGCCCGAGCTTCACGGCGGCGGGCGTTCCCACGTTCAGGATATTCGAGCTTTGCAACGTACCCTGCCGTGCTGTATCATCGCTCAGCGCGTGGTTCATCAGGTAGGCAAGCCCGGGCGTCACCACCGGCTTGGCCTGCGGCGTAGACCAATCGAGCCAGAGACTGCCATCGTTGCCTTCCACTCTGAGCACGGAGACAGGCTTGAATGTGTCGTCAAATTCCTGACCGAAATACACTCCTTGCTGCGCGAATACGCCGAATGCTCCAGCCGCGTCCAGCAGGGACAGTTCAGACTCTCTCGATACGCCAAACGAGGAAGAGATCTCTTGCACGTTTTCGGCGCCCATCTGCGAAAGCACCTGCGCGGCCGGCGCGAGATAATCGTTCACGAGCGCCACGCGCAGACGCATCGGACCGTGATATTCGCCGTCAAAGTTTTGAGCATCCGTTTTGCCGGGGATGTCCCAGATCAGGGAGGCAGGACTCAAGCCGCGCGTAAATCCCGTCAGATAGATGAACGCGTCGAGCACAGACCCGGGATCGTGCGCGGCGATTAGAGGCGTTTCCTGCCCCTGGAACGTTTCACCGACGACGGCCAGGATCTGGCCCGTTTTCGGATCGATGATGATCGCGCTGGCCGATGAGTCCTCCGCGTTTGTTTCTGGCGGTAAGGCGGCCAGGAATCGCAATGCATCGCATGGAAGGACAGGATCAGGCAAACCCGCCAGCCGCGCTACATGGAACGCAGTCGCACAGGATGCCTGCTTTTGAAGCTCATAATCAAGTGTAGAGATAATCGTTAGCCCGCCGCGCTCGATCCGTTCGCGGAGAAATTGCGAGTCCAATTGGGCCAGGAGCAGGTTGACGAACGCGGCGGCCGGCTGAGGCTCGGGGGAAGGCGGGGTCTGGAATAACGGCGATTCTCCGCGCGCCTCCAGGGCTTCCTCCGCGGAAAGAAGTCCCTGGATCTGCATCTGGGTCAGAGTTTCGCGGCCACGCTGCAGGGCCGTCTGCGGTGCATCGTACGGGTTCAAGCTCGGCGCGTCGCTGACGGCCGCCAGGATCGCGGCCTCGGCGGCCGTCAGCTGGGCGGCCGATTTTCCGAAGTAGAGCTGTGAGGCGGCCTCCGCGCCAAACGCATAACGTCCGAAGTTGGCGGAGTTGAGATACCACTCCAAGACCTGCGTTCGTCCATAACGCGCTGTGATCTGCGCTGCTAAGATGCGTTCGCGCAGGGCGCGACGAAGCGAGGCAGGCTCGTCAAAGAGGAGCAAGTCGAAGGCCAGGCGTTGGGCGAGGGTGAGATGTGATTCGTAATTCGTAATTGTCAGTAGGTCGTAACCAGAGTGTTCCCAAAAATAAGGATCGACCTTGGCAACAACAGCATCGCCTAATACTTCCGGCAGATGTTGTGGATTTGTTTCGCTGAGCGGAAGATAGCGCCGCTGAGAGTCGTCGGGAGCGAAGGTAAAGAGGATGTTCTGTCCCGTGCGATCATAAATGCGCGTGGGCTGGAGGAGCAAGCCATCCGGAGGGTTTAGCAAAACAGGAAGCAGTTGTGCTGAGGGCAGGTCGCGCGTTAGATTCACATAAGCGAAAGCAGTGACAATAATCAGGGCAGCAATGACCAACGACAGAATCATCCCCGCGGTGAGGAGGGTGCTCCGTGTGCGCGACTCGCTCACGCGCTGACGGGCTAGCCGCCGTTCGCGCCGCGCCCGCAGGATGGGGATGGTGGAGGACATGGATTAAGTATACAGGGAAACACGCGCAAGCGGACAGGAAATGGGCGAAGGGTAGAAAGAAGATAGAGGAAAGAGGAACGTAGAAAGAGGAAAAATGGCGCTCTAGACGTGTGTCTCAACGACCATACTCGGATGTGTTCCAGCGCAGTTAGTTTGTTTTTCGGCTGCGGAATTCCATGAAGATTCACAGAATGTGTGATAAGTCCTTCAAGGGATAATTTACAATGGTAATAGCGATACTCAAAGAAGCTTTTTCAATTCAGGGATGAGGGGCGGCAAGTCATTCTGAATAGTGTCCCACATTAGTTTTTCATCGACTTTGAAATAGACATGCACAAGCCGATTCCGCATTGCGCGCATCAGATTCCATGGGATAGCGGTATATTTTTCTTCGGTCTCTTCGGGAATCTGAGTTGCTGCTTCGCCAATGATGATAAAGTTCATTTCCACTGCACGAATAGACTTATCATCTTCTTTGAAGGTTTCATAATCCATATTCACAGTGAATCGTTGGATCTCTGCAATCGCATCGAGAATATCTCGAATACGGTCACGCCACTCTCTAGGTGACATGGATCAGATCCCCCATGATACGATCACGTATGTAAGGTTTCAAACTATCAGGCGTTCCAAGGTCAACGGGACAACCCAGTAGATCTTCGAGATAATCTTGCAAGGCGAACAAACCGAAATACCCCACAGGGCGATTGAATTCTACAAGCAGATCCACATCACTGGCTGATGTTGCTTCATTCCTTGCTATGGATCCAAACAGTGACAAAGACTTGACGCCGAATTTCTTTGTCAGTTCGGCATTTTTTTGTCTCAAGATTTGGAGCACCACATCCTGTTTCATGCTCAGTATTATACGTCAGTCCGAATCGAATTAACTTTCCAGTAGATCGGACAAGTATTCCATCAGCCCACCAGACTTTTTGGATTTGTTGGTCTTTTCAGGCAAATCGCTTTCGACAGTCCCATTCTGTCCATTGATCAACACTACATGCTGACGCCCTCCAAAGGACAGCTCTGTCACCCAGACAGGGAGTAGATTGAGCCGGAAGGATTCGACGGTCAATTTGGCGGAGGAGGTCGAGATAAGATCCATCGGCGTGAGCAGGTTCGGCAGGTCGCGTTTATAGAGCGCATATCCCTGCCCGCGCGCGTCGAGCGAGGCTTCCGCCATCGGGATGTCGTACACTTCGGCGGGCCAGTTGGCGAGGTAACGCGGGTCATACGGTTTGATACCTCGTAGCTCAAAGGTGGGAATTAGCTTCAGGAACACGGAAGACAGCTTTCGGGAGGCAGGGATTGGCAGGTCGTTGATCTGCACCGGATAACAATCGTTCACTCGAATTCTCTGTTGTTGTCCGTCACCAAAATCCATGTCACTCGATGTTGTCGTTTCCCCAACGTAATCGATTCCCCCTCCCAGGTCAAACGTCCATAACGGGAGATAGACGCCGCGCGGCAGATCGACCTGCTTCTCAGGCTTAATTTGGTTCGATTGCACCCATTCGATCAAGATCTTGATGGCTCGCTTCTGGTCGAACATGTGCGGGATAATCCCGTCCGGCGCGAGCAATTCCTCTTCCGATTCCCAATTGACGACATGGGGTGAGCCGCAATACACACACGTGGAGGAGATTTGATTGGGCGGCAGGATAAATTCACAGCCGCAGCCTTCACAGTGGAAGACTTGCTGGTCGAGGGGTTTGCCGTGACCGCGGGCCGTAGCCATGGCAATGATGAAGTCCTTTTCCGCTGCAGTGCCGGGCCCCGCCGCGCTAAAGCGTTGGTTGCGGGAGCAGTATTCACAAAGGAGAGACTGTCCATCCGGCGCGAAGCTCATCCGCCCGCCGCATCTGGGACACATAAATCGTTCGGCGTTCGCGGCACGCAAGCCCTCGGGCGCGAGGGACAGTTTATCAGGGTTGATGATCTCGCCGGGTTTGAGCCTGCCATCCAGAATGGCCAGGGAGCGGCGAGCACGCGCGTGCTGCAGATCGTGTGCCAGGCAGTTTTCGAGGGCCTTGCGTTTCTCGGCCGCCTCGTCCAGGACTTCGCTCATCCAGAACCAGGCTTC
>LLBY010013624.1_pt4 | contig 27689 bp, 31 predicted proteins | sample 1489401 | NCBI WGS metagenome assembly LLBY01 (sample SAMN04092656, study PRJNA295927) | soil metagenome | biome: Soil prokaryotic community; feature: Bulk soil; isolation source: soil from tomato rhizosphere | host: tomato cultivar Hawaii 7996 | place: South Korea | collected 2011-11-01 | reverse complement strand
GAACCCTCGACCTGACGCTTAGGAGGCGTCCGCGCTATCCATTCTGCGCCCTTGTAGTGAAAAAAAGACAAGGTCTGCGCTACGAGCCCTGCGAAATAACTATCAATCTATGAATAAAAAGCACACATAATATTAATGCTGAGAAGAGTTTACTAGGTTGGAAGTAACCATGAGTTTACCTAAAGTAGTAATATTTATCACAGTTTTTCCTCTGTCGCCTTTGTCTACTTCTACCAATCCAAGATCAGCCAATCCTTTGTTTTCTTTTCCGCCTTGAACATGATAACTTAGTAGGGGTTTGCCGTAGCCAGAAATTTGTTCTAATTCTTCTAAACTGCTTACCATTCCACCAATACTATCAATACTTTTTAAGATCTTTATCTTTGTATCAGATATGATTTCGCTATAACTGAACTTGAGGACCGGTAGTAATAGTGGCACCGTGTGATCATGATCCATTGCAAATGCCTTAATACCATTAATAAAAGCTGATGATAACGCTGCACAGCTTATCAGTTTATCTCCCGAGCTCACATTCATTAATATCTGATGGTACTCTAAACTCTTCTTTAACAATACTTCATTGACTCTTTCAATAGTATCTTTTACAACATTTTCCTTCTCGACTAGAATAATTTCTGATCCTATGCCTATTATTGCTTCCATTTTTTTGGAATATTCATTTGCTTTAGCTTCGTCACTTGAATAACAAATAAGTATAAGTTGATGAATTGGAAAGTTCCTAATCCCCAATGCAATACCGTCCTGATCGTCATCACCAAAGGTGGCTATCTGAAGGGTCTTCATTCTATAATCTTATTGCTACATACTTTATTAAAAATATTTGTAATATTTTAATCAATTTTCTGTTGTACTGTGGATTTAGATCAATTCTTGGTGATTTATCGAGTCTAGATGACAATTTATGATAGTTCTAATTCACCTTTGTATTGATTGTTTTATAACTGCTTGATAGCCAAATCTTTGAATGTTATTGTCGGAAATACTTTGAGGTTTAATCTAATTTAGAAAGAATTAATGTTTTTTGAATATTTTTATTTAAGGATGTTTATTCAAATGAGTTATAATTATTAGAACTTTCTCGCAGAAATATAGTCGCCCTTTTGGGAAAAGACTAAATAAATCAATAAATTCTTAGCGAAGGCGATTATTGGACTGGATAAGAGTTTTCACTCTTGCCCTTCTTGTTGATTATCAATATGTCTATACCATCACCACTTGCCGAATCCCTTTGAATGGACGATCGAATAGACTTTAATGCCAAGTTAGTTGCTTTTTCCTCGTCCATATTCTCTGAAAATTCTGCGTCCATAACTCCTAAAGCCATTTCAGCTCCTGTTCCTACAGCTGCATATCTGTCTGGCAATACGGAGCCTAATGGATCCAATGTGTATATTTCTGGTTTTCCAGTTGTTACTCCACCAACTACTACTTGAGTTAAAAGCGGAAAATACCTCCTTTCAAACATTATCACAGACATCAACTTTGCTACTGAGTTTGGTTCAACATTTCGTCGAGTTTCTAGTTTTCTGATTTTTGATAATGCGCTTACTTGTCTAACCAAAACTTGCATATCTGCTACCATACCCGCACATGCAGCACCCACATGATCAGTAACATTAAAGGTTTTTTTAGTATTCTTATTAACTACAAAATTGCCATACGATACTCTCTTCTCAGCAGCCAAAAGTACTCCATCATTATATGTAATACCTACAGCTGTTGCTCCGGGCATAAATTGAAAAGCCATTTAATAAATTAAAAAAAAGAGTTAGATTTAGTCGTTTCTATCTCGTTTTAGATTCATTTTTTCAACATTGAGTAGTCGTGGATTTTTATGGCTTCGGAAATCAATTTATTTTGAATTTCCAAAATATCTTTAGCTTCAGGATACTTTGACCCAACCACTACCTCTGCAACAATATTTGTAATATGTCTAAAAAGAAATTCATCTCCTCTTTCAGCCTCGACCTTGTACGTTGAGTGTGCCTTGTTTACAAATACAATATTTTCATTTGTGAAACTATACCTGGGGTCGGTTTCATCCTCATAAGGAACTACTTTGTATCCAATTTTTTTGAGAGTAAAGGTTTTCTTTAGAATGGGCTTTCTAACAGTTTTTCTCACAAGATTGTTTTCATATGAAGTTCCTGATGCTCCAACATCTGCAGGTTGTTGACTACTATAGTTCATAGATTCATTGATAGAACTTTGACCAGGGTAATTATTCGAGGTTGCTGCTGCTGCATCATTCCTTGTATTTGGATATTTAATATCATTTTGAGTCGTCCATTTTCCCTCATTTCTATAATTACTTGGATCAGAATTAGAAATCGACGGTGATGCAAGAGTGGAATGAGCTGAACCTTCGGAGCCAGAAGTATTTTCTAAACACAATGGATTTGTTTTTCTCTCATCTTCTTCCTTTATTCCACGATGATATTCACTCCCTGAACCTCTAGACGAAAAATCATTTCTATTTTCTTCGTATTGGTTTGTATCAACAAGAGAATTTGCTATTTCTCCTACTCTTGCTCCTTCTTCGCTCTCTAGCTGATGTGATGTTACCTCTACAGACTCAAACCCTTGTATTTCCTCTCCGGGCTCTAGAGTTTCCAATACGGCCTGGCCCATGACCTTGTCTATTTCTTTATAAATTTTCGATTCTTCCCTTGTTATCAAAACATCTTCGTATTCAGTTAGACTTGGGAGCACTTGATCTATGATGAATGATTTTACACTTTGATTAAAACTATTATAGATATCATTCTCAATTAACGCCGATTTATCGGCGAATCTTGATGTTAAGGCATCACATTTGACATATCCTGTAACTCTGTTCAGTTTATTCTCAAAACCAAAAGTACTTCTCAAAACAACATGATTGCCTACCATTATCGCTATACCTTTCTCATCAGCTCCCAAAGGTCTTCTTGCTATTACAATTTCCCCTGTTATGCGAGGATCATCGAAGTTGACATTGAGCTTGTATCCTTGAATATCCGGCGATCGTATTACCTGAGAATTAGTCAAGTCCCATTCTTTAAAATCTTCTGCAGATTTTACATAAACGTCAAATAATGGATATTTTAGAATCGACAATTTTTTGATTTCTTTTGCAAGCTTATTTACATCGACAGTAATTTTTGGACCTTTCAATAGGATTTCGGTACCGTTCCTATTGAGTTTTGATTCCTTGAGTTCACCTAACTTTGCATGTCCATTAATTAGTTCCTCTAGTGTATTTCCATCAATAATAATTGACTTGCTAAAATCATCTCTACGAGTCTTTATTTTCATTTGATCAAAGGACGTCAAAAATGACAATCTGCCAGTACCATATCTTCCAGTTCTTAACCTTTTCAAGTTTGGTGACAAAGTTTCTTCCGCCTTATGTGGAGAACCCAATATCAAGAATTTATCCATAGAATCGGAATTCATTCCTGCGTTATCTTCAATTATGATATTTCCGTTATTTAATACCGTAACGATGACGTTTGTAGCATCTTCATCAAATGCGTTTTCAATCAATTCACGTACAATTTCATAGGGAGATATCCAAGTCTTTGTGGCAAACTCTCTAAAAAATGAGGGGTGAACCTTTAATTCCATAGTCAAGATATAATAAGCTTGAAATATATTATTATTTAAACAAATATTAAGAAATTATTGACCAAATTATTAACTTTTGTTGACTCGCATGGATTATTTAAGATACTGGAATATTGGTTAGAACTAAACTCAAAACTTGCGGAACCAGATCAACTAATTTTATTGTCAATTGGGCAGGGTGGGTCTCGATAAAGGGATGCACGGTAGTATAGTAAATCAACAAAACTGGAACTGCAGCGCATCCTGCTATCGTCAAGAGGATAAGCCAAGTTGCTGTCATTTTTCCCGTAAACATGTCATTTTAAAATTGGATTGGCTATATAAAGATAAAGTTAGGCAATAACGACCAAACCAATTTCTAAATTCGAAAAGAAATTTCCTTATAGGCATTCCAAAATTTGTCTCCTACATAATGTAAATTGTTTATAATTTGTCCTTTTTCCATGTCATGGGCGCGATCTTTATCCTCAAGCGCTAGCCCCACTGCTAGATATTTTTTAAATTTTTCGTCCTTTACTCCAACTATGTCGTCTTTTTTGAAGGACTCAAAATCAACTATACCTGGTCTCAAAATCTTTGCACCGTTGCAAATGAATCTAATTGATCCTGAATCCACCGTAACCGATGGGAATTTGTCGAGGATTTCAGTTTTTCCAAGAAATGGTAATATGGAATCATTGGCTGTTAAAACCGCAACCATGCTGTCAATGACCAAGATACTCTTATTTTCCTCAATTTCGAATATTTTCACATTCTTTACCTTTGGTATGGATACTTTTTCCCAACTTTTCTCAAGAATTTTCAAAATTTTCTCTGTATCTTTCTTGGACATCACATATGTTTTCAAACAAATTTATTGAATTCTTTATGGATTATAAAGGTGTACTAATTCATGCAATTGTGAATTTATTGATCGGCTAGTTTCCCACGGTTGATTTTGAGCTTCCTCACGCTATAAGATAAAAAAAAGTAGATGTGTGTCGAGGTATTCTAAAAAAATTTTTATAAATAATTGTGTCGGAATATAACATAATTAGAGATGAGTGAAACAGCAGGAACAAAATACGAAGTTCCCATAAAGCCAGTAGAAAAATCCCTAAAGATTAGCGACAGAGCCAAAGGTGAACTGAAGGCCTCAGGGATGATGGATGAGAAGGGGAAATTAAAACTAAAGGGAGTTAGCCCAAAAATGTTAAAGAGAATGAAACTAGAATCAATAGATTGTCCCGTTTTCAAAAAGGAGCTTGGCTTTGTGGAATGCTATGTTTGTAGTAATTTTCATAGTAGAATAAGCGGGATAGTATATTGTAAGGGAGACCCTATAGATCAGTAACATTAATCGAACCTAAATATCGTTTCGATTGACACAAACTTCATAAATAGAAAATAATAGCTATCTTTTGTTTAATTGAGTAAAAATATCAATAAAGAATTTGGCCTAACCGTTAAGAAGAATGAAGATTTTAGCGAATGGTATTCTCAAATAGTAGAAAAAGCTGGATTAGCTGATTATATTTCAGCAAAGGGCTTCATAATCGTCAGACCGTATGGGTATGCCATATGGGAATTAATCAAAGATTATCTTGACTCAAAATTTAAAGAGACTGGTCATGTAAATGGATTTTTGCCATGTCTTATTCCAGAAGGGTTATTGAACAAAGAGGAAAAACACTTTAAAGGATTTAATCCAGAGGTTTTCTGGGTAACTTCTTCTGGTGATTCTCAGCTATCTGAAAGATTGGCATTGAGACCCACTTCTGAGGCATTATTATATTCCGTATTTCCCAAATGGATATCTAGTTACAGAGATCTGCCCATAAAAATAAATTTTTGGAATACAGCTTTAAGAGCTGAAATTAAATCTACAAAACCTTTTATAAGAAATTCCGAATTCTTATGGCAAGAAGGTCATACTGCTCACACGGACAATGAAGGCGCCAAAGAACAAGTATTTAGCATTTTAACCATTTATAAGAACTTTATCGAAAAAATTCTTTCTATCCCCACAATTTCAGGATTCAAGAGCAACAAAGAAAAATTTGTAGGGGCTGATTATACTACAACATTAGAAGGACTGATGCCCGATGGCAAAGCGCTACAGCTTGGTACATCTCACAATTTGGGCAGGAACTTCTCTCAGCCATTTGAAATAAGGTTTCTAAACAGTAACAATAAAGAAGAGTTTGTTTGGCAAACTTCCTGGGGTATATCTTGGAGACTAATCGGTGCTTTGATAATGGTGCATGGTGATGACAAAGGACTTATTCTACCACCAATCATTGCTCCAATACAAATCATCATAATTCCAATATACAAAGATCAAAATCAAGAGTTAGTAAAGAAACATGCTAATAGTATACGAGACAAACTAAATTCCCTTGGATACAGAGCACTAGTAGACGACCGCGACGAATTTACTGCAGGCTGGAAATATAATGAGTGGGAAATGAAGGGTGTTCCAATTCGGATTAATATAGGACAACGTGATATTGAGAACAATACCGTAGAGGTAGTTAGAAGGGACAACAGAGAAAAGAGATTAATTCCCTTAGATGCCGTCTTTGATGAAATAAGAATAATCTTTCAAATCTTGCAATCCGACTTGTACAGAAATGCCTTTGAATCTCTTAAAAATAGAACCTTTGTAATAAAAGATGTCGATGAATTAAAGTCACGTTTAGACAATGGACAAGGTGGGTTCATGGTGTCAAATTGGTGTGGAAAAGAAGAGTGTGAGGAAGGAATTAAAGAGGATACTGGGGCTGATATTCGTGTTCTCCCTTTTGACACAAAAGACTTACCTATCGAACCAGAAAATAACGAACCTACCATTAAACTCAAACAATGCGTATATTGTCAACAAGACGCAAGTCGAATCGCTGTCTTTGCCAGGGCATATTAGATTGACAGACCAAGTTCTACATACGTTTAAGCTTTTGGAGTAATTCACATTGACGAATCAAACAGAATGTTTATGTAAGGTTCAAATTCCAAATCTCTTATTACAAGTTGTCAAAACAGAAAAAGGATAACAAGAGAAAGGATATCAAGATAATTATTATTATTGTGGTTATATTTGCCATTGCATTTATATCAATTAGAACTGTATTGTCTGATTCAAACCCTTTTTACGTGGTTGCAAGTGGTAGTATGATTCCTGTTTTAAATGTAAATGACCTTATCATAGTATGGGCCAAAGACAATAACACTTCATTTGATAGTGCCAATATCGGAGACATTATTGTTTTTAAAGCACCTGATCCAAGGGAAGAAAATAAAACTATAGTTCATAGAGTTTCTGCAATCATTGAAAATGGAAACAATTTGACAGGTAATGTAATCCTTTGTGCACCAATAGCCGTAAATGATGTAATACAAGAAAAGACAATACTGACTAAAGGAGATGCTAATGAATGCTCTATTCCTGGGATCGATTTTCCGATAACCCAAGAAAATTACGTAGGAAAAGTAGTTTATACTATTCCACAGATAGGGATAATACCTCAAGTGTTAAAACCGCCAGTAAATTACATAATTATGGCAATAATAGCTGGATTACTAATTTTTTCATTCATTCATGGAAGCAAGAAAGATAAACAAGAGGAAAAAGAAAAATTAAAAGATGATTGACTCTGGCGGGGTTCAATTTGGATTGGCCGTCTTGATGTATAGGCAGGATGACCCAAACAAATGCACTGCCTCCAGACTGGTTAAATTTCATATGGCCAATGAGGTACGAAGAATTCCTGCCTCTTTTGTTGTATTGAATCCCTATTCAGATAAACTTCTTACATGTCATGATGCAAAGATCTTTAAAGGAATTTGCGGGATTGATTGTTCTTGGAAATATGCATCAAAAGTAATCCAAACTCCAAAGAAATATTCTAATAATAGGAAACTCCCGGCCCTACTGGCTGGAAATCCTACTAACTATGCAAAACTTGGAATGCTATCCACAGTTGAAGCAATTTCGGGTGCTCTTTACATCCTGGGTTTTAAAACTAAATCAAATGAAATTTTGAATAAATTCAGATGGGGTCATACCTTTATGGATTTAAATTCGGAGATTTTGGAAGATTATTCTAAAGCTTTAGACGAAGATGAGGTAAAATCAATTGAAAAAGAATACTTTCCAAATTATTTCAACTGATCCTATAGATGTCAGTATTCATAGATAGTTTTTTGAAAACACAGCAAGTTTTCATAAATTAAAATAAAATTTAGAACAATTTGATATCAATAGTTCATTTTAATAGGGATATGATTGTGCAGTGTACATGATTCTTGCAAACCAGCAAGATTAATAAATCGTTATGGAATCTTTTTTATTGTGAGCTAGCGAGCAAGTTACTTCATTATAACGAAGAGGAAACTCCTCCCTCACAACGGGTACCTGAATTAGCGATAATTAGAAGGAGACTTCTGGCAACGAAATAGAAAAGTATTCAGTTGAAGTCCATGGCAATGATGATTGATAATCTGAGTGATTTCAATTTGAAATGAAACTGTCGCCCCAGGTAGAGAAAGGCCAAACAGAGGATTATTCCCGTATTTAGACTCAGGTAGGCTGCTTAGCTGAATCTTGCCTAAAACAAAAGGAGGGTTACTACTAGGACACGATTGTGGGGATTCAAACCGTAAATACTATGTTTGAATCCCATTCTTTTGGGACAATAACAAATAAACAACTAGTCGTCTTTATTACTGGTGTAATTATTTCAAGATGTCAAAAGAAGATAATCTATGCTGTCCGGTACTTTTTCCCAGCAATGATTTGTCTAAAAAATTATCTTTAAAATATGGTTATAAGGAATGGATGATCTCTCGGTTTTTAAATTATGTGCCTAATCCTGAGGAACTTTTAGAATATATTGATAAAAGAGAAAACCTGCATACCTACATCAGAACTAATACATTAAAGATCAGTCCTAGAGTTCTAAAAAAAAGATTGCTTGAGAAAGGGTTTATCTTAAGTGATACTATATTAGAAGAAGTATTTGAAATTATAAATCCATCTTCTTGCACGCCCGCTCCTGCCCCAGCAGAAGTATCAAGTTCCCAAATGTATCACAATGTTCTTTCTCAAAATTCATTTTCTTGTGTACAGAAACATGAATCCAAACCACCCAAATCTAAGTTGCCAAGCCTAGGATCAACAATCGAATACCTGAGAGGGTATTACTATATTCAGGATTTGAGTTCTTGTATAGCCGTAAACGAATTGGAGATTCTATATTCAGATAATCTTGTTGTACTTGATATGGCTGCTGCACCCGGAGGAAAAACTACTCATATTGCTCAAAGATTAAATAATAAAGGGTTGATTGTGGCTTGCGAATCAAAGCCCCAGAGGCTTTCTTCTCTTGTTTTTAACTTATCTAGGTGTTTTGTAAAAAACACTACTGTCTTTAACATGAGATCAGAGGAAGTCAAAAATTTGGGCATAAAATTCGATAGAGTGCTTCTGGATGCTCCTTGTACATGCGAAGGTATTATTCAGAAGGATATATCTAGAAAAAAAAGCAGAACATCGAGGGATTTAGAAATATGTAGTGACTTGCAGAAGAAAATGATTATTGCAGGATTCGAGGTCCTCAAGCCAAACGGGGTAATGATATATAGCACTTGTTCTTTTGCACCAGAAGAAAATGAGATGGTCGTCCAGCACTTGATTGATAATTTCAGGGATGCTCAAATTGAACCCGTCGAATTAGGGACAGAAGGACTGACAAAATTTCATGAATTTCATTTTGTTGAAGAAATGAATCAAACAAAAAGGTTTTATCCGCACTTTCATGATACAAATGGATTTTTTATAGCAAAAATTAGAAAGGAGTCCAAATCAAGTGGAGTATAGGTTTCCCAATGCTATGGAAGAGACGATTCTCAAACGGTCGTTTTCTAATTGGAACATTTTCGAACTATATGATAATGAAAAAATAATTATTGCATACATATCATCGACAGTAACGAAGACTAATTTGTCAAAAAAAACCGATTTGCAAACTTTCAATCCCGATATAAGAGATACCACGATACTTGTTGATAGCCAAGATATGAGGAAAAATCTCGATGGAAAACAAAATCAAATCAACAACTCTAATTTAAGAAAGGTTTACCTATGGGATCGACGTCCGGAACATGATGATTTGTTATTAAGCTGGCATCCTGTTCTAATGGGTATTCAAATAGGCATAATCAAATCCAAAAAATTCTTGCCCGGGTTAAATTTTGCAGAAATGGTCTTAGACTATCACAAAAATACCAAACTTGAATTTCCGTATATAGTAGTGAATGATAAGGCAGCAAACTTGGTTTGCTTTGGCCGGGATATTCTTGGCAGTTCACTTATTTCTTGTTATGATAAGATCAAAGGTAATCAATTATTGATAATCCTAAATGAAAACCATGAGGTCTTGGGATTGGGTAGATCAAGATTTGCTAGTCCATTGTTGAGTCGGCCCAAGATAATTACGGTGGATACAGTAGAAAACATCGGGACCTTTTATTTGCAGAATGAGAATAAGGATAATAAGAGTTTAGTAGATATTCAATAAATTTGTTCTGCTAAAAAAGAAATAAGAAACAAGACTGACTTCTATTGTCTTATTTTCTTGCTTTCACCAACACAAGTACTGCCACACCTGCCATCATTGCTCCAAAAATTAGCAATACTTGTATGGGAAAACTACCTGAAGAGGTTGCAACACCCTGAGGTGCCACTGAAGAAACAAACAGGTGTTCTGTTCCTCCTGCTCCACCTTGTTGGATCTGCGAAAATCCACCGATCTGAATTTGTCCACTTGGAGGAGCTGTTAATCCATTAACGTTCACAGTCACTCCGTCAATTTCTGCTGATCCGCTGGTTTCCTTAACTGTATGTGTTCCCTCTCTAAAGCTACTTTCACCTAAAGAATAAATGGAAACTATCTTTGAATCTCCTTCGATAACTGAGAATCCATATCCAGCTGCTCCAGCCTGTGCACCTGTAGCATCAAACAAAAAGTGCCAATTATTCATTGAGGCACCAAATTCCTCAAAATCTAAAATGGGTGTGTTAAATGCTTCGGCAAGAGTTGTATTTTGTATCTTTGTCGCTACCTCTGGAGCTATTTTTTCCAAACCACCAATTGGATGATTTATGTCTATTTGACCCTGTTCTGGAGAAGTTACAATCAGGGGCTCTTCCAATACGATGCTTCTCCAGTCTACGTCTAATACGGATGTCTCAGTTCCATTGGACTCTGTGACCAGATTAGTGATAGTTGGATGTAATTCTACTTGATATGAGATCGTTGCAGTAGTGGGTCCACCATTGACAGCTGCTCGATAATCGAGTGTAGCGTTCTCAAACTTTACTAGACTTTGTTTTTGAGATAACATGTATTCATTTATTTTATCTAAAACAACGCTCAAACCATTGCTACTATCTGAGGTATTTAATGAAAATGAAATTGAATTTTTATTTCCGTCTAACATTTGGGCCATTGTGCTGTTAGCAGGATATCTTAATGTGATAATTCTGTCTCCAGTAAAAGACGCATCAGCTGCATTCTTTGCCGGTGAAACTCCGGCCTCCATCTGAATTGCAAAGCCTTGATTAAAAATTCCGCCAAAAATAACTATTGCAGACAGCAAGACTACATATTTTAGAGAACTTAATTTCAATAAATTTGAATTCCAGTTTCCCTGTTTATAATCTTATTGAAAATTTGCCACTGAAAAGGAATTAAGAATGATTACAGTATAATTAAAATAAATTTTTAATTCATATTTACGAATTTTGAAAAAAATTATCAACTATTTTAACAAGAATAGAAACAATAAATAAAAAATGTCATAAAGAAGACCTTATCCATTGATTACTATTTTGGCAGGAGGAACAGGTTCAGTAAAGCTCGTCAGAGGATTGTACAATGTCTTTAAAGACATTGGGGTTATTTCTAACGTCGCAGATAATTTTTGGCATCATGGTTTGTACATATGTCCTGATATCGATACCATAATGTACGGATTAAGTAATAAATTAGACAAGGATAGAGGATGGGGCATTAAGGGTGAAACTTTTAATTTTCTAAATTATATGAAATTGCTTGGATACGATACTTGGTTTAACCTGGGCGACAAAGACCTGACTACTCACATCGTTAGAACCCGTTTACTAAAAGAAGGCAAAAGATTATCGGAAATAACCGCGATTTTGTCAAAAAAATATGGTGTCCATATTCCAATATTACCTGTATCAGATAACCATTACGAAACTAACATGGTAACAAACGAAGACGACAACAAATTAGTTCATTTGCAGGAATATTGGATCAAGTACAAAGGAGGGTTGTCCTTGAAAGATATAGTTTACAAGAATATCAAACAGGCCAAAATTAGTTGGGATTGTCGTAGGGTGCTTGAAAAATCAAAATTAATTGTGATTGCACCAGGAAATCCGATCTCCAGTATCGGACCCATAATCGCAGTCCCAGGGATGAAAAATTTATTACACAAGTATAGAAACAAGATAGTAATGGTTTCACCAATTGTCTCAAATAGGGCCGTTAGTGGCCCAAGTGAAATCTATATGAGAGCAAAGAATATCCCGCCAACTATAGAGGGACTAGTCGGCTTTTATTCAAAATTTTCTAACAATATGATATTTGACAAGGTTGACAAAGTTGAGGTTGAAGATAAAATAAAAAGTGCTTATCCTCAGGTCGATTTTTCCTTTGTCAACATTATGATGAATGATTCTAGGAAGGAATCCGCCTTGGCAAGGCATATTGTTTCAAATTTTTATTGATTATTATACTGAGGTTGAACAATTGGAAGATCCAAGAACTGCAGTAATCATTCCAATAAAAAACTTTGAAAAAAGTAAGACTAGGCTAGGAAAATTTCTGAATTTAGAACAAAGAATTAGTCTCTGTCTTCACTTTGTTAATGATCTAATCGAGAAAGTATCAAAGCTTGAACAGTGTCAAATCATCTTAATCACAAATGAATCAATTGACCTGCCTGATACGATCAAAGATAAAAGCCTAGTAATTAGAGAGGGAGATAGGAATACAGGGGTAAATAGTGCAGTAGCGCTTGCAGACTCGTATGTGGCCAAAAATAAATTTGAAAAATCTCTGGTAGTTCCAATCGATATTCCATTGCTTGACTTGTCACAAATAAAAGAGATTATTCAATATTCCAAAAATTTTGATGAGGGAATTTGTATCGTCCCTTCGTACAGATATGATGGTACTAATATATTATTAAGAAAACCTCATACAGTTATAGAAACCAGTTATGATAACTTTAGTTTTTTTAATCACATAAAAAGAACCATGGAAAAGGGTGCATTCATCAAAATCTTTGACTTTGAGAATTTAAGAGCAGATATAGATACAATCGAAGACATAATGCTCATTTTTAAGAAGTATGTATTTTCTGACAGATCAATTGGTGATACAACCTATTCGAATCATTACTACGCGAAATTTATCCAGAAATATGAAAATAATAATACTTTGAATTATCTGTTAAGTATTTTGAAGGAAAACCATGAAATCTGGCATTAGACAATTGGGAATCAAATAATAGATATATTATAATGGGTTAAAATTAAGATATTTATTAGTAAAATGAGAGTAGGAATATCTATAATTGTACCATAATATCATTGCTGTAGTTGTTATTTCATTCATAATAGTCGGATCTATGTGGGGAATAGGTAATTTGTTGAACCCTCCGCGCGAAAAAAACATTCAAAAATCAAATGACACTATTTTACTGGTAGCTCAAGGTAACGCTTTTAATCACACCAATCCTACATTACATGTAAGTTCCAATCAACCGACTAAACTCATAATCCTTAACAAGGACTTTGTAAAACATGATTTTATCTCTGAAGAGTTGGGTATTAATACTGCTTATCTTAGCGCAGAACAGGATTTTGTAACCGGAATTGCAAGCAATAAGACTGGCAATTTTACTTATTATTGTTCTTTTCATCCAGAGATGAGAGGATTAATTGAAATCACCTAGTAGACCTAGGCTTATATCTTAGAAAAGCAGTCAATAAATCTTGCAAGCTGGATATTCGCAGTAATGTCTTTAGAAATCATGACAAATTGATTAATCGAAATAATTGGTTATCAGTTAAATCCATACCTACACCAATACATTGGTAATGTATTGAGTTCTCAAAATAGTAGTTTTGTGTTTGTTTCTCTCTTCCTCCATTCACATTTTCTCTTCTCTCTCTTTCTTACCCGTCTTTTTTTGTAACCTTTTTACTTTAGTTAATATCTAAAAACCTAGAGCGGATGTATAGACCTGCGGAAGATACCTTTTTCATGGCGGATATAATCAAAAATTACAAGGGAAATTTTGCTCTAGAAGTTGGAATTGGTTCTGGATATTTAACACGTTCCTTGTGCTCTAATTTCGATTTTGTAGTTGGAACTGATATTAATTTTGATTCAATTGTTTACGCAAAAAGCACTACATTATACAATTATCGTAACAAATTGCTTATTTGCACTAGTCTAGGTTCAGCGTTAAAATTTAAATTCGATTTGATAATTAGCAATCCACCTTACTTGCCAAATGATCCTCAAGGGATAGGTTTTGAAGACAACGCCATTTATGGAGGCAAAGAAGGGATAGAATTTACTTTACAATTTCTGAATTCTATTCTACCACTTATCAAAGAGAATGGAAAGATTTTGTTATTGAGATCATCTCTATCTAACATAAAAAAGATGGATAATTTGATCGGGGAGCGTTTTTATCAACAAAGGGTTTTGGCTAGAAAAAATTTATTTTTTGAATCTTTGGAAATTGTTGAACTGGCTGGGATAAAAAATTCTACTACTTCTGATGTACACAAAAATTAATTTTAGGTAGCATTCAAGGAGCTGGTCAACTAAATTAATTAAAAGTCCAGTTATTTGTCTCTATCCTTCTCACTCTATATAAATATGCGCGCATCTATCAAACTATCACTTCCTCATTAGAGAAGCAGATCTTTGAGCTATTTCTTCAGCCATTTTTGATAGTGATGCAGAACCACCCAAGTCATAAGTCAAAAACTTGCCTTCATCAATGATTTGTTCTGTGGCTTTAAAAATGGCATCTGAAATGTGTTTTTCTCCCAAATATTCAACCATCCAAGCACCAGAAAGTATGGTTGCAACCGGATTTACCTTATCTTGTCTTGCGTGTTTAGGGGCACTACCATGAGCCGGCTCAAACATGGCATATGTATCTCCATAGTTTCCAGAATATACGTTACCAATTGACCCGACATGGCCTGAAGCACACTCGGAAATAATATCCATAAAAAGATTGGTGCTGAGCAACAAACTGTCATTGAACCTTTCGGGGTTTTTTACTAACTGTTGTGTCATGTTGTCAATATAGTATTCTTCAACTTCGATATCTGGATATTGCTTATTTTCTTCTGTTACTGCATTCCAGAATATGCCATCAGTTTCTTTAAGAATATTTCTTTTTGTAATTGCAAATACTTTCTTGAAGTCTTTTTGTTTTGCCAATTCAAATGCCTTTTTCACCACTCTTCTACAACCTTTTCCGGTAGTCTTTCTTATAGCTACAGCCGAATCATCGCTTGTCTTAAACTCAATACCTGCATACAAGCCTTCAGTTGATTCACGCACGCAAATGAAATTTAATTGTAATTTTGAAATCTTGTAAGTTTTAATTGGACGAATGTTTGCATAAAGCTGAAATTTCTGTCTTATGCTTACCGCTACGCTTCTGGGTGCATCGGGGTTTGGTACTGTGGTAGTTGGCCCTTTAAAACATGCATCAGAATTTCTGAGGATTTCCCAAACCTCATCAGAGATATATGAACTGCCTTTATTTCTCTCCCACCATTCAGAACCCGCATCACACGTTATCAATTCTACATTAGTATTACAGGATTTCAGCACCTTGGTCATCGCATTCACCAATTCAGGACCGGTGCCGTCACCATTTATTATAGCCGCTTTTTTATTGCTCAAGTAAATTCAAAAAGGATTTGATGATATTCATATTTATTTTTTCAGTCACTTTGAAACAAAATCAATTTTCCCAAAAAAGGTGTTTGAGAATGGGGGAAATTGACTATTGTTTACTATCTTGGTAAATTCATTTTGGTCCGAGTAATAAGAATATTGAATATCATAATCTGCTAATTCTAGAGTACTATTGACGTAATTGCCGGTGGAATTATCTACTATTGAGACTGTTTTATTATCGTAAGAATAGATTTTCATCAGATCTGGGAGTGATAACTGTACAGGTCTAATATACTGGACGTGAAGAGTATCTCCTACGGAGTCGGTATGAATAGGTTTCAGACATTCCTCGCCCTTTTCATTTGGTTGCTTGCCGACATCCCCTGGAAACAGGTACTGTTTATTATCTACAAATAATTGAACTCTTGGATAAACATTATAACTATCCAATGAATGTGCCTTCAGGCATACACTTAGTATTTGTGGCGGAGGTACTATCTGTGTAAATACTAATCCAAATAATACTGCTGCACCTATAATTATCGGAGGCAATAGCAGATCCCTTTTTCCCAGCTTTTGAAAAAAATTCTTCTTTGGAACACCTTCTTTTATTTTCCTCTTGGGCACAAAAATCACTATGTCCTGATAATATAAATTCTTTAGAATGTTCATGCTTTAGAGAAATAAAAAAAATAAATGTAAAACAAATACAGGAAAGTTGTTGCTAGAAGTGCACATTGATGGCGCAAGCAGAGGTAATCCAGGTTTGTCTGCAATTGGAATAATGATTAAAGAAAATGATAAAGTGATTAAAGAATATGGTGAATTCATTGGCATACGGACCAATAATCAGGCCGAATATGAGGCACTTCGAAGAGCGCTAGAAATATGTACTGAATTGGACAAGGAAGTTACTATATTATCAGATAGTGAATTGCTGATAAACCAAAGAAATCAAAAATACCGAATCAGAAGCCAAGAGCTCAAAATATTAACCCGGGAAATTGCCACCCTGGAGAAAAATTATGACAAAATAACATATAGACATGTTCCAAGATCGAAAAATAGTCACGCTGATTATCTGGCTAATAAAGCACTTGATAAGCATCTAAGTGCTAATACCAATAACAGAGCCCACAACTGATTTCTATTGCTATTACTATCACTGTCCCTACTACTTCGACATTAACACTATTATCTTCACCATCACTATTACTAGACCACCACTACCACTACCGTCACCATTGCTCAATCAAGAAAAAAATCGAAATTGTTTTAAAATAATGCTGTTACATTACAAGATCTAAGCCTAGTCTATTTTACATAGCTAATAATGATCAAGCGCATTAAACTCATACAATCAAATATTCGTAATAACTAATAGTGAATGGGCGGCTATGAGGAATCAGAGTTATCACGTATCTAATATGAAGAAAAGGCATTTGACTGAGCCGCTTTACTGTATCCGCGTTATAATGCGTTTATTTTTTTAACTATTGTTAGAATATCTTCATCAATAATTCTGTGTTCCAATCCTACCTTCTGGCCACCATACTTCACACTCTTTCCCCAAATCTGTGCAAACTTGAAATCTCTGACCAGGTTTCGGTGAATTTTGTTACAGATATTTTGAACAGTACTATCTCTTGGCATGATCAGTGGCTCAACCAAATCTGCTTCTTGACCTTTTGGCTTCATGTAAATTCTAACAAAGTCTAGCTTGTTGTAAATTTCTTGTTTTAAAGCCTCAATATTCTTGTTCGTATCTGCAGAAACTGCAACATATGGTACTTTTAATTTTGAAGTTACTGATTTAACATATTCTGGATCAACAAGATCTATTTTGTTTAAGACCACCAATGATGGAATATACACTCTATTGCCAGACATGACGTCAATCAATTGATCTATTGTTAGCCCTTTTTCTCTAATTGTTATGCGACCATTGTGTATACCGTTAATACGCATGACATTTCTAATGAAATTCTCGTCAACTTGTACTGAGGCTTGAATATTAACCGATATCCCACCGGTTGAAGTTTTTTCTAGTGTAATATCGGGTGGTTTCTCGTCAACTTTCACACCAATTTCGGAAAGCTCTTTTTTAATGACTTCGAGATGGTTGATTTGAAAAATATCCAAAACGATCAAAACAAGATTGGCATTTCTGGCAACAGATAAGACCCTTTTTCCAAGTCCCTTTCCTGCTGCGGCTCCTTCTATAATTCCAGGCAAATCTAGAATCTGAATTCGTGCTCCGTTGTAGTCGAGCATCCCCGGTACAGCGGTTAATGTGGTAAATGAGTAAGCACCTGTCTTTGATTTTGCATTAGTTAACGCATTCAATAGAGTTGATTTACCTACACTCGGAAATCCAATCAAAACAACTGTGCCATCTCCTGCTTTTCTAACATCAAATCCTGCACTTCCACCTCCTGTGGAAACAGTTCTTCCATGGGTATTTTCTTCTTGTTCTCTTTTTAATTTCGCAATCTTTGCCTTTAAGAGACCTATATGAAATTCGGTTGCTTTGTTAATTTGGGTCTTGTGAATTTCGTCTTGAATTGCCTTAATTTTCTCTGGAATTCCCATCGGATTGATTCTTCTTAGAAAAATAATAATAAAAATTTTTTTGATCTCAATATCGATTCTGTTGATGTAGAAGCGGTGACCGCAGTAGTAGCGACAGCATGGGGATAGTCATAATGATGCAAAAGTTATTTTCTGCTTTAATCTCTTATATCCCGCCTATTTCTTATTTTAAAACCATGAAAAACTTGAGACCGTATAATACTGCAATGCTACAAATAAATCCAAGCATGCCCAACCAAGGCATCGCAGGCATCTTGGGTGATTTTAATTTTATCTGATGGTCATCGACTATATTTGTAATATAATCTTTAACAAAAGCGTGCCATAGTTGATACTCTATTCGATGCTTTTTTAATATCGTCTCAATTTCATACACCACTGGAACCCTAACTGATTTGATGTGTTGAAAATAATTTCTGGAAATCTCTACTTCTGCATGAATTCCGATCAGACCTTGGTTAAAATCAAGCAATCTAACATGCATTTCCCATGGTCTTTTTAACTTTTTTGAAAATCCACTGCCAATTTGTGTGGGTTTCTTATGTTCAAATTTTACCATCTTAAATCCTTCAGAAACCAAAGTATTGACGATTTCGTCTTTTCGTATCTTGACCATTAGGAAAAGATGATCCAGCTCTACCTCCTCTCTCTTTATGAGGTTTTGGATTCCTTGCAGAAGATTAATTCTTCTGGGATACAATGTAGAAAATTCAGACATGTAACGCTTTCTCCAATTACATTCTGATATAATATTCTTTGACTATTTATAATTTAAAAAATTAAAACTTTTGACAAACTGTGTTCAAGAAATTTTTCCTCTCAGACCTCTTATGTATATGTCATATTTGCTTTCAATACCCAATGATTCACTTGAAATGGGTCTATTTGTAAATTTGATCTTTAGTCCTCGCAAAATAATTACTGGAGTTGAAGCATCTGATTCACCCATTATCATCGTTCCAATTGAGGCCAAACAGTCTGCAATGTTTTGTGATGTATATTTCAAGACATTCCCAAAAAGATCTTTGGTTCCTTTCAAGTCTATAACTGGTTCAAATCCACTACAAGCTAGTGCTACACCTGTGGTCCCCTTTCTCATGGGCAAAATCCTACTATCTGATAATACTATTCCAATTTTTTTACCACAATCAATCAGGAATTTATTGCGCAGAGTCTCCACTGATTCATAGGGATGTTTTGGATACAATACCACATGGTCTGTGGGAATATTTGATTTATCGATGCCAGCATTGGGGGCCAGAATATTTTGGACCGAAGTGAGAACAAACCCGTATAACCCTCCAAAAATCTCATCTGATTCTCTTATGATTAATTCCATCATTTTCGGATCTATATGATACTTTTTGGCCATTAGGACTGCCTCTTGGGAGGGATTGACATCACTTAATTTCTTTATTCTGCCCTCGCCAATGGCTAGATACTTGCTTGAGATAACCAGCACATCAAAATCTTCTATGGATATACCCTGATTATTTTTTACAATTTTCTCATATATATCAAATCTGGAGGATTCTCTTTCTAGGTGGATGGGGATTATTTCCAAATGGTGATATTCATCTTAAAACTTATTAATATATTGCATTCATACAAAATTAAAAAAGATACTTCATTATTCAAAAAGTATTAATCTTTAGATGAGCAACTTATTATATCACTATGGGAATGACATTAACTGAAAAAATTCTTTCTCATTCCTCAAATTCAAAATCTGTTGTGCCAGGTGAGATTGTTTTTTCAAACGTTGATAAAGTTATGATTCATGATGTTTCTGGTCCTGGGGTAATAAAGGTCTTTAAGGAGTTGGAAAAAAAAGGTATCAATTTAGAAAAGGTTTGGAATCCCGATAAGGTTTGGATTTCTGAAGACCATTTTGTTCCTGCCTCTGATAGGATATCTGCAGACAATGTTATACAGCTTACAAATTGGGCTCAAAAGTATGGCATTAAAAGACATTACAAGTATGGAATGGGACAATATGGTATCTGTCATACAATATCTCATGAAGAGGGTTTGATATTGCCAGGAGAGGTATACGTAGGTGGAGATTCTCATACAAATACGACAGGGGCTGTGGGTGCGTTTACTGCAGGTTTGGGTCATACTGACATTGCATATGTTTTAAAACACGGTAAAATTTGGTTTAAAGTACCTGAGACAATGTTATTTAAAATAAATGGAAAAAAACCCGATCACATTATGGCCAAGGATATCATTCTCAAGATTATCTCAGATATTGGAACGGATGGAGCAAATTACAAGACAATGCAATTCACAGGTGATGTAGTCGATAAATTGGAGATGGAAGAAAGATTTACATTGACTAACATGACCACAGAGGCAGGCGCCAAAAACGGAATCATAGAACCGGATCAGATCACTGCTGATTATCTGAGTACCAGAAATAATTCACCAATTAGACTGGAAAGAGGAGATCCTGATGCTACTTACAGCGAAATATTTGAATATGATTGCGAAAAAATGGAGCCATCAGTAGCAAAACCGTATTCACCAGAAAATGTAGTAGCTGTGAGAGAAGTTCCAAATACTGAGATAGATAAAGCCTATATTGGATCATGCACTGGGGCCAAACTTTCGGATTTGAGATCTGCTGCAAGAATACTAAAGGGTAAGAAGGTCAAAGTACGGACTGAAGTACTTCCGGCTGCTCAATCCATATACATGAAAGCAATCAAAGAGGGACTCATTTCTATTTTTATGGAATCAGGAGCGGTAATTGGGCCTCCCACCTGCGGGGCTTGCTGTGGTGCTCATATGGGTGTTTTGGGAAAGGATGAAATTTGCGTAAGTACCACGAATAGAAACTTTCCAGGACGAATGGGTCACGTTACCTCTCAAACTTATTTGGCTTCACCAATTGTTGTTGCTGCGTCGGCTATTACTGGAAAATTAACTGATCCGAGGGATCTTTGATGACTTTGAAAGGCTACATTCACAAATACAATAAGGCAAATATCGACACAGATGTAATTATACCTGGCCCATATCTGAAAATCCATGATCATGATGAGCTAGCAAAACATGCGATGGAAGGAATAGATTTAGACTTTACAAAAAAAGTATCCAAAGGTGATTTTTTATTAGTTGGTCATAACTTTGGATGTGGTTCAAGTAGGGAGCACGCACCAATTGCTCTTTCTAAAACTGGGATCAAAGCTATTCTGGCTCCATCATTTGCAAGAATTTTCTATAGAAATTCAATAGATGGGGGATATTTGTTACCAATTGAAATTGAGGATGATGTTTTAGGGAAAATTGGGGACAAGGATGAGATTGAAATAGATCTTGAGAAAAATAGTATTACAAATCTATCTCGGAATGAGAAGTACCCAATAAAGCCCTTCAGCAAGATAATTGCTGGCATAATTGAGGCAGGAGGGCTATTTAACTACAAAGTTTCTTAAGCCTTGATTGATCTCATACTCCCAACCAAGCACTACTTGAAGTTTACATTTTTTTTTGAAATACATCTGTCCACACAGTTTCTTTATACTTGATCAAGTTTATCCTAGATGGTCTGTAAGATCGACTTTCTTGTACACAAATAGTCTCTCTTTCTCTCTCTCTATAAATTAAACTGGTAATGATATTTTCAGTTAAAAATATTTTAGCTCGAATTATTCCGATCACAAGTATCAAAAGTGAGAAAAAAATTTGGCAGCTTCCTCAAGATCAGTTGAGGTCATATAGTGTAAATCAAGATTTTGTTGAGAATGATAAAACATCATTTGATTCTTGGTGGTTTCGTCAATTACATTTGTTTTTGAGTAGTACACTGCAAGCTCAAATACATCATTATTACTTTCTTTCGGCTTCCCTATCCAAGACAATTGTATGTCACCATAGTGATCTGCAAGTTGTATTGCCAAAGCACATGCAAAGTTGTAGCATTTACCAGTTAACTTTTCGATAACAAGATCGGGTGCAGAGGTTTCTATTATTTCTAGTTCTACTAGGTTACTACAACTAATTCTAAATTTGCTTTGTAAAGTATTACCAATAGACCGGTCGGTGTAAAAGACATCTACATTACATTCCTTAAATATAGACTCTGCTATGTTTTTAAAATTTGTCATTTGATGTATGTATTGTATTGAACTATCAAGAATATCTTCTTTATAACTTTTGATCAGAGACAAAAGTAACGAAGATAATATTGATCAAATTCAAATATTCGGTTGTTCTGATTGGTCGGACAATAAAAACAACAACAGCATTAACAACAATTAGAGGACATAAGAAAGTTTGAAAGAATAGAACCTTGAAAAGTAATGTGTAAAGAAACGAAGAACTAACGACTAGATCTTATCTGTCATCCTCGTCTGATAATTTTTTATAAATATGCACCTTTCAAGATATTGTCCCAATTAATTTTCTGTATGTTTCGAGTCCGCTTTCAATATCATTTTTCACTATCGCTTCAGATTGCTGGCCACTAAAAGAATATGTTAACAGAAAAGGCTCGTTTGTTATGAATCGTAAACTATTGCCAGAGAACGTAACACTACCGGTGACTTTGGGCACATCAAAAAGATCACTTGTAATTATTATTGTTTTATTCAGGGGAAATGTATATAGCGTTCCAAACTGAATTGGCAATTTCAGAGTGTTGTTTAAGGTCAGAATATTTATAGATTGTAGTTGGACGGGTTTACTGGATGTAAATGTGAGTATCCCTGAATATATCTTGCTATTGTTTTCCACAGGGAAAATGTAATAGGATTGCTCCAGTCCTGTTACTTGAACCGGATCGTCTTTAGATGTTATCGTTCCTACGAGGCTTATCTGTTTTGGAGGGAATTGTGGCTCCGCTGTGGTCTGTGGGGATAGCAAATCGCCGCTTGTGGCATTATTAACAATCTCGTTTGAACTATTTGAAAGTGGTCCCTGAATTGGTATGGATACTAGAGAAGACAATGATGATGGCGATGGCGATGGTGATGGCAGTGGGGATGCGAACGCAAATACGCTGACCGCAGTGTAGGCCAACAATCCAAATAAAGATATCGAGATAACTGAAAGAAGGATAATATATTCGCGGTAAAGCATGATACTTTTCATAGGTTGATACATCTTTTTGTTGGCAGCAGTTCGTATATGGTATTTATTATAAATAGTTGATATCGTAGTACTATTGAACCAAGTCGGTTATGCTCTTTTGGATTATCTGTTTTGCCTCTGCCGAAATGTCGTAGTAATCTAATATTTTTGCAGGGTTTTTTATCAATTTTTTCCTGAATTCGGGCTCACTGGCTGCCTTAAGTAGAATTTCACTTATTACTTCAGCTTCCATATTGATAGAACTCAAGTAATTCCTCAAGTGAATTTAGAGTATATATACTTTATTCAAACAAAAAATTTTTGGATGCCTTGACAAAAAAGAGTGGTTCATTGCTATAATTGTAAGTTTTCTTATTTCGCATGTTTTAATGATTAAAATAATTAATATATTCCTGACTGACGAATCTATCGTGTTTATATTTATTGGCCAGTGAAACTGTCTTTTTACTAAAATCAAGAAAAAAATGGAATAACTACGGAACTTCAAGAATCCAACCAGTAGAGGAAACACTGAAGAAAGTGAATCCATTAGTCAAACAAATAGGAATTACAAGGGTGGCAGATATCACCGATATGGATAGACTGCGAATACCCAATTATTCTGCAGTGTTACCCGGAACAGAAGACTATATTTGGGTATACAGTGGAAAAGGTCCTACAAAGAACCATGCGAAAGCAAGTGTAATAATGGAAAGCATTGAGAGATTTTCTTCGTTGCCTGCAAATTATGAAGGAAAAATTTTAACAGGAAAGTATAAAGAACTTTCCAAAAGTTATGATGTTTTAAAGTATGACGAGGTTATAGAGCCTCTTTCATTTCAATTAACCGATGAAATGAATATGGATTATTGCATTGGATACGATCTTATCAGCCAAAAAGATATTTTGATACCATCTTCTCTTGCTGTCTTTAGATATAATCCGAATCCTCCATCGATAAATCCCTATTCGTTTTTTCATACGAATGGTTTAGCATCAGGCAATGTAATGGAAGAAGCAATATGTCATGCCCTTTGTGAGGTTATAGAAAGAGATGCTGTAAGTATAGCTGAATTTTCCAGCAGTGCTTTTCAATATCATCTTCTCAAGACAATTGAAAATGGGTTCTTAAACAACGGTATTCTAATAAGATCGCTGGAATCAAAGAATTTTATCGATGATAATACAGTCTATTCTGACATCGACCTAAACGGATTGGATTATCCTCCTGTAAAAAAGATTGTTAGAGAGTTCCATAAATGCCAAATTTCATTGAAGGTGAAGGATATCACTACAGAAATAGGGATCCCTACATTCATAGCCAGCAGCGTTGAATGGGTGAATCACGATTATGGTTATCTGGTTGAAGGACACGGTACTCATCCTGATTCTAGAATTGCGTTGATGCGTGCTATCACAGAAGTGTCTCAATCAAGAGCGGCCAATATTCAGGGTTCACGCGATGATTTGAGAAAAATGAAATACGATCCACAGAATAGTGATGAGAATAAGTCGTGGCAGTTTATGGCTTCTCCAAAAAAGAAGGCATTCACTGAGGTAAATTCTTTTTACAATGATGATATACTAGATGATATAAAACTAATTCTTGGAAACTTAAAAAACAAAGGCTTTAAAAATGCAATAGTGGTTAATTTGACAAATTCTAGGCTACAAGTTCCAGTTGTTCGAATTATAGTTCCTGGATTAGAAACATTTAAGATAAACAAACTAGCGGTAGGTAGTCGAGCCCAGGAGAATGCAATTAGATGCCTGACCCAAGACCAATAATTTTTCTAGGCCCTTCTCTTTCCATAGAGAAAGCCGCAGGAATATTGGACGCCGATTACAGAAAACCTGCCAAAAAAGGAGATTTTTTGCAATTATTATTCAAAGAAACAAAATTCGTTGGATTAATCGACGGATTTTTTCTGCAAGACTATCCTCCAACGCCGATTGAAATATACAATCTATTAAGGAAAAAGGGGACGAAAGTTTATGGATCTTCGAGTTTAGGAGCACTTCGTGCTGTAGAATTATCCAAATATGGAATGATCGGAGTGGGCAAAATATTCAATATGTTTAAAAAAGGTATTCTAGATGCTGACGATGAGGTTGCAGTTACCTTTACTGATTATTCTAATTACAAATCCGAAGCACTGATAGATATACGATATAATCTTTTTCTGGCACAGAAAATGGGAATCATAGATGAAGGGATCAAAAAGATTATTCTTCGAGTATCAAAGCAGACTTATTTTCCTTACAGAACTTATGGCGATATTTTGGATAAATGTAAACAAATGCATCCAGAAATTAATTCGCAAGTAGAAAAATTCAGAGAACACATTCAAACCAATAGAAAAAGTTTGAAGGAAGATGATGCGGTATTGTTGTTGAAGCGAATAAAAGGCGATATGGGATAATTAGATATAGTAAAATAAGGTAATTTTATATCTTCTCTTATTAATAAAACATTATTCATGGGTAATAATTTGTTTCATTTTTTTTCCAGGATAGATTCTTATCATATCTATATAGTAGTTTTTTACTTTTCAGCATTCATGATGCTGTATATTACAACCTTTGGAATGTACTGGAGTTGGGTTGAATATGATGTATCTGGAACCATTAACATAGGTGAGATAATTGTCAAAAATGATCTCTTATTTGAAGGATCTGGAAAACTAGTATCTTATTTGGCAATATTTTCAGTCATAACCTGGTTTTGCGTTACTAAAATTGGTTATAAGAGAGTACAGGATACTCCAAAGATCTTACGATCTGTTTTATCGGTTATTTCGCTGATATTAATTGTGGTAGCAGCATACGAATTTGTTTACAATTTTACCGTCTGGGGTTCCCTAATTACCGTAAATACAATAAATAATTCTCTAAACGTAGATGAAATCAATATCAGTTATCCGAATCCAGAGACCCCGTGGAACCTGGTCTTTGCCACGAAAATGACACTAGCGGCGCTGATTATTTCTTGTCATGCCTTTTTTGTTATCAATAGGTCTGGAAAAAAGTCATCAATGTACATAGAAAAAAAGTAGTAGCTATGATTGCTAAAGGTTTTCCTCCTATCCTTTAGAAACGAATATTCAATATCGATTAAAATGGTCTCTTATCTTAAATGAATTAAAAACTTGACTATGCTGTAAGATAACGGATTGCTACATGATAAAACTAGGTTCTTTACAAAGTAACATGATTATAGAAAACAAAAAAAGGTAAAAAAAGACAGACAGACAGATTGATGGACAGAATGCGTTCGGTTACCTTTGGAAAATTATCATAAGAAATTTTTATCTGCATGATTTACAAAGAGTATTGAAATTTGGAATTCTATCTGACACTCATGACGATATTCAAAATACAAAAAAGGCAATTGAAGTTTTTAATACATTAGATGTTGATTGTGTATTTCACGCAGGAGACTATATTTATCCAGGCATGATCGCACTTTTCGGAGAATTAAAGCGAAATACAAAATTCTACGGAGTACGTGGAAATAATGATGGGGAGATAATTGGGCTAGTTGCACAGTTTGGCAAACTGGATAATGCTTTTTTCCTAAATGAGTTTGGTAGAATACGTATTGAAAGTAAAGAAGTTGGGATTTATCATGGGACAAATTTACAACTAAGTGAGGTATTGGTAGAAAGTCAAATTTTCGATCTATTAATCCTAGGACACACACATAAGAAGAGGATTGAAAAAATCGGAAAAACACTAGTATTGAATCCTGGACCTCTAAACAGGGGTTTTTTCCATCCAACATCAGATGATTATGCATCCATTATTGTTTACGATCAGGATAATACAGATAAAGACGAGGGTATCAAACAAGATTTTGCCAAATTCATACGCATCAATAGAGACTAAATCTGAATTCCCCTGTTGAATGTCTGGAATGGAAAATAATTTCAATTGTCGTAGTCTAATGGTCTATTGTTTCTATTGTATGTGCGTCTTGTTTACATTGTATGTGCGTCTTGTTTACATAACCTAGTAAATAATATATAAAATCATGATAAATGTATTTTAGTTTTAAAATGAGTGAAAAGGACGGGACCAAAGTGACCGAACCAAAAGTATCAGATACCAAAAAATCTCTATCTAAAAAAAATAATGAAGTTAGCGGAGTGAATAACAGCGTTGGCGATACCAACACCAACACCAAGAGTACAGATGATGAAATTAAAAGCGTTGATTCTCACCAAACAACAAAATCCACACCTGCCGCACCCTCCAAACCACGATCCTCAACATCCACCATCACCACATCGCCACCACCACCATCACCATCACCAACTAAGCCCTCCTCCTCATCCACTAAATCCCCATCCGCATCACCATCACCATCATCATCAA
>LLBY010008756.1_pt11 | contig 27770 bp, 28 predicted proteins | sample 1489401 | NCBI WGS metagenome assembly LLBY01 (sample SAMN04092656, study PRJNA295927) | soil metagenome | biome: Soil prokaryotic community; feature: Bulk soil; isolation source: soil from tomato rhizosphere | host: tomato cultivar Hawaii 7996 | place: South Korea | collected 2011-11-01 | reverse complement strand
TAAATTTAAAGGACTTTTTATACAACCTCATAAATATATCCTTATATTTATTGAATGGCTAAAAATAGGATCAAAAAGCAACATAAAAAACTGGGGAAATCTCCTGGAAGTATGATTTATACTGGTGATAAATCAACTAAAAAATTATTTATTGAGGTTTTTGATTATAATATCGAAACGTGTATTGAAAAAGAATTATCAACCATAGAAGAAGCTTTCGATTTTAAACATTCCGATTCTGTTACATGGATAAATATTAATGGTTTGAACCATGTGGAAGAAATTGAAAAATTAGGCAATCATTATAATTTACACCCTTTAGTATTAGAAGATATTGTTAGTATTTCACAACGTCCAAAAATAGATGAATATGAAGACTACCTTTTTGTAGTCGTTAAAATGCTTTACATAGACAAAAACGATACTATTGCTTCAGAACAAGTTAGTTTTATTTTAGGAAAAGGCTATGTGCTATCATTCCAAGAATCTGAAGGCGACGTATTCGATGCCGTTAGAGAACGTATAAGACAAGGCAAAGGTAGGGCGCGTAGCTTACAGGCCGATTATTTACTTTACATTTTAATGGACACCATTGTAGACCATTACTTTACCATCATTGAAGATTTAGGCGATAAAATTGAAGATTATGAAGACAGTATTTTTTCTGGACAAGTTAATAAAACCATCAACAAAGACATTCAGGATTTAAAACGGGAAATACTTCGGGTACGTCGTGCCATTTTTCCGCTTCGCGAAGTTATTAATCGCATCGAAAAACACGAAAGCACACTCATTCTAAAAAAAACAAAAACCTTTTACCGCGACATTTACGACCATTTAATTCAAGTATCCGAAAACATAGATATTTACCGCGAAATGATTTGGAGTTTAATGGATATGTACATGACATCCATTAGCAATAAAATGAATGAGGTTATGAAAGTGCTTACTATAATGGCCTCCATTTTTATTCCTTTAACATTCATAGCCGGTATTTACGGTATGAATTTCGATTACATCCCTGAACTTCATTATAAGTACTCTTACTTTATTTTATGGGGTGTTATGATTACTATATTTTTAGCCATGCTTTATTATTTTAAGCGGAAGAAATGGCTATAAATAGTAATTTCTGTCAATTTGACATTTTCTAAATTCTGTACATTATTATTGAAAGCTTTTGGTATATTTTTTGAAATTATTCCATAAAAAATGAGTTCAGCTTAAGCACAATTGCCGATTTGCATATTAGTATGTAACTGTCTTCGACAAGCTCAGACTGACAAATGTTGAATATTTAAAATCTTGAATGTTTTTAAAAATACAGTCCTACTGAAGCCTGTTGAAGCTTTTCTATTGATATAAATTAGCGTTGAATCTTTAAGTCGAATTCAGATTAAAAAATTGTTTAATTTAAAATGTATCAATGATGAAAACACTTAAATTCATTCTAATTTTCTTTCTTCTGTTTTATAGTTGCACGGCACAAAACAAACAAAAAACCAAAGAGGATTCTTTAAAACCAGACGAAAATGTTCAGGTAAATAAAGAATATGACGAGCACGGCAATTTAATAAAATACGATTCTATTTATTCGTATAGCTATTCTTCTGACGGAAAAATTAACGACAGTATAAAAATGCAGTTCCAAAAGCATTTTAGCAACCATTCATTCTTTAACGATTCGTTTTTTGATGATTTCTTCAAACAAGATTCAGCTTCTGGACATTTCAACCCAGACAACTTTTTTTATAAAGGTTTCATGAATCAAGATGATCACATCAAAAGCATGATGAAGCGTATGGACTCTATTCAGCAATTATTTTTTGAGCAAAACTTCCAAAGTATCATTCCTGCCGAACCTGAGAAAAAAGATTACAAAGGAATCTAAATACCCGTATTTCAAAACCGTTAAATAAAGATTAAAACCAGCAAAAGTGCTGGTTTCTTTTATATATTTGGTTTTTAGCTAACAAATAAACATGCGAAAAACGATACTTTCTACCATATTAGCACTACTTACTTTTACAATTTCACAAGCCCAAAAACCAACAACACCCTCATCTTCAGAAATTTTTGAATCCATTCAGAAACTTAATTTCTTAGGCTCGGTATTATATATTGCGGCGCATCCAGACGATGAAAACACCCGACTCATTTCATATATGGCAAATCATGAAAAAGCCAGAACCGCCTATTTATCGATAACACGAGGTGATGGTGGGCAAAACCTTATTGGTCCTGAAATCGGAGAACTTTTAGGCGTCATTAGAACCCAAGAACTATTAGCTGCAAGACGTATTGATGGCGGTGAACAACTGTTTACCCGTGCCAACGATTTTGGTTATTCCAAAAATCCCGAAGAAACGTTAGCTATTTGGAATAAAGAAGCAGTTTTAAGCGATGTGGTTTTAGCTATTAGAAAGTTTAAACCGGATATTATTATTAACCGTTTTGACCATAGGACACCAGGAACCACACATGGACATCATACCGGTTCTGCCATGTTAAGCTTTGAAGCGTTCGATTTGGCCGGCGATAAATCGGCATTCCCTAACTTGCAAAAACAGGCTGACCCATGGCAACCTAAACGCTTGTTTTTCAATACAAACTCATGGTTTTACAGAAGTCAGGAAGATTTTGATAAAGCCGATAAAAGCAACATGCTAAGTTTTGATATTGGTACCTATTACCCATTAAAAGGGATGTCGAATAACGAAATAGCATCCTTAGCTAGTAGTCAGCATTTATGCCAAGGTTTTGGACGCTTATCACAACGTGGTTCCCAAAAAGAATACATCGAATTTTTAAAAGGTGATGCCATAACAAATAAAGAAACTGTTTTTGATGGCATTGATACCTCATGGAACCGTGTAAAAGGCGGAAAAGCCATTGGTACTGTTTTATATGCTGTTGAAAATAATTTCAATTTTAAAGACCCTTCGGTGCACATCCCACAATTATTGGAAGCTTATAAATTGCTCCAAAACATTCAAGACGAACATTGGAAAACCCAAAAAACCGAAGAACTAAAATCGATTATCGAAATGTGTGCCGGTTTATATTTAGAAGCATCGGCAGAAACTCCAACAAGTACTTTAAACCAAATTGTCAAAATCAATATGGAGGCTTTAAACCGAAGCAATCAAACTATTGTTTTAGAAAGCATCACACAAAATGATGGAAAAGTAATTTCAAAAAACTTAGAATTAAAAAACAACGATTCTGAAAAGTTTGATAGCAGTTATTCTATTTCGAATAACGAATCTTATACATCACCTTATTGGCTAAACAAAAAAGGCTCTTTAGGCATGTATGAAGTTGAAAATAAAGCATTCATAGGATTGCCCGAAACACCAAGAAACATTGTTGTTAACTTCAATTTAAAAATCAATAACACACCTATCACCATCAGCAAGGATGTTGTATATCGCTACTCTAAACCAGATAAAGGTGAATTGTACCGTCCTTTTGAAATTATTCCAGAAGCTTCAGCTAAAATCTTAGAGCATGTCATCATTTTCAGCACTGATAAACAACATGATATTACTATTGCCGTAAAAGCAGGTCGTGATAATTTAGAAGGTTTTGTTGAAGTTTGCCACCCAAAAGATTGGAACGTATATCCCGAGAAACAAAAAGTAAGCATTGCCCATAAAGGTGAAGAGCAAACCCTAACATTTACAGTCATTCCTCCTAAAAACCAAAGTGAAGGATATATCAGTCCTATTGTTCATGTAAACGATAAAGATTACACCAAAGAACTTATCGAGATCAATTACGAACATATTCCGTTCCAAACGGTTTTACTACCAAGTGAAAGCAAAGTGGTGCGTTTGGATATTAAAAAGAACGGAGAAAATATTGCCTACATTGCTGGTGCTGGCGATGTCGTTCCGGAAAGTTTACAACAAATTGGCTATAACGTTTTTACCATAAGACCCGAGGAAATTAGCGCCGAAACGTTAAGCAGATTTGATGCTGTGGTCGTGGGTATTAGAGCCTATAATATTGTTGAAAATTTGGATTTTAAACAACAACTGTTATTTGATTTTGTTGCCGATGGCGGTAACATGATTGTACAATACAATACCAGCAGAGGTTTAAAAGCAGACAATATAGCTCCTTACGATTTAAAATTATCTAATGATAGAGTAACTGACGAAAATGCCGAGGTTCGGTTTTTAAATCCGAATCATCCTCTTTTAAACTATCCCAACAAAATAACCCAAAAAGACTTTGAAGGCTGGACCCAAGAACGTGGTTTGTATTTTCCAAATTCATGGCATGATAATTTTACTCCCGTTTTATCTATGAACGATAAAAATGAAACACCAAAAGATGGCAGTTTATTGGTCGCTAAATACGGCAAAGGCTATTATATTTATACAGGATTAAGCTTTTTTAGAGAGTTTCCCGCAGGTGTTTCCGGAGCATATCGTTTGTTTGCCAATATGCTATCCATTGGAAAAGAAAATTTAAAATTAGAATCTAAATTAAACAATTAGCTATGAATGAAGAGAAACCAATAAAACAACCTTGGCTAAAATGGTACTCTTTTGTTTTAATAGCGAATGCCATCTATTTTATAGTCTTTTATCTCATTATGCAAGCCTTTTAATATGCAAATACTAAGCTTGATAGATTGGGTTATTTTAAGCGCTACCTTGCTTACCATAGTTGTTTATGGCACCTGGCGAACTAGAGGTAGTAAAAATGTTCAAGATTATTTAAAAGGTGGCAATACCTCAAAATGGTGGACCATTGGATTATCTGTCATGGCAACACAAGCCAGTGCCATTACCTTTCTCTCAACGCCAGGGCAAGCCTTCAATGATGGTATGGGCTTTGTGCAATTTTATTTTGGGTTACCCATTGCCATGGTAGTTATATGCATGGTATTTATCCCGTTATACCACCGATTGAATGTATACACTGCTTACGAATTCTTAGAAAAACGCTTCGACTTAAAAACCAGAACCTTAACTGCCATTCTATTCTTAATACAACGTGGATTGGCTGCTGGTATTACCATTTTTGCACCCGCCATTATTTTGTCGGTTGTATTGGGTTGGGATTTATTGACACTCAATATAGTAATCGGTTTTTTAGTGATTATCTATACGGTTTCGGGTGGTACACGAGCGGTCAACGTGACTCAAAAACACCAAATGGTGGTTATTTTTATTGGCATGCTCATCGCCTTCTTTTTAATTGTTGACAAACTTCCACAGGACATCACCTTTAGCAAAGCATTAAGCATAGCAAGTGTTAGCGGAAAAATGGAGATATTGGATTTTTCATTCGATTTAAATAACCGCTACACGTTTTGGAGTGGTATTATTGGTGGTACATTTTTAATGTTGTCTTATTTTGGGACAGACCAAAGCCAAGTGCAACGCTATCTATCGGGAAAATCGGTTAAGGAAATGCAGTTAGGATTGATTTTTAATGGTTTGTTAAAAGTACCCATGCAGTTTTTTATTCTCCTGGTAGGCGTTATGGTATTTGTGTTTTATCAGTTTAATGAAACCCCCATGAATTTTAATCCTACAGCGACCGAGCTTGTTTTAAATTCTGAATTTTCAGAGGAATATATAAGCCTTCAAAAAGAACAACAAGCTCTTTTTAATGATAAACAAAAACTTATTCAATCGTTTATTGCTTCTGAAAATCCTGAGGTTTCAAAACATATTTCAATAGCCAATAAAGCAAATGATGCTTTAAGAAACAAAGCCCGTTTATTAATTAACAAAGCTTCGGAAAACCAACATATAAAAGTTGAAAGCAATGATAAGGATTATGTATTTATTCATTTTATATTGAACAATTTACCTCGTGGCCTCATTGGTTTGCTTTTGGCAGTTATCTTAAGTGCCGCCATGTCTAGTACCTCTAGCGAATTAAATGCTTTAGGCTCTACCACCGCCATTGATTTATACAAAAGAAACACCGGCGAAAAAACCGAAGAACACATGGTAAAAGCCTCTAAATGGTTTACGTTTGCTTGGGGCATCATGGCGATTGGGGTGGCTTGCATTGCGAATCTTGCCGAAAATTTAATCCAGTTGGTAAATATTATTGGCTCTATCTTTTATGGCAATGTTCTAGGCATTTTTCTATTGGCCTTTTTCTTTAAGTTTGTTAAAGGACATGCTGTATTTATCGCTGCTATATTTACTCAATTCATAGTTATTGCGCTCTATTTCTTAGATTTATACCAACATATCAACCTGCCATTTTTATGGCTTAACTTTGTAGGTTGTGCCATTGTTATTACTATGGCATGTATCTTTCAACTAATTAATAAAAATGACACAACAATCACGACCTAAAAAAATTAAATGGGGCATTATTGGCTTAGGCAAAATAGCCCATAGTTTTGCTACCGATCTTTTGACTATTGACGATGCCGAATTGTATGCCGTGGCTTCCAGAAACCAAGAAAAAGCCGATGAGTTTGCTAAAAACCATGGTGCAACAAAAGCGTACGGTAGTTATGAAGATTTGGCAAACGACCCCAACATTGATGCGGTTTATATTGCGACGCCCCACGCATTACACAAAGAGAACGCACTTATGTGTTTAGAAAATGGTATTGCCGTTTTAGGTGAAAAACCTTTCGCAATGAATGCCGAGGAAGTAGATGCTATGATAGCAAAAGCCAAAGAAAAAAACGTGCTACTTATGGAAGCACTTTGGACCTACTTTTTACCACATTATCAATTTGTTTTAAAGGAATTAAAAAATAAAACGTACGGTGATATTTTAAAAATTGAAAGCGATTTTGGGTTTCAACGTCCGTACGATACCGAAACTAGACTTTTTAATAAAGCCATGGGTGGAGGCAGTTTATTGGATATTGGCATCTACCCTATTTTTGCAACACTTTCTACATTAGGTTTACCTAAAAATATAGAAGCTTCTGCTACTTTTTTTGAAAATGGTATAGATTCTTCTTGCAACATGGTTTTTAATTATGATAACCATGTGAAAGCACACTTAAAAAGTTCGCTTTTGGAAGTTTTACCTACCCAGGCTATCTTCTATTGTGAAAAAGGAACCATAAAAATTAATACCCAATTCCATGCACCGTCCACAGTCACTATAATCGCCGATGGAAAAGAAGAAACAAAAGGTTTTGACTATAGCACCATTGGTTATAATTTTGAAACCATTCACTTTAATAACTTGCTTAAAACAGGGAAAACCGAAAGTGATATCATGACTTTTGATTTTAGCAAAAAACTTATAAAAACCCTTGATGATGTTAGAAGCATACTTAAATTAGAATATTAAATTCTCCGATTAAAGATTTAAGACCGCTTCGCTAAAAGAAACAAGACCTTTGCTAAAAGAATAAAGAAAACAGAAAAAAGCCATTATTACTGTATTTGCAGTGAATTGTAAAAACTTTATCGGACAATAACCAATGCTTTTTATACTCAAACCAAGTAAATTTAAACTCCTTTTATTTTGTAAAAAATAGATTATATTTGATTTTCAATTAACATCATATTATGGAGGGTTTTCTAATTATAATTATCCTGATTTTAGTCATTATTATTCTTTCAAAAAATAATTCACATTATAAAGAAATAAACCATTCCATAGATGGTATTCATCAAAAACTAAATCAGCTAAAAAAGGAAATATCATCACTAGAAAACCTAGGGACTAAACCTAAAGAAGAAGTAAAACCGACTCCAAAAGTTGCCCCGGAAATAGTTAAACCGATTGAACAAAAGCCAATTACCGCTCCACCAAAAACAATGGTTGCGGATACTGTTTCAAGACCTATTTCGGTGCCAAAACCTTTACCTGTTACCAAACCTTTAAAACCCATACCACCTAATAAATCATGGTTTGAATCTTTTAAAGAAAACAACCCCGATTTGGAAAAATTTATTGGTGAAAATCTTATTAATAAAATCGGGATTCTAATTTTAGTTTTAGGCATTAGCTTTTTTGTAAAATATGCTATTGATAAAAACTGGATTAATGAATACGCTCGTGTTGGTATTGGCATTTTATGTGGCTCTTTGGTGATGGCCATTGCCAATAAACTCAAAAAAAATTATGCCGCCTTTAGTTCTGTTATGGTGGCAGGCGCAATAAGCATCTTTTATTTCACAATAGCCATTGCTTTTCATGAATACCACTTATTCAACCAAACGGTGGCATTTATAATTATGGTAATTATTACAGCTTTTAGTGTTTTTATTTCGGTGGCTTACAACAGGCAAGAACTTGCTGTTTTATCATTAATTGGCGGATTTGCAGTGCCTTTTATGGTCAGCACCGGAAGTGGTAATTACATCGTGTTATTCACGTATATCGCTATTTTAAACATTGGTATCTTAGCTATTTCATATTTTAAAAAATGGCATGTCGTTACCATATTATCGTTCCTTTTTACCACCTTACTTTTCTTTTCATGGGTTGTAAAAGAACTCATCGATGATACATTGCCACATGGTGGTGCGCTAGCATTTGCTACACTGTTCTATTTTATTTTCAGCATCACTGTTGTTTTAAATAATTTGAGAAACAAAGGCAGTTTTTCATTGATTGAATATGGAATCCTAATAGCTAATACCTTCTTTTTCTTCGGAATTGGAATAACCATCATTCACGATTGGGAACTTCAAATAAAAGGGTTGTTTACACTTTCGCTTGCTTTATACAATCTTATCTACGCCATTGTTCTTTATAAAAAGTTTGGGTTAGACAAAAACGCCATTTATCTTCTTATAGGTTTAACATTAACTTTTGTAACCTTAACAATTCCTATTCAATTTAAAGGAAATTACATTACATTATTTTGGGCTGCCGAAGCGGTTTTATTGTTTTGGTTATCGCAAAAATCAAAAATCAATGGCTTTAAACTGGGTGCTATTATAGTTCAGTTTTTAAGCATAATCAGTCTGGTAATTGATTGGGGGCAAAAATATATGAGCAGTCATGGAGATTCTTTATCAATCATTTTAAACCCTATATTTATTACGGGCATCGTTGTTTTGGCAGCACTAATTTCCACCTATTATATTATTAAAGGGGAAAATATAAGTTTTAAGATGTTAGGGTTCAATTTGGATCTCTCTTATTACAAAAAGCTTCTGTTAATTGCAACTATTGGTATTGGTTATTTAGTAGGGATTATTGAAATTAGCTACCAATCCAATCAATATATTGCCAACCAACCATCCGCCCTTTCTTTTGCGGTTGTTTATCATTTTGTCTTTAGTGCTATATTATTATACGTTGCTTTAAAAAATAAAAACACCCTCTTTACCAAAGGTGCTTTACTACTCGCCATCGTCAATATGGCACTTTACATTTTGTTATTCTACAAGCTTACTTTAAACGAAATGACAGCAAATTATAATTTGACTTTAAATTACAATTATGCTTTTATAGGCCATTACATCCTGCTTGCATGTTTAGTTTATTTTGGGATTTGTTTGGTAAAAAATTCTAAAGAACCCCCTGTTTTTAACTTCTTAAGTTCAAAAATGGCACTTTGGGCATTTGCTTTTGCCATTGTTTATGTTTTTAGTAGCGAAATTGTTATTCATAGTTTAAAACTCACTCCACAATTGGTAGATGTAAACGAACTTAACACCATCTATTCTAAATCTACACGCTATGGCCGAATGGATTTTATAAATAATGAATTTTATTCTGTAAAACGACAAGTTATAAAAATAGGCTATCCTATTTTGTGGGGTATTTTATCGTTCATATTTCTGATTATTGGAATAAGAAGACAATGGAAACACTTACGAATTATTGCGCTTTCACTTTTAGGAATTACTATAATAAAACTCTTTGTTTATGATATTAATAATGTATCCGAAACAGGAAAAATCATTGCCTTTATACTTTTGGGCATACTTATTTTGGTCATTTCATTTGTATATCAAAAAATTAAAAAACTAGTCGTTGATGCTGATGCTCCTAAAAACCACAATGCCAATGTATAAACAGCTTCTTAACATATTCTTACTGCTATCAACGGCAACCATAGTTTCCCAAAACTTTAAAGGAACTGTTTCCGAAATAAAACAAAATGGATTTCATAAAATATTGCTATCACCAGAAGTTCGTTCAGCCAGTTTATCAAACATCAATTATTTTAGAATATTAGACAGTAAAAAAAAGGAAGTGCCTTATATATTGCTAAACGATGAAAGCACAATGCAATCTTCATATATGCCATTTCATTTTGAAGCTGTAAATAATGCAAAAGACTCTGTTTCTTCCATTATAATAGAGAATAAAAATAAGCTAAAACTAAATCATTTTACGTTTAAAATTGCCAATACAAAAGTTAAAAAAAACTACAGCATAAGTGGTAGCAATGATAAAAAGGAATGGTATGGACTATCAACAAATCAAATGTTTTATGGCTTGAATGAAGCAGAAAAAACAACTGTTGAACAAAATTTTTCATTTCCTTTAAATGATTATGCTTTCATAAAATTTGAATTTAGCAACAAAAAATCATTACCGCTTCAAATTTTAAATATTGGTCTTTATAATCATTTGTATGCCACTGCACCTCAAATAGAAATTACCGATTTCAAAATAAAAAACAGTACCAATAAAGAGAACAAAACCACTCAGTTGACTGTTACTTTCAACACGCCACAACATATTGAAAGTATGGCTTTTGATATTGAAAATGATGTTTTTTTACGCGAAGCAAAAATTCTGGTAAATAAAACTAGAACCATCAAAAAAAGAACAGAGAACTATCAGGATCATGTGTTTAATTTTGAACTGCATTCTGGTACTCAAAATATCTTTGAATTACCTTATGTTTTTGAAAAAGAAATTATAATTGAAATTGAAAACAACGATAATCCACCACTAAATATCAAACAGATTAAGTTTTTCCAAAAACCACTTTATGTCATTTGCAATTTGCAACATAGCGAAACTTATGAAGCTATTATTGACACCACATTGCATAAACCAGTATATGATTTGGTTAATTTTAACTCCAATTTTAATTCAGGGTTACCTCAAGCAATTATTACTGATTTCCGTAAAATAAATACTAAAAATGAATCTTCAATAAATAGTAAATCATTTTGGCAAACCAACACGTTCATGTGGATTTGTATTTTATTAGCTATAGCAGTTATTAGCTATTTTGCTTTAGGGCTAATAAAAGATTTAAAAAATTAATACCAAATTCTATTATCTTTATCATACATAAAGTTAAATAAATGTTACAAAATGTAAAAAATATTTGTCTTTTAGATTGTTTTGTTTTACTTTTGATTTATCAATCACATAAATCAATTTAAAAACGAACAGTTATGAAAACAAATTATTTATTGCCCCATCGGTATAAATTTATAGGATGGGTTATCTTTTTGCTGGGTTGCTTATTTGGGCTTTACATTTGGATTACCGATTATGAATCAGACCTACTAACTATTAATGTATTATCTATATTTAATGATGATCAAATTTTTGATAGTAATAAAAAACTATTCAAAATTATAGAAAACAGTATCATTGATGAACTTGTATCTCTAGCTATTATTATAGGAGGGCTTTTGGTTGGTTTTACCAAAGAAAAAGTTGAAGATGAATTTATCTACAAGCTTCGAAAAGATTCCTTAGTTTGGGCGATTATTTTTAACTATGTAATTTTAATCTTAACCATTATATTTATTTACAATTTCACATTTTTCCATATTCTTGTTTTTAATATGTTTACACCTCTTTTGTTTTTCATTACTCGTTTTAACTTCCTAAAACATAAATCCATAAGTGATGAAGAATAATATAAAAGTACAGCGAGCCATTCATGATATGACGCAAGCAGATTTAGCAGAAAAAATAGGTGTAAGTAGACAGACTATCAACGCTATGGAAAAGAACAAATATGTGCCGTCAACAGTATTATCCCTTAAAATAGCGAAACTTTTTAAAGTACCTGTTGAAGATATTTTCTTTTTAGACGAAAACGATTAGAGCAAGGCAATAAACAAAAAACCTAACAAGATTAAATATCCTATTAGGTTTTTTAGTTTAAACGAGCCACTCTAAAAGTCTAAATAGCTAAAAGCGAAGCGTTCTAACCATCTAATCTATTTAGCTCCCCACTCTTTAAGCGAGTCTTTATTCATTTTAACATAATCGGCATTACCCTCAGCTTCTGCAGCAGCTAGCGATTTTTTAGCAGCGGCAATAGCACCTTTTTTATCACCCGATTTCGCATAAATTAACGACTGTTGTCTCAACTGCCAAAAAGGAGCTTTATCTCCTGCCATTGAGATGGCCTTATCAATCCAGGTTTTTGCTTGGTTAATATCTTTTCCTTCTTGTAAATAATAAACGGCAGCAGCAAAATAATCATTAGCAGCTGGTGTACCGTTCATCGCTTCATTAATACTGGCCATAACCATTTCATCTGTTGGCACTTCAATTTTTACACCTACATAAACACTTTCCCAAAGCATACCCAAAACAGCAGAACTATTGGTTAAATCATCAAAAGTCATGGTAAACGTTTCAATTTTAACAGGCATTGGGTAAACTTCTGCAGTTACCATAGCAACGACTTTAGAGTCGTCCCATTTTTGTGGGGTACCCCAATTTGATGCATCATTATAAAACACCACATTCCAAGACGTTTCGTTTGGAGTTGCAAAAATAGCATAAGTACCTGCCTTTACCTCATTGCCTCCAATGGTTACATCAGTACTAAAAGTAATCTTCGTATTAGCATTGGCACCCAAACGCCAAAGCTCTCCGTAAGGCTCTAAACCACCAAAAATAACCCGACCTCTCATAGATGGTCTTGAGTATTCTAAAGTTATATCGGTTAATCCTACCTTTTGTTCCAGTTTACTAAACGGACTTGGTTGAGGGGTTGTAATTTGCGCATTAACAGAAAAAGCAGCTGTTATTGCTAGTAAAATTAATAGTAATTTTTTCATCTCTTATATTATTTTAGATTTTAATAGTTTTTATAAAATTAGTCAATACAATTTCCTAAAATGTTAACAAAAGCTTAAATTAAATATATACCCTTTTAGTGGCCATGTTAATAATCTGTTTATTTTTAATAATTTTGTTTAACTTTTTTAAATATTTGTTAAACATTACATATCTTTGACAAACAATTAGAAATCATGGCGAAAAAGAAACTAATTTCAAAAACAGACATCGTATCAACTTATATGAATGATGTCTTAGAGCATGGCGAGAAACCAAAATCGGTATATACGTTTGCAAAAACCAACGACTTTGAAGAAGCAAAATTTTATGAATTTTTCGGATCATTTGATGCCATAGAAAAGCATATTTTTAATGCTTTTTTTGAAAACACACTGGCTATTTTAGAAAAAGATGAAGCGTTTAAATCATTTGATCCCCGAAACAAACTATTAAGTTTCTATTTTACATTTTTCGAGAATTTAACGGCTAATAGAAGCTATGTTGTTTATGCGCTTCATCAACATAAAAACAGTCTAAAAAGCCTTTCACTTTTATCAGAATTAAAAAAGAGTTTCATTCATTTTATAAACAATTTAAATATTGAAGCCATCACCATAGAACAAGAACAGCTCATAAAAATTAAAAACCGTGCTTTGCAAGAATCGGCTTGGATACAGTTACTTCTTACTATTAAATTTTGGATAGACGATACATCAACCTCTTTTGAAAAGACCGACATTTTTATTGAAAAATCTATAAATACCAGTTTTGATCTATTAAACATTGCTCCCTTAGAGAGCATAATTGACTTTGGGAAATTCATTTTCAAAGAAAAAATGCACATGAACTAAACATTCACTCACAAAAAAATGATTATAAAGGGTGTTCCTTCTGATCAAAACAATAAATATAAATAGATGAAAACAATAGATTCTATTCCGGTATCTAAAATACAACGCGCTTCCAAACTAGTTACCACTGGTGCAAAAGTTGGCGTAAATTATTTAAAGTATTATGGAGACAAGCTAACAAAAACTGAAGATCAAGCCAGAGCTACACTAAACGAAAATAATGCTGAAGATATTTACGACAGCTTAAAACAGCTTAAAGGAAGTGCCTTAAAAGTTGCACAAATGCTAAGTATGGAAAAAAGCATTTTGCCACAGGCTTATGTTGAAAAGTTTTCGTTGTCACAATTTTCGGTGCCACCTCTATCACCGGCATTGGTCTTAAAAACATTTAAAAACTATTTTGGCAAATTACCACATGAATTATATGATTCCTTCAACTCTACATCTGTAAATGCCGCAAGTATTGGACAAGTACATGTTGCCGAAAAAAACGGTAAAAAACTTGCCATAAAAATACAATATCCTGGTATTGCACAAAGTATTGCTTCTGATTTGGCTCTGGTTAAGCCAATTGCTATGAAAATGTTTAATATTAAAGGGAAAGATTCAGATAAATATTTTAAAGAAATTGAGGGAAAATTAATTGAGGAAACAAATTATATTTTGGAAGTACAACAAAGCAAGGAAATTGCGTTGGCGTGCGCTCTCATTCCAAACCTTTTGTTTCCTCAATATTATGAAGAATTATCTTCCGAAAGAATTATTACCATGGATTTCATGGAAGGTGAGCATTTATCGGAATTTACAGCTCGTAATAAAAACCAAGAGGCTGCTAATACATTAGGTCAAGCTCTATGGGATTTTTACATGTTTCAAATACATAACCTACGAAAAGTACATGCAGACCCGCATCCGGGTAATTTTTTAGTTTCTAAAAGAGTCGAACTTATAGCTCTGGATTTTGGTTGCATGAAAACCATTCCAGACGATTTTTATATTCCTTATTTTGAATTGGCTAAACCTGAAAATATATCTAATAAAGCTTATTTTCTAACTAAATTATATGAACTTGAAATTTTAAAAAGCAATGATTCGAAAGAAGAACTTGATTTTTTTACAGGCATGTTTCACGAACTATTAAGTTTGTTTACACAACCATTTCATGCAGATACTTTTGATTTTTCAGATGCCGATTTCTTTGGAAAAATAACAGACTTGGGGCAGCGTTACTCAAAAAATACCGAACTGCGTAAAATGAATGGTAATCGTGGCTCTAAACATTTCATTTACATGAATCGAACTTTTTTTGGCTTGTATAATTTAATGTTCGATTTAAAAGCTAAAGATATAGAAATAAACAACTTTAAAAACTTATAATTCTGTATATCAATTAAATGAAATTAAATCATACATCGTTTTTACAACTTTTTATAAAATCCACCAATACAAATGGCTGTGATATTAGTATCTTTAAAATCTAAACATTTTCAATTATGACTCTTTTAAAAATCGTAGCTATGTGTTTCATTTTATCATTTTTCACTAAATCGTCGGCGCAAATGGCGCCAACCAAACCCTTATTCGATATTGCTATCAATGATATTGACGGTCAACCTATTCAATTATCAGATTATAAAGGCAAAAAAATTCTGTTTGTCAATGTCGCTTCTGAATGTGGTTTTACTGGACAATATGAAGGATTACAGAAACTTTATGATACCTATAAAGATAAATTAATGATTATTGGTGTACCGTGTAATCAGTTTGGCGGTCAAGAACCAGGAAGTTCAGAAACCATCAAATCGTTTTGCCAAAAAAATTATGGTGTTACTTTTTTAATCACTGAAAAAGTAGATGTTAAAGGCAGCAACCAACATCCATTGTACGCTTGGCTGACTCAAAAATCACTAAATGGCAACCAAGATACCTCTGTGAAATGGAATTTTCAAAAGTACTTAGTAGACGAAAAAGGCAATTATGTAGATTACTATTTATCAGCAACAACGCCTTTAAGTTCTAAAATCACGAATCATTTAAAATAAGCCAGAAGCCATTCAATCAACGAAATGAAATTTACCAAAACGCTCGTCTTCTTTTTAGTTCTCAATTTTGGTGCCTTAGCATTGGGAAGTTGGCTCATGAATAATGGCCCACAAACTGATTGGTATATTAATTTAAACAAAGCACCATGGACGCCATCAGGTTGGGTTTTTGGTGCTGCTTGGACAACCATCATGCTATGTTTTTCATTTTTTATGAGCTATTTGTATCTCAAACAACCAACGCAGCGAGTCATTGGTTTATTTGTGATACAATGGTTACTCAACGTGAGTTGGAACTACGCATTTTTCAACCAGCATTTGGTAGGATTGGGTTTGGCAATCATTGCGATACTAACTATTGTGGTCGGTATATTCTTTTTCAATTTTAAAACCTATTTAAAAGCCAAACGTTTACTGATTTTGCCTTACTTGATTTGGTTATGTATTGCGACCTCACTTAATGCATATATTTTAGTGTATAATTAAGAACTCGCTTAAACATCTATGAAAATCTACACATTTCACAAAAAGCAAAATCTACCAATTTCTATCGAACAAGCTTGGGATTTTTTATCAAACCCCGAAAACCTAAAAACCATTACGCCCGATTACATGGGCTTTCATATGGTGTCGGGAGCAGACAAACCCATGTATCCAGAACAAATCATTCAGTATATTGTAACCCCGGTTTTAAGGATTAAAACAACATGGGTCACTGAAATTACACATGTTAGAGATAAACATTATTTTGTAGACGAGCAACGTTTTGGCCTCTACGCACTTTGGCATCACAAACATTTTATAAAGGAAATTGAAGGCGGTGGAGAAATGGAAGATATTATAGATTACAAAGTGCCTTTTGGATTTCTTGGTCAGCTAGTACACCCTATTTTAGTTAAACCAAAATTGGAAGAAATCTTTAATTACAGAACTAGAAAGTTAGAAGAATTATTTGGTGTTTACATAACGGTGTTTAATGAAACAAACAATTAACATATTTTGGTTTCGTCGTGATTTACGACTGGATGATAACCATGGGTTATTTGAAGCTTTAAGCGGAAACCGTCCCGTGCTTCCTATCTTTATTTTTGATACAGAGATTTTAAAGAAACTTCCAAAAGATGATGCTAGAGTAACATTCATTCATCAAACACTTCAAAATATAAATAAAACACTTCAAACTAAATACAGTAGCAGTTTGGCTATGTATTTTGGAAACCCTTTGAAAATCTATAAACAGCTCCTACAAGATTATAACATTGATACGGTTTTCACCAATCATGATTACGAACCTTATGCTTTAAAACGTGATACAGAAATTGGTCAATTTCTAAAAGACCAAAACATTGCTTTTCATAGTTATAAAGATCAAGTTGTTTTTGAAAAAAATGAAATAACAAAGAGTAATGGCCTACCTTATATGGTTTATACGCCATTCATGAAAGCTTGGAAAGAAAAATTTAAAACGTCAACCTTTAAACATTATCCATCAGAAACTTTACTTCAAAACTTTGTACAAATAACAGATTTAGCTAATGTCAATTTATCTGATATGGGTTTTGAAGTATCCAATCAAAAAGTGCAACCATATCATGTCGATTCTGAGTTGATACAAAACTATGAAGCTATGCGAAACTTTCCAGCTCAAGATGCTACATCTAAACTGGGTCCGCATTTGCGTTTTGGCACCGTAAGCATTAGAAAAATGGTAGCTAAAGCCATTGCAGAAACCAACGAAATTTTTTGGCAAGAATTGATATGGCGTGAGTTTTTTATGCAAATTTTATGGCATTTTCCACATACGGTAACACAAAGCTTTAAACCGCAATACGACCGTATTGAATGGCGCAACAATAAAACTGAATTTGAACTATGGTGTGAAGGTAAAACAGGATATCCGTTGGTAGATGCCGGCATGCGCCAACTTAACCAAACGGGGTTTATGCACAACCGTGTACGCATGCTAGTGGGCAGTTTTTTATGCAAACATTTACTTGTTGATTGGCGTTGGGGTGAAGCCTATTTTGCTGAAAAACTACATGATTATGACATGGCGAGCAATATTGGTAACTGGCAATGGGTAGCTGGTTGTGGCGTAGATGCTGCGCCATATTTCAGGATTTTTAACCCAACCACACAAATAGAAAAGTTTGATAAAAACCTAGAGTACATAAAACAATGGTGTCCCGACTTTCAAGAGTTAGCTTACCCCACGCCTATTGTTGATCATACATTTGCCAGAGAACGCTGCTTACAGGTTTATAAGGCAGCTTTAAGTTAGTTAGTTAGTTAGTTTTTTATTTGGGAAGTTAAATTTATTAGACCTAATAGTTCTTTCAGGATTGCCCACAACCACACAATGGTCTTTAACATCCTTTGTAACAACTGTACCAGCACCTATGGTACACCATTTACCAATTTTTATTTTTGGCATTACAATAGCCCCTGCGCCAATATGTGAGCCTTCACCAATTTCGACCGATTCACATAAGGCTGCCATTGGAGAAATATGAACAAAATCTTCTAATTTATTATCAATACCCACATTAGCTGATGTATTAATTATTACATGTTTTCCTATTATTGAATTTAGTCCTATAACAGCTCCAGCATATATAACGGTTCCCTTACCAATAATAACCTTGTTGCCTATGATAGCCGATTTATGAATGGCTGTTTCAAAATCACTTTTTAAAAACCTTGCTACTTCAGCCCGTTGAAAATTATCTCCTATTCCAATAATAAAAGGGTCTCCCTCAGCACTTAATGCGTCATAATTACTTCGGTTTCCTACGGTGATACTCTTAAAAAAAGAATGGCAATTTTCTGGTTTATCATCAAAAACATCTGATACTTTATGATTATTTTCCTGTAAAACTAGCTTTATGATCTGAGAATGTCCACCAGCTCCAAATAATCTTACTGTTTTTGATTTTTTTAATGCCATGTTATAATTTTAAATTAACGGTAAACGTTATTTTCAAAATTATACTTTGCAAAACACATAAAATATGATATTAATCAACTAAAAAAGATTCTTGTATCGTATTGAAATAAAAAACAACCTTTAAGAATTAATTATAATCACGTATTATAGTAGAAAAAAACTAATATTTCTAAATGATGAATATAAATCATTCAAATAGATTCATATCACAACAATAAGCCAACCGCAAATTTACTTCTACAAAAACTAAAAACTACGCTATACGTTCAATCTTAGCTCCGATAGCACGTAAACGTTCATCGATACGTTCGTAACCTCTATCAATCTGTTCTATATTTTGAATGGTAGATGTTCCTTTTGCAGATAAAGCTGCAATAAGTAACGATACACCGGCACGAATATCTGGAGATGTCATGTTCGTTGCTTTTAAAGTCGATTTAAAATCATGTCCAATTACGGTAGCACGGTGTGGGTCGCACAAAATAATTTTAGCACCCATATCAATCAATTTATCCACAAAAAACAAACGGCTTTCAAACATTTTTTGGTGAATAAGCACACTACCTCGGGCTTGTGTTGCCACTACCAGAATAATACTTAATAAATCGGGTGTAAACCCTGGCCAAGGCGCGTCAGAAATTGTTAAAATAGAACCGTCGATAAAACTCTGTATTTCATAACCATCGGTATGTGCTGGAATATGAATATCGTCACCACGCTTCTCAACCGTTATACCTAATTTCCTAAAAACCGCTGGTATAACGCCTAAATCGTTCCAAGATACATTGGTAATAGTCAGTTCGCTTTTGGTCATAGCAGCAAGTCCAATCCAGCTACCAATTTCAATCATATCGGGCAACATGGTATGTTCGGTACCACCTAAATTATCAACGCCATCAATGATTAATAAATTAGAACCTACGCCACTAATTTTAGCGCCCATACGGTTCAGCATTTTACACAATTGTTGCAAATAGGGTTCGCACGCAGCGTTATAAATAGTAGTGCGACCTTCAGCTAGCACCGCAGCCATGACTATATTGGCAGTTCCTGTAACCGAAGCTTCTTCTAAAAGCATATAAGCGCCTTTTAGCCTTTCAGCTTCAACACCATAAAACTGTTCTTCTTTACTATATCTAAATTTGGCACCTAAATTAATAAGACCTTCAAAATGGGTATCTAATCTACGTCGACCAATTTTATCACCTCCTGGTTTAGGGATGTAACCTCTTCCAAAGCGCGCCAATAATGGACCAACAATCATGATTGATCCTCGTAAACCACGACCGTCAATCTTGAATTCATCCGATTCTAAGTACTTTAAATTAACCTCGTCGGCTTGAAAGGTACAGGTACCATGTGCTAATTTTTCAATTTTAACACCTAGTTTTCTTAATAAGTTAATAAGTTTATTAACATCAACAATATCCGGGATATTATGAATAGTAACCAACTCTGGGGTTAATAAAACCGCACATAAAATTTGTAGCGCTTCGTTTTTTGCACCTTGTGGTTGTATACTACCTTTTAATTGGTGTCCACCTTCAATTTTAAATGTTCCCATATATTCTTAGAAGCGTTTTCTTTTGTGAGTAGAAGTGTTTTTTTTATGATGACCTCCTTTTTTACTACTGCTATTATTGCTTGCAAACTTTGTTTTGGTTCGCATTAAACTAGTAGCGTCTGATAGGTCTTCTTCCGAATTTTTTAAATTTATTTTACCACCAGAAAGCTCGTATAAATGATCGTAAATCACATCATCTTCAACCGTGTCCTTATTCCAATTTAAAAAACACTTTTTCATGTGGTTGGCAATAGTATAGGTCAAAGCTTCTTTAAGTTCGCCATCTTCCCATGTATTGGCAACGTCAATCATGGTTTTAATATTATTTCCGTAAAAACGGTATTTAGGAAAATTTTGTGGGTACTTTAAAGGCTCTGGGCGTTCCTCTAGAAGTTCTTTTGTTGGTTTTGGATAATCGGAATCAACATCCAATTCAAAATTAGCCATTATAAATAGCTGATCCCAAAGTTTATGCTGAAAATCCGGAACATCCCTTAAATGGGGCTGCATATTGCCCATTACCGAAATAATGGCTCTAGCAACTTTATTACGTTCTTCCTTGGTTTCACGGGTTTTAGCGTAATTAATCATTTTCTGCATGTGGCGTCCGTATTCGGGTATGATTAAATGTTCACGCTCTGTGTTGTATTCTAATTCGTCTATTGTCAAAATAATTTGTGTAGAGTTATGTGTTAACTGCATGTAGTGGTTATGCTTGTGCAAAATACAAAAAAAAACTAAAGACTTATTACGCCTTCTACTTTTTCTGCAACTTCTTTATACTTTTCTATAACAGCATCTGGATTCCTCAACAAAATATTTATGGAAATGCTCGTGTAATTACCTTTCTTCGATTCGGTAGTTTGTATCACAGCTCCCATGTTATCAAATATTGCTTCTATCTTAGCGATATCAGCTACATCCGATTTTACAATAAACTTATATAAATATTCCGATGGCCAACTAGTTGTGTCGTATAACTGTGCTTTTAATTTTTCGTAAAATTCATCCGAATTTGGAGATGTACCCATAATGCTTTTATATACTGCAAATATACGTTTAGTAGGCACATTATAAAAATAAACACTATTAAAATTTGGGCGTTCCCCTCCTGCGTCGGGTCGGGCTTTTCCCTACAAGTCCTCGCTCGTACCTCGCTGTGGGCTTTCCAGTGCAATCCCTAACGTGAAATGGGAATCGAGAAGCGTGAAATGTCAAAAGGTGAATCGTAAACGTAGGTCGTGAGTTGTTCAAAGGTTCTGGGTTCTGGGTTTGTAGAGTGTAGGTTCTAGATTCTGAAATTCCATATTCGTAATCCATAATCCTGAATTCTGAATTTGAATCATCAACGTACAATTGCTAATTGTTAATTCTTAATTGTTAATTCTTAATTCTTAATTCTTAATTTTACAGCTAAATTTTCACTTTTGAACACAAGAAAGATTGTAATAACAGGTGGCCCAGGCACAGGAAAATCGACTTTAATAAACAAATTGACCAAACATGGTTACACCTGTCTTGAAGAAATTTCGCGTCAGGTAACCTTAGATGCCAAAAAAAAAGGCATTGACCAGTTGTTTTTAACCAACCCTTTACTATTCAGCGAACTGCTCTTAAAAGGCAGGCAACAACAATTTGAAGAAGCCAACACATTACAATCAGATGTTATTTTTTTTGACAGAGGCCTTCCAGATGTACTGGCATATATGAATTATATTGGCAACACCTATCCACAGTCGTTTGTAGATGCCTGTAAAAATGCAGTGTACGATACTGTTTTTGTTTTAAAGCCTTGGGAAACTATTTATACTAGCGATAATGAGCGCTACGAAAGCTTTGAACAAGCCTTGGAAATTCACGACCATTTACTAAATACCTACCAACAGTTCAATTACAGTTTAATAGATGTCCCTTTTGGCACCATAGCAGACCGAACCGATTACATTTTAAAAGTGTTAAAGCTATAAATGGAACAACCTATAAACATATTAGAACGCTATTGGAATTTTACCGAATTCCGTCCCGAACAAGAAGCTATTATAAATGCCGTAATTGAAGGGGAAGATACGTTTGTACTGTTACCAACCGGTGGCGGAAAATCGTTATGTTTTCAAATTCCTGCTTTAGTAAAAGCAGGTATTTGTGTGGTTATTTCGCCTTTAATAGCCTTAATGAAAGACCAAGTACAGCAACTTAATGATAAAGGCATAAAAGCTATGGCGCTTACAAGTGGCATTACTTACAGTCAGTTAGATACACTTTTAGATAATTGTATTTATGGTAACTATAAGTTTTTGTACCTATCGCCTGAACGTTTACAACAAGAACTTGTGCAAGAACGTATTAGGCAAATGAACGTCAATTTAATAGCTGTAGATGAAGCGCATTGTATTTCACAATGGGGCAGTGATTTTAGACCGGCATATAAAAACATCGCACTATTACGCCAATTACAACCTTCGGTTAATGTGGTGGCTTTAACAGCATCGGCAACTCCCGAAGTCGTCAATGATATTATAAAAGAACTCGATTTTATTCAACCCAAAATATTTAAACAATCGTTTTCCAGACCCAATTTGGGCTATATGGTGTATCATGAAAACGATAAATATTATCGCATAGAAACCATTTTAAAAAAATATAAGGAATCCTCCATTATTTACGTTCGAAACAGAAAATTAACTTTAGATGTTAGCACGTTTTTAAATTCAAAAAACATATCAGCTACCCATTATCATGGTGGTTTAACAAATGCCGAAAAAGACACAAACATGGCACTCTGGGTGCAAAATAAAAAACAGGTCATGGTTGCTACCAACGCCTTTGGAATGGGTATAGATAAACCTGACGTTAAAACGGTAATCCATTTAAACTTACCCGAAAGCATTGAAAGTTATTTTCAAGAAGCAGGACGTGTGGGTCGCAATGGCGACAAGGCTTTTGCAGTTATTTTGAAGAATAATAGCGACGAAGTTTTGGTAAAAAATCAGTTTTTAAACGTATTACCAACAGTTGATTATGTGAAACAAGTCTATAGGAAACTGTGTAGCTATTTTCAAATATCGTATGGTGAAGGCGAATACGAAACTTTTGATTTCGATTTTAATTCCTTTTGTAAAACCTATAGTTTTAGTACCATTTTAGCATATAATGCGTTACTTTTATTAGACAGAAATAGTGTTATCACCTTATCAAAACAATTTAAAAATAAGGTTTCGGTGCAATTTATCATATCAAGTTCTACACTTTTTAGTTATTTAGAAAATCATACTAATTTCAATTTAATAGTAAAATCGATGCTTCGTATGTATGGTGGTATTTTTGACCATGACAGCAAAATTGATTTATCCAAAATTGCTGAAAAAGCTTCAACAACAGAAAACATGGTAACTCAGGTTCTTCAAAAGTTAGAAAGTGATGAAGTTATAAATTTACATTTAGCAAAAACCGATGCACAAGTTACTTTTATTGAACCGCGTGAAGATGACAAAACCATCAATCGGATTGCAGCCATCATCGAACAACAAAACGAATTAAAACAGCAACAGGTTAAGTCTATGCTTGCGTATGTTGAAAATGATTCAGTATGTAAAAGCATACAACTACTTGCCTACTTTGGCGAGAAAGATGCCAAACCCTGTGGGATATGTTCGGTTTGTACAAGTACTAAAAAAACGGTAAAACCGCAAGACGCCAATGTCATTAAAAAACGTATTATAGAATTGTTGGAAACCGGCGACCAATCGTCAAGAAACATGATTGCTGCTTTAAATTGTACTGAAACCGAATTAAAAAGCGTTTTAAAATTACTTTTAGAACACGATATCATATCAATAACACCAACAAACACATATAAATTAAGCCATTTATGAAAGATTTAAGAATCGTATTTATGGGTACGCCAGATTTTGCAGTAACCACGTTAAAAACTTTAGTCAAGAATAACTATAATATTGTAGGTGTTATTACCGCACCCGATAAACCAGCAGGACGCGGACAGAAATTAAACGAAAGTGCCGTAAAACAATATGCTGTATCTCAAAATCTAACCGTTTTGCAACCAACCAATTTAAAAAGTGCGGATTTTTTAAATGAGCTAACGCAACTCAACGCCAATCTACAAATTGTAGTGGCATTTAGAATGTTACCAAAAGTTGTTTGGCAAATGCCTAAATATGGTACTTTTAATTTGCACGCTTCATTATTACCAAACTACCGAGGTGCCGCGCCCATTAATTGGGCTATTATTAATGGTGAAACAAAAACAGGTGTTTCAACCTTTTTTATTGACGAAAAAATTGATACTGGCGATATGATTCTTCAAGATTCTATTGCTATAAACCCAGAAGAAAATGCAGGTAGCTTACACGATAAATTAATGCATATTGGTAGCGAATTGGTTTTAAAAACTGTGGAATTAATACAGCAAGATTCGGTTAAAACCATTCCGCAAACAGAATCATCTGACATTAAAACCGCATATAAACTAGATAGAGATAATTGTAAAATTGATTGGAACGATTCGTTAGAAAATATTTACAATTTAATTCGAGGTTTAAGTCCTTACCCAGCTGCATGGTGTACCTTAATTAATGGAGATGATACATTAGACATAAAAATTTATGCAGCAGATAAAGAATCTGCATCACATAACTATAGTATTGGAACCATCATTTCAACAAAAAACGAATTAAAGGTTGCCGTATCAAAAGGATATATCATTATTAAGGAAATTAAACTCCCTGGTAAACGTACTATGGATACAAAATCACTTTTAAACGGTTATAATTTTGAAGCCGATGCAAAAATGTGCTAAGCCCCTATTATCATTGATATAACCTAATTTCATCGATAAAACACGGGTTCTTTATTAACAAAAGCACTAATTTATCAACAATACTACGTATTTCCCTTGCTATTACTTGCGTGGTTGCATAATCCGTATAAATTTGTAATAGGATTTAACAAAATGTTTAACCAATTTATTAATAATTAAATATTACATTATGAACAAAACAGATTTAATCGATGCAATGGCAGAACATGCCGGAATTACTAAAGCTGCTGCAAAAAAGGCATTAGAATGCGCACTTATTGAAATTGAAGGTGCTTTACAAAAAGGCAACCGTGTTTCTTTAGTAGGATTTGGATCTTGGTCAGTTTCTAAAAGAGCTGCCAGAGAAGGTAGAAACCCACAAACTGGAGCTACTATCAAAATTAAAGCTAAAAAAGTTGTAAAGTTTAAAGCTGGAGCAGATTTATCAAACGCTGTAAACTAATTATTTACGTCTTTTATAAAAGAAATGCCTCCAAAATTTGGAGGCATTTTTTCTTTATTTCATAAAAACAGTTGTTTTTTTAATAAATAAATGTTAAATTTAGTTACTAATTCCTATATAATATGGTAACAACAACACCAAAAAAAGGTAATTTGTTAATCGCCGAGCCTACCATTTTTGGAGATATCTCTTTTAGCCGGTCCATTATCTTATTAGCAGACCATTCTTCTGAGGGATCTATAGGTTTTATTTTAAACAAACCCTTAGATTATACCATTAACGATTTGGTTCCTGAAGTGGAAGCCACTTTCAAGGTTTACAACGGCGGCCCCGTAGAACAAGATAATTTATATTTTATTCATAAAGTTCCACACTTAATTCCTAATAGTATTGAAATTTCTTTAGATATTTATTGGGGAGGTGATTTTAATATGGTGGCAGAACTTATTGCTAAAGAAATTATAAATGAAAACGATATTAAATTCTTTTTAGGGTATTCTGGATGGGATGCCAATCAACTGGAAAACGAATTAAAATTGAATTCGTGGGTAGTTACCGAGAATGTTTATAAAAACAGTATCATTGAAAAAAATTACGAAACGTTTTGGAAAGAAAAAATGTTAGAGTTTGGAGATGAGTACAGCATATGGAGTAACGCACCCGACAACCCAAACTATAATTAACTTAAACGTAATTTTATATTTAATTTCTGCAGAATTGTTTTTGATGCTTCTGTATTAAATAACTTCTTACGGTACTTTGTTACGGGCTGAATACCTACAACAACATTTGTTATAAAAATTTCATCGGCTTTTTGAAGCTCAAAAGGAGATACCGATTCTTCAACCAATTCATATTCTGGTAAGGTTTTTAAAACCTCTATAACCTGCTTACGCATAACGCCTTTTAAACAACCATCGCTAATAGGTGGGGTTTTAATAGTACTTCCCTTTATAACAAAAACATTACCATTTAATGCTTCAATAACATGTTTGTTGGTGTTTAAAACAAAACAATTATTCAGTTTATTTTCTTTCGCATAAATACTTCCGACAACATTAAGGGCTTTATTGTTGGTTTTTAAGGTTGACAATAAACTAGGCGACACATAGTAGTCTTTAAACAAATCTACTTCATAAAAACCAGCTTGAAATGTATAAAAATCGTCTTCGATTTGCTTTACAGTGATTATAAAACTAATAGCATTGGTATTTGGTAAATACAAACCGCCTTCATTTCTATGAACCGACAATTTAACTCTTGCCGAAGCCGTGTCTAAATTCGCCGCTTTTAATGTGTTTTTAATTTGTTCTTCAAGAAATTCCATGGTGAAATTCATTGGAATCTCCATACGCATAATTCGCATAGACGCCATGAGCCTAAAATAGTGATCTTCCCAAAAAAATAATTTTCCATGTGACGCTTTTATAGTTTCAAAAAGCGCATCTCCGTACGCATACCCCCTATTATTGATTGATAATAATTGCTCTTGTTCTAAAAAAGTTCCGTTAAAATTCGTCATAAAAAAAGTCCCGAAATAAATTCGGGACAAATATAATTTAAATATATTGTTTTGGAATTAAGCTGACCCTAATACTTGCTTTAAACTGGAAATTTGATTTTCCCAAAGCATTTTAGATTCTTCAACTTCATCTTCTTCGGCAAAATCCGTGACTATTAGCGAGACATCTTTCGTAATCTCATCTACCTGAATTTTAATCTCAAAATAAGAGATTTGATCGTCTTCATCATTCAACCATTTAAATTTAATGCGTTCGCCTGTTTTTTTACTTATCAATTTTGCTTTTTCTTCACTATCATCCCAAATAAAAGTAAATAACTCACCCCTAGAATTCACATTATCTGAAAACCACTCCGATAAACCAGAGGGTGTCGATATGTATTGATAAATTAATTGAGGTGACGCCTGTATCGTAAATTCAATTTCAAATTTAATTTTTTCGTCCATAAGTACTGTGAAAATTTTAAGTTCCCAATATATACATTAATTAATAAGTACCGTAATAATTTTTAATAATAATTTACTCAAGTAATGTTTGCAGACAACAATATTGTTTTTATATTTGCAGCCTTAAATTAGGCGAGGTAGCTCAGTTGGTTAGA
>LLBY010000613.1_pt1 | contig 27785 bp, 25 predicted proteins | sample 1489401 | NCBI WGS metagenome assembly LLBY01 (sample SAMN04092656, study PRJNA295927) | soil metagenome | biome: Soil prokaryotic community; feature: Bulk soil; isolation source: soil from tomato rhizosphere | host: tomato cultivar Hawaii 7996 | place: South Korea | collected 2011-11-01 | reverse complement strand
AGAGCCTATCCCAAAATTCGATAGAAATATAGCTCCTTATCTGTCTTGGTAAACCGTGATCTGTGTCCAGACTAAGGAAGACAAAGCAATACATACTCTTCCCACCATCAGAAGGATTCCCAATGAATTATGGGACGAGTTTAAGAAGATACTGCCAACAGAAAAGCCACCAAAAACTGTGGGTAGACCGATTATACCATACAGAAAGGTATTGGATGGTATTCTTTACGTTCTTAGAACAGGATGCCAATGGAAAATGTTGCCCAAGGAATATGGTTCTGGTTCTGTTTGTCATAGGAGATTTCAAGAGTGGAATAAACTAGATGTATTTAAGAATGCATGGATCAAACTATTGAAAAACTATGATGATAAAATTGGTATCAACTGGACCTGGCAGTCTATCGATTCTATATCCGTAAAGTCGCCTTTAGGGGGGACAAGACAGGAAACAATCCCACTGATAGAAGCAAACTAGGCACAAAAAGACACATTTTGACAGAAAAGAAAGGTATTCCTCTGTCGGTTGTAATTTCACCTGCCAGCACTCACGACATCAATCTGGTAATAGAGGTAGTCGATAAAACCGTCATCCGAGATCTTTAAGTTGTATTAACCTACGCCAATTGATACTCCAAATCCTATTATAAAACCCATAATGGCTCCAAACGTTGTCAACCATTCCTTCTCCTTATGAGCTTTTGGTATCATGTCAAAATGAAGCATGTAAAAAATCCCGCCTGCAGATAGTGCGAGGATAATACCAATCGAAGTATCCATCCCTTTCATAAAAAATAATCCAACAAGACCCATAATAACAGGAATAATTGAAATTATGGCAGTTGCGATGAATATATTTTTTATTTTGTTGAGAGGCGAATTACTCTCCTTCATTTCATGAAAAGAGGCTACACCTTCAGTCACGTTTTGAATTCCAATAAGAAAAGCAAGAGCTGCAGCTGAACCCATAGAGCCTACTGCGGCACCTATTGCTAATGATTCAGGTATAGAATCCATACCCATGCCAAGTAATATGCCCGCTCCACCACCTTTTTTCTCCGCTAACCAATCAAGAAAAGAGAACAAAATTGCACCAGCGATAAATGCAATAATTGTCACTAGTAACCCAACCAACTTCTCCGCTTCTACTACCATTTCAAATATTGCTGCAGCTATTAAGATACCTGCACCAAAAGAGGTCAGGGCTAAAACTGCCCTGCGAGAAAAATTTATTCTTTTAGCCATATATATGCCAAGAAAAGATGTGAAACCAGCAAAGGATGTTAACGCTATAGTTTGAATAATTTCAAATGAGCCTATATTCAAACCTATGATATCTGTGATCATGTGATGTTTATCTTGAACAATCAAACAGGATATTTATTGATTTTGATAATAGTGACATGATATCATTTTGATTTGAATTTAACATACATTGGTATAACATCTTATTCGACCAAAATTCATGGTCAAGGAAAAATAACAATTAGATCCCGCAAGTTAAACCAAAGTCGAACCTAATACATCAATAAATAAGAAACCTTCTTCTTTTTATACTCATATTCATCACTTGACATATTTAAAACAGAAAATTTTCTTTAATAATAGATCAAAGGAGAGAAAAGAAAAGAACTTTTATCTACATATCTAACAATTAATTAATATGAAGATCATTAATGCTGCCTCCGAAACACCTGGCATGACCAGGGAAGAAGCGGAGAAATTTCTTGAAAGTAAATTGAATCTGCAATTAGCTACTGTTGATGAAAAAGGTGATCCAAACATCCAACCCGTTTGGTTTTACTACGACAAAGATAAAGAAAAACTTTGGATAAACACATCTAGATCAGCTAAGAAAACCCAAAATATTCGAAAGAGGTCGACAATTTATTTTTCTATAGATGATGAAAATCCTCCAGTCAGAGGTGTTAAAGGCAAAGGTGTTGCGAACATAATAGATGATCTTAAAATTGTTGGACCGCTAGGAGACAAAATTAGTTTGAAATATCTTGGTACATTGGACCACCCAATCGCAAAAATGATATCTGAAGAATCAAAGAAGGGAAAAGTTGTACTTATTGAAATTAATCCAAAGTTTTATTCTACTTGGGATTATGGTAAAATGCAGTTTTGATTTGTGACTTTATTTTTTTCCTTTTTACTAGTAATTGAAAACCGACTTTCAACTAATTATCTCTTAATAAAGGGAATTATTCTGAGGAATAGATTAAATAATGATCATAGTTCTGATGAGAACTTAACTATTCAAAGGTTGGATCGGATATTTTTCTACAGAAGATAAGTAGATCTTGTACAGAAATTTGCTACAAGAGACAAAATGTTTAAAGCAATTATTCATCCAATAACTGAAATTAGCTTGCTAGCATTTAAGACTAAAAGTAACTGCTAGATTTAAATTCTTATGTGATGCTTAAGTCTAATCATTTCTTAACTGTAATTGTTTTAATAATCGCATAAATGAATGAGAGCTTCCGCACACATGAAAAAATAAGGCGACTATTGTTGACCTGCTGCGTTGCTACCATCATTTAAGTTAAATGATAATGCAACATTGTTACAGGATGCTGTTGTATCTCCCAAAGAGTCACAGGCTGATGCTTGAGCTATAGTTGAATTTTGACCTATACTCTGTTCTGATTCATTTGATTTCTTTTTCTTGCCATGGTGGTTGTCACCGCCTGCAAATGCTTGGTTATCAATCCTGCTAATAGCTACTATTGATCCAACTAGTGCAGCTGCTACAAAGATGGATAATATTGACAATTGAATTTTTTATTCACAAAAAATTACTTTCAAATTAAGATATTGGGATTATTTAATTAAATCAAAAAATAATTTTACAAATGATAATTGCCAAAATATTTTTTGTGAACTTCCTTTTCTCGAATCTACTATGGATAGAAAGTAGTTGATTAAGCCCTTTGCGTGGCTATAATTAATTATTCATATTATAATAATAATTATGAGGTTAAATCATACCATAACCTATATACATTAAATGGATTAAAATCGATCAAATGAATACCAATTTGACTGTTCTAGTCATTATGATCTCAGTCGCAAGTACAACTATAAGTGCCACGGCAACAATCGCAACCCAAGAAATTTTTGCACAGAACCAAAATACTTACATGGATCATCTCATTAACGAATGTATGTACAATAATGTTACTGCCTGTAATGCTCTTGAACACTATAACTCTACTGAATTCCCATAATTGAATTTAGTATTAGTACGTGTGATATTGAGTATATTTGTACAAAGATTAGATCACTTGATAGTATATTGACTTTTGATAAAATAACACCTTCTTGCGAGTTCTATTTATTATCTTATATAAAAAAATTCTAATTCAATGTAAAATTATAATTTATGTATCGTTATAAATAGACAGGTCATCATAATATTTTAGACAAACTTTGGGGACCAGAAGTGTTTGGAATGGCAGTATATCATTCGGGTTAGTAAACATTCCCATAAAGTTATTTACTGTGTTAGATGGCAACAATGAATATTCCTTTAATCAATTAGATGAAAAAGGACATAAGATTCAATACAAAAAATGGTGTCCAGTAGAGGAGAGGGAAATTCCCTATGAGGAAATAAAGAAAGGGTACAAGATATCAAAAGACGAGTATGTTATAATAGAAAAAGAAGACTTGGATAAAATCAAAGCAATAACTACAAAGACAATAGACATTAAAGAATTTATAGATTTAAAGGATTTTGATACTATTCTTATCGAAAAGAGTTATTATGTATCGCCATCTACGGATGGATCCGCAAAAAAAAGGAGAGGCAAACAAAAAGAAAATTTGGTGTCAGCTTCTAATAAGGCCTTTAAGCTATTTGTTGATTCGCTAAAAGAAACAAACAAAATTGCTATAGGCAAAGTAGTTCTTAAAGATAGGGAGCATTTAGTTGCCATTCGCCCATACCAAAGGGGTTTGATAATGCATCAGCTAATGTTTCAAGAAGAGATAACACCTATAGATGAAATAGAAGGTATGCCAGGGTCCGAATCATCTGGATCATTAGTTCCTATAGATGAGAAAGAATTAGAACTTGGGAAAATGTTGGTAGGAAATTTGACTAGTTCACAATTTGATGCAACACAATACTCAGACGAATATGCAAAAGAATTAGAAAAATTAGTAACTGCAAAATCTAAAGGGATTATCTATAAAACGGAAGAGAGGGATGACTCAAAGGATACAAGCAATGATCTTATAGAGGCATTAAAAGCAAGCGTTCAAAGGAGCAGATCCTCTAAAAACTAATATATGTCAATCCTTTTACTTAATTATCTTTATTAAAGGACCAAAAGAAGAGGACCATCATAGATTGGCTTTCCCCTTAATTAATAGGCATTTTTGCGTTCTTTATACTTTGAAATCCGAGATATCATTAAGAATTTCTTCAAGATTTTGCCTGCATGATAAAATGTCGTTCCACGAGTTTATCTTTCTCTTGTATATTTCGGGCACTGTCATTATTGTAAAGTCGGTGGGTATAATACCTGATAATTCTTCCCATTTTAATGGGACAGATACAGGGGCGTTTTCTATCGGCCTTACCGAAAAAATCGATGCAAGTGTTTTGCCAATAGAATTTTGGTTATAATCAAAGAACACTTTTCCCTTTCTATCAGTTGTTTTCCACTCTGTAGTAATTTTACTCGGCATACTTTTCTTTAAGATTTGTGATATTACCTTTGCAAATTCCCTTGCTTGCTTATGTGAATACAAGTTGATTATTGGTAAGAAAATATGTAGACCCGTTTTTCCCGAAGTCTTTACATACGATTTAAAATTCAATCCATCAAAAATATCTTTTAAACCGTATGCAATTTCTACTGTCTCTTTAAAAGCTTCTAAACCGTATGCTGGTTCCTTTGAACTATTTTCATCGTCAACATTTAAGTAAGGATCCAAATCAAAAACTATAAAATCCGGATAATTTAGGCCACACTCCTTTGTTTCTAACAAATCCATCTTATTGCATTCATTGTAATCGTTAACTCTGCTATTCCATGGGTGTATTTCAATGCATCCTAAATTTATGAGCCATAATAGAGTTTCATTGTTATTGCATACAATGTAGTTAATCTCCTCCTCATAATTTGATTCTGAATATACTTTAACTGTTTTTACATACGTAGGTTTGTCAAACTTCCAATCCTTTTGATAAAATGCTTTTCCATGTATCCCATCTGGATATCTACTAAGAGATAGAGGTCTGTCTTGAAGAAAAGGTAGCAGATGCATACTCATTTTATCATAATAGTCTATCAAGTCTCTTTTCGTAATAGCGGGGCGATCTCTTGTTGCTTTCCAGAATTCCTTTTTCAAATGGGAAAAGGATTTGTTATTTTCTGTTACGGGACTACTACTGTGCTTATTTTTGTTTATATTGTTATTAACTTGGGATTTATTTATATTACCTGCTGCGATATCATTGAATATTCTATCACTTATTTCAATGACACATTCAGAGGGTGGCTTGTCGTTTCTAACTCTTAGAAAAATAGGTGCTCTCATAATCTTATTGTTGGTCCAATCGTTGAATTTCACTTCTATTACTGTTGTGGGTTTTACCCATATTGTCTCCCTGTTAAGATATGGAACGTTTCTAATGGGACATTGTATAGTTTCTATCTCTCTTAATTTTTGATAAATTATAGGAAGGTTTTCAAAATTAAATCCACTTCCGGTATGACCTATGAATTTTAATTGACTGTCATCTGGAGAATCTAGGTTATCGTTTTTATTTTTATTATCTATAGCAGCAAGTAAAAGGGATCCAAAATAATTTTTCCGGTTACCTTCACCTCTTGTATATCCAATTACTATGCAATCTTGAGTTTTGATATTCTTTATTTTGAGCCAATCTTTGGAACGTGTACCACTATAATATCTACTGTTTTTATGTTTCGCAATTACCCCTTCAAGGTTCATACTCTTTATAGTTTCAAAAACGTTTATACCAAATTCCTCGACATAGTCGGATAACCTTATCTTCTCGTTTTCTTTTTTAATAAGAAATGATAGTATTTTCCTTCTTTCTATAAAAGGCGTTTCTTTTAGGATATTATTGTCTAAATATAATATATCAAATACATAATATACTGCAGGATAAAGATTAGACAAAATGTCAATACTCTTTAAGGAATCGATATTCATTCTTTTTTGATGATTTTGAAAATTAGGATATCCCTCCTTATCCAAAACAACTATCTCCCCGTCCAAAACGGCAAAGTCTTTGATAATTGCTTCGTTTAATGCAGACGTTAAGGTTTTTTCAATCTCTGGATAACGATGAGTGATAATATCGCCACTGCGTGATCTTATAAAACAAGCCTTGTCTCGTATATTTACAAGAGTGATAGCTCTTACTCCATCCCATTTTATTTCAAAAATCCAGTTCTTATCATTAAATGGTTTATCTGTAAGAGACGATAACATCGGTTTCGCCTCTTTAAAGAATGTCTGTTTTAATGATGAGTTAATAAATGGTGATGGTGATGGTGGAGGATTTTTGGTATCTATATTCGTATTTGGTATATTCGAAGCAACCGTGTTGGTTTCTGTGGGGTGTCTAGTAACAATATCTGGATCTTTAATATTATTTTCTAAAGATTTTTCGTGTTTGTATTGGATCATCTCTCTATTTGTTTTTCCAGTTAGCACAGATTCGGGTCTACTTTCTGTTATATCCTCATATTCATCCTTATCCTTACGGGATAATCCATTTGCATATTCATCATCTAATTTTATCAATAACCATTGATTTTCTGTCTTGGTTCTTATCAGCGAAAACTTGCCTTGTAATTTCTGTCCATATAGATTGAAGGTAATCTTGTTATTTTTTCTTATCATTTCTGATACATCTTCTTCATCTGATCCGGTAACTTCTGCATATTTTGTGGCGGTAGATTTTGATAAAGTGTTTCTTTGTATTGAATACTCACCAGTATCCCATACTATTACGGTACCAGCTCCATAGTTTCCTTTAGGAATTACCCCCTCAAATAACAAATAACTTACTGGATGATCTTCAGTTTGTATTGCAAGTCTCTTCTTAGATGGATCTAAAGAGGGTCCTTTAGGAACTGCCCAAGATAGAAGAACGTTCTCTTTAATTGATTCAAGCCTCAAGTCGTAATGCAATCTTGAAGCTTCATGTTTTTGGATCACAAATCTAGGTTTTGTTCCTGGTGAATTATGATTATTTGATATGCGATTCTCACTTTCATTTCTATTTAACTTGTTAATTCCGTCAGGCTCTGGAGTGGCCTTAAAATTTCTCTTCCCTTTATACTCGTCTAACATATCTTTTCAATCTTATCTTGGGGTGAATACTTGAAATACTGTCTAACTCTAAAACAACATATCTGTAGATATACATTATGATGAAATTTTTGATTAATTTATTATGTGATACAGCAACTGCAATAGCAACAACAGTCTCAGGTCTTGTTTATATATACAAGCACATAAAAAACTCCTGCAATCGAATAAAAGCAAATACATTAAACTAATGCCTCAGTGCGCTCTAGCTAACAAGAATACGCTATACCAAATTCTAAAAAAAATCATGATGAGTCTATTATTGATTAAACTGTCATATTTGTTATATACTTTATAAACTATCATACCTTTGGATGAGAGATGACAATATCCAACAATTATCCACAAGAAATAGGCAATAATGCATTTAATAGATTTGTCATTCTCACATATCGGACTATTTTTATGATAACCAATAATATCATGAAAGCAGCACTAGGAAATGAAAGAAGAAACACATCAAGATTATTTCAAAAATTACAAAAAGGCAATGAAGTTATTTCCTCCTTCTTGCTAAAAATTTTTCTATATAAATATTTGAATAAATTGGGCTTTGGAAAGGAAACGTCCAAGATCTATATACCTAAATACGATTACAAATTTCATTGTCCACTTAACATGGTAGATTATATGAGCTTGATTTCAAGAGAAGAAGCAATTTTGACAAGATTTGATCCTCAGCCAGGTGATGTTGTCCTAGACATAGGTGCGAATATAGGTCGATACACAGTTATTGCAGCAAAAAAGGTGCAAAATGAAGGTAAGGTAATCTCCATAGAAGCTAATCCATCCATATTTGAACTGTTGAAGAAAAATATTCAATTAAATGAACTAGCGAATGTTATACCTCTAAATTGTGCAATTTTTTCTGAAAAAACTAAAATAAAGTTTTTTGTTAATGACGATCTAAGAAATAATCAATTTGGAACGATAAATACTGATATTGATAATTTTGCAAATAAAGGATTAGGAAAACACGTGTACGTCGATGCGAATACCATTGATTCTATATTGTCAGATAACAATATTGAGATTCAAGAAGTAAAATGGATGAAAATAGATGTCGAAGGAGCAGAATTGGATGTAATAAAAGGGTCTAAGGAATTAATATTAAGAGCCCAAAATCTCAGAATAATAGTCGAAATACATAATTTATCAAATGGTACGACCTATCACAAGGAAATTAAAGAATTTTTAGAATCTTTCGGATATACAATAGATTTTGAAGATCGTAGACCCAGTGGTGAATCGCATCTAATTTTCAAAAAGGAAAATAGTTTTATGAATAAATGATTCTGGAAATATTAAAGTCAGTTATCCGATTGCATTAGAACAATAGTAATTGTTATAACCTTGCAAACTTATTATTTATTTTTCTTGCAATTCGCTGTTTGCTGGTCCATTTATTACTTTTCCATTATTAAAGAATCGTGATCCATGACAGGGACAATCAAATGATTGTTCTAAGGGATTCCAAGTTACTGTGCATCCTAAGTGGGTGCATTTGGCAGAAAATGTGCGAACTTGCCCACTTTTATCTTTATAAACTGCAAATGGATTTTCTGGATCTTCTTCTATGATAGCTCCTTGGCCAGCTAAAAGCGACTCGACTAATAATTTACTTTGAGATTTATTAATTGAAGTTGGATTGTCCTCAGAATTATTGTTCTCTTGCGAAGAATTATCATCTTTTTCTCGCTTACTAACAGTTCTCGATGGATCGTACAACCATGCCCATTCATTTTGTTTTTCCAATATTAAATCAGATAATAGAATTCCTGCTATCGTCCCATGAGTCATGCCATTGCCGGAATCTCCAGTAGCGATATAGATTTTATTCTTATTTTGATTTTCATTATTCATGGGATTTATTCCTATGAATGCTAATGAATCTAGGGGTTCCATAACCTGTCCTGACCATTTAAATAATACTTTTTTAATTGGGAAACGCTGTTTTGCCCAACTTTCAAGACGACTGTGTCTTTCCACAATATCATTTACGTTACCGGTTTTATGATCTTCACCACCAACAATTAATAAATCATATCCGCCTTCGCCCTCACCGATGCCGCCTTCCTCTTCCTTATCTTTGGAACCATATTCTTTCTCTACAAAGTCGTTAGCCCTATCAAAATCAAGATCGCTTTTTTCTAATTTTTGAATTCTAACATAATGATACGGTTGAATTGTGTTTTTTGATTTTTTATCTCCTGTGTCCCAGTACAATCCTTTTGGAACAGAACCCTTCTTTATTAGAGCCCCAATGACATAAGTTCTGTATGGAATTTGTTTTTCGTAAATCTTGCTGACTTTGTCTACTATAGGAGCATTTGTTGCTATGACGATGTTCTTTGCATTGATCTCATAACCATCTGAAGTCTTTACAACAGTTTCAGAAACCTCTTGGACATGAGTTTCGGTAAAGATTTTGCAATTCTTATTTAAAGTTATTGATTTAGACAACCCTTGAAGATATTTTAAAGGATGAAATTGTGCTTGGTTAGGAAACTTGATACAAGCTCCTGTGTCTAAAGATGTCAATGGAGATCGAGGAACTAGTTCTGTATCAAGACCCGCTCTGTGTGTGGCTTCTAGTTCTTTGTCTAAAGTTTCTTTATCCTCTATTGAACTTGAAAATAGGTATCCGTCTACTCTTTCAAAATCGCAATCTATTTTTTCCTTCAGTATCACAGATTCTATAAAGTCAATGGCTTTGGTATGACTTGCAGCTGCCATAACAGCACCATCATTTCCAAACAATTTCTCAAGGTTAAAATATCTATCATCAAGGGCATGTGTAATGTGAGCAGTTGTATGTCCTGTTTCTCCACTGCCAATAAAGCCATCTTCAATAACAATAACGCTCTTACCTTCCTTTGAAAGTATATATGCCGTAGATAGGCCTGCAATGCCTCCGCCAACTATTACAATATCTGTCGAAATATTCTCTGTTAATCTATTAAATCTGAGTGGTTCTGCAATGTCAGTAAACCAGGAGGGTAATTCTACACTATTAGTAGACGATTCCCTAAAATTATCAATAGTTCGACTCAATTCTCTAAATATGATTGTGATAACAAACTTTTTATGATTCATAGGTTTTCTATATGACAGTAAAGTATTCTGATAGTGGATTAACTACAAAATAAGATATAACACGATATTTTTTGACCCGAAGGTCAGTCCCATCTTACAATAAACGAGGCAAGCATAAAAAACTGTCATATATCATTTAGACTACCACTTAAGTCGAAATAGCCTATTTATAATCTATTGGCTGAGTCATTAAAAAAATTTCATTTCTTTATGGACCATTGAGATAAACCAACAAAAGAAAAGCATTTTTGATCGCTATAATTAAAAATAGGAGCAAACTAAAACTAAATCAATTATTTTATTTTATTTTGTTCCCTCTAACGAATCAATATAATGTCCCTTCATTTAACCTTCTTGAATGTTCTTCAATACCATTTGACGTGAGTTGAAACTCATCATTACCAATACGAGAGACAAATCCATCTCTTATTAATTTATCGAGAGCAGATTCAAACTGTGGTGATTTAGATGCCTCTGCAAGTGATTGGCGTAATACCTCCTCACTGATTAATGGAGTTTGTTGATTAGCCATTGTCAGTAATTTTTCTAAAATCATTCCCTCAATCTTACTGAAAGTATTATTGCTCGAATCCTCTGAACCTTGATCTTTAGTCATGACTAGTTTAATAATCTGTCAAGATATATATTTATGAATTTTAGAGAAAGAGATATAATTTAGAATCACAAGTTCATTAAATTAAATTTACCGACTCTTAATACATTGATTGAATCGATAAGGGTTAAATCAGGTATGATGCGCCTTTCAAATCTTAAAGTCTCTGCCTACAATTAAGGAGAAATGGAAAAAGAGGACTGGTCTGTTTACATTTTATATGGTTATCGGTTGGAATTAAATATACATACGTTTTAGGATGTGGAGTTGGTCTTGGTTGTGATTATTAGTGACACATCGTTTGAATTTTCGTTGGCCACATAGATATTACCATTGCTTGGGTTGTACTTTATATCCTGCGGATCATCTCCTACACCAATAGTGCTGATCACCTTATTAGTATTGCTGCTAATCACAACGATCTGACCACTTCCATCGGAGTTTGAAATAGACATTACATAGATATTACCATTGCTTGGGTTGTATACCAGATTTTGCAGATTATCTCCTGTTTCAACAGTGCTGATCACCTTATTAGTAGCNNNACTGTCTATCACTGATATATCCCCCGAATTAAAGTTGGCCACATACATATTACCATTGCTTGGGTTGTAATTCATATTCTGTGGTGCCTCTCCCACTTTGATAGATTGTGATATCATTTGTGCCCATGCTCCGCCGGTGTTCAAGAACGCAGATGACAAAGTAATTAAGATTAATAAAATAGTATAACAAAAATATCTTGAGTTTATGAATCTAACTGTCAATTTCTCTTGTTTTTCTATACTCTCTCATAAATAGATTGATAAATTCTTTTATACAATTTCATAAAATTCATGTTCTATTTGTGAGACTTGTTTGTTCAAGATGCTTTGCATAACCTTTGATCATGTAATTATGTGGTCAAAGTTTAGTATACTTAATACGAGATTTAAAGAAATTATTAAGGATGCATAATGTGATAAGTAGGATGGTCTCACAGGACCCTCTTCGTGTCATTCTATAACTGCCAACGCCCAAGGATGTTGCAAATTGTATTCTTTATACCATGGTATATCTAACGATGTCCATGATTTTCCTGAATCTGAAGAGTAGAATATCCCTCGATTATTCAAACAATAAAATTCATCCTTATTCTTTGGATTAGATTCTACAATAGAAATGACTGTACCTTTTGGTTCGGGCAGGCCGTCAGATGATAGGATCCATTCGTTACTTTTTTCATCAGAATTACGTCTATAAACGAAGGTTTCTAAATCTTGAATGGCGTGTGATTTCCAAGCATTACTGGCTGCCGATACTACAATGTTTTGAGGATCGCTATGATTTACTGCGAGACCGTATAGATACGTATGGGAACCCAATCCTTCAACCCTTCTTTTCCATGTGTTCCCGTAATCCAAACTTTCAAAATAACCATCACCTGCGGCAGAATACAGTCTTTGCGGAGCATTTTCATGAGTTCTTAATGTATGCGTGTCATACGGTCCATCCTTTACCTTGTCTATCCATGACCTACCTCCATCAATACTTTTGATTAATGCACCAGCTTCAATAGCCAAGAAAATATTATTTTCATTATTTACATCCAATTCTATCCAACGAACATGATGTGTCCAGGGCCTTGGAGGAAATGACCATGTAGAAGACGAGGGCAATTTATTAAATTCATTAACCTTCTCCCAGCTTTTACCACCATCAATTGAGGTAAAAATTAAGCTAGGCTCCATTCCCACAAATATCTTGTTAAACTCCTCATTAATTCTCTTAATGGGACATACTGAAAGAGACATTATGCTTGAACCCAATGTATTCAAGGAAGTCTTCTCCCAGCTTTGACCTTTATCATCAGTTTTCCAAAGTCCGTTATCAAAAGTTCCACAATATGCTCTATCAGGTCTGAGAGGATCAAATGCCACACTACTAGGATTTACATTTTTTAAACATTCATGAACTTTCCATCCGTCTTTTGTAGATTCTAAAACCAGTAGAGTGGTTTGCATGGAAGCCAAAATTGTAGTAGTAGTCGTCAAGTGTTTTACTTGTATTCCTCTTTACAATACTATTTAAGATTGATTGATAAATACAAAAATATGACATATTAATCTAAATAATAATAATAATAATAATAACCACTAAACACTCGATTAAATGACTGAGTTGGCAAAAATGGACGCCCTATTATATCATAGAATCAAATTGACCATGAGTTAAATAACCTTGTTACCTAGTGTATTCTATGCAGTATCTCACCGGGGTGTTTTATTGGATAAATCTCAAATAATAATAGGCATTTCCCTTGTTACTATATCTATAACTACTTGGATTTTTTCTATAGACCAACCAGACATGATGCATGCCATGATGACTCTAAATCCCCTAGCAGTCACAATTTTTACAATTAGTTGGACTGTAGGAATGGCAGCAATGATGTTTCCGGCTATAATCCCTATGGTATTACTATACAATCACTTTAGCAAAAGTAAAATTGACGATAATAATGTTCATTCAAGTAGAAAGCTTAATCATGATATTGATAATTTTGAAAGAAAAGAGAATAGGCAACATGATAAATTTTCCTACTTGCTTTTATCACATAGAGTTATCAAAACCTCAGGTTTTGTAGGAACATATCTTTTGGTATGGTCATTAACGGGAATTGTGTTACTCTTGTTTTGGTCCGTACTTATGAATAATCTTTTTGTAGGGTATAACACAAAAGATTTCGCTGTCGTATCAGGAATTTTGCTTGTAATATCTGGATTTTACCAATTTAGCCCATTGAAAAAAAATGTTTAGGATATTGTGAATCTCCTTTGGCATTTTTTATGAAGAGATGGAAAGGAAACAAATTGACAGATGGATTGAAGATGGGATTATTTCATGGAATGTATTGTCTTGGATGTTGTTGGCCTTATTTTTTACTCATGATTGCATTAGGCTGGATGAATCTTTTATGGATGGGTTTGTTCGCAGCTATCATTTTTGTAGAAAAGATTTGGTCAAAGGGAATTTGGATGGCTAGGGGAGTTGGAATTATGTTTATACTAATTGGATTGCTTACAATAACAGGAATGATTTCACTAGCAACAGAAGGGAATGAGATGACAAGTACAGGTACTGATATGATCTCAATGAATATGAATAATCCTTCTCAGGAGGATAGCGAAACAAACGATATAAAACATAATACGAACATGAATATGAACATGAAATAAAGGTCAAAAATTTGACAAAATATAGTTTCTTGATCTAATTTTTCTTATATTTTATTTGATTCCATAAATATTCTAGAGAAACAAGATAATCTTAAATTTTAGCCCCTGTACTTAATCACATGACAACTAACATTCCGCCTTGGAAAGCCGCAGGAGATTGGTTTGATGTATGTAAATGTAAGATTCCCTGTCCTTGTGAATTTGCACAAGAACCTACATTTGGGGATTGCGAAGGTGTTTTAGCATATCATATCAACAAAGGTAATTATGGAAATGTAACATTAGACGAATTGAATGTATTAGCTATTGGAGCATTTGAAGGAAATATTTGGGCAGGAAAGACAAAAGTAAATCTAGGACTCTTTTTTGATGAGCGCGCTGATGACAAACAAAGAGAAGCACTTCAGATGATTTTTAGTGGTAGAGCAGGAGGATTTATGGCAGAATTTGCCAAGTTGATAGGGGAAATTAAGGGGATTGATTTTGCCCCAATAAGATTTGAAATTTCTAAAGACTTGAGTAGTTGGAGTGCCGAAATTCCTGGAAAAGTTCTTGCAAAAGCAGTAGCTTTAGGAGGCCCAACGACTCCGCCTGGAAAAAGAGTTCAAACAATAAATCCGCCTGGAAGTGAGGTTGGTCCAGGCGCAGTTGCAACATGGGGCATAGCTGTAAAGGACGAAGTAGATACAATGAGTTTTAAGTGGCAGAGAGAGGGCAGGTCTAGCAAGCATATTTCATTTAACTGGGCAGGCCCATAAGTGATTATAATAAAAAATTACATATATGATTCCTGCCTAAATTATTCTCGTGGTTGTCACAGATTGTAATACTAAAATAAAACTGGAAATGAATTTCTTATAAAAAGACAGAAATAATAATCAGATTTTCCTAACAATTATAATTATATTCTTATTTCTGGATTATATATAATAGGCAATTAATTATGATGAATTATTTGTTACTGTTAATGATCTTGCATACCCTTTTGCTTATGAACCCAAACCCAATCAAATCATAAATCTGACTACCAATTGTATACACCATTGAATTTAGATCTCAAGTTAAACTATTATTTAAGGGGGTTGAATAGTATATCTCATGTTTTCATGTAGAAAGCAAAATTATTTACTGCCTTTAATTTGCTTATTAACGATATTCTCAACTCTTTCAATATTTGTTGTAGGCACCGAAAGATTATCCTACTCACAGGTTTTAGAAGATAATGGTAATGCTAACATTACTTTTGATATTAAAAATATAAGCGATAATATCCGAGATTCTGTTTATCCTCAGACTGATTCCTCAGAAAATAGAGTATTTGTCTTATGGCAGGACAATCTGTTTGGTCAAAATCGAATGAATTATGACATATTATTAAAAACAAGTAACGATGGTGGCCAAACATTTGGTGACGTAGTAAATCTTTCAAACAATACTGGATTTTCTGAACATCCTCAAATGGCAGTAAACGGAAACAATGTTTACATAGTTTGGGCTGACAATACTTCACTCAATCGAGATATTTATTTTATCTCAAGTAACGATGGTGGCCAAACATTTGGTGACGTAGTAAATCTTTCAAACAATACAGCTGATTCATATAATCAAGAAATATCTGTATCGGGTAACAATGTATACATTGTATGGCAAGATGCTCAAAAATTTACACAAGGTAATAGTAGTATTTATTTTATCTCAAGTAACGATGGTGGCCAAACATTTGGTGACGTAGTAAATCTTTCAAACAATGCAGGAAAAACTTCTTTTCCAAAGATTTCCTCCTCTCAAGAAAATGTCTATGTAGCCTGGAATATTGATAGCGATGATAGATCAGTTGTAGGAACAAACAACATGGAAGGTGGAATCTTTTTTGTTAAATCTCCTGACAACGGCAGTAGTTTTGACAAAGAAATCCGTTTAAATACTGATGAAAAGCCTGGTGAGTTGCAAATAGACGCCAGCGATAATAACGTATATGTTATTTGGGGCTCTCCTGATCCATCAACAACTCATCATAATTCCGATCAAGCGACAACAACACCTACAAGTGAAAATGTTAACAGCAATAATTTAACAGGAGACGGTATCTATTTTACCAAAAGCATAGATGATGGCAACAGTTTTGCAAAACCGTCTTTTATACAAGGTCAATTTCTCAATCCTCTTAATGTCGACATAATTCACCACTCTAATAAATTAATCGTTGCGATACAAGCTACACCACTCAATAATACTGTCGAAGGAAATCAGGACATATTTCTCATGGGAAGTCAGGATATGGGCGACTCATTTCTTAGTGAATCCGTCAACATTAGTAATAATGCTGGAATATCTGAATGTCCTTCAATGACGGTATTATCTGCTGAAAACAAACTATTTGTCATTTGGCAAGATAGATCCCCTGGAAATAATGAAGCTCTATCAACAAAAATAAATTTGTAAATTGCAACAAATGCAATCAATCTTCTAACTATATATGATATGTAAAAATAAAATAAAATATGATAGTAAAGAAGACATTCAGACTTTATTTTTTAGGTTTATACTTTCCTAGTAGTAATGAGTTTGTAACCACAGTTACCGAACTCATAGCCATTGCTACACCTGCGAGAATTGGAAGCCACCCAAATACTGAAAGCCCAAAAAAAGGAACAAGTACACCCGCAGCTACCGGGATCAATCCCGTATTATAAGCAAAGGCCCAAAACAAGTTTTGTTTTATTTTTAAGACCGTTTTCTTTCCTAGGTCTAGCGCAGTTAATACATTGCGGATATCGTTCTTAACCAAGATAATGCCTCCAGTTTCTTTGGCAACGTCAGTTCCAGAACCTATCGCAATTCCCAAATCAGCTCTAGCCAAAGCAGGTGCATCATTAATCCCATCTCCAACCATTGCCACAATTTTATTTTCCTTTGTCTTTAAATCATCTATAACCTCTTCTTTTTGATGGGGTAATACCTGTGCTATTACTCTCTCTATTCCAATTTTGGAGGCAACGGCCTTGGCAGTTCTTTCGTTATCTCCTGTGAGCATTATTGGTTCGATATCCTGATTTCTTAACATCTCTATCACTTCTTTTGCTCCCGTCTTTATGATATCAGCGATAGCAATTATTCCAGACAAGCGTTTATTTATCGAAACTAACACGGTTGTTTTACCTTCTTGTTCCAGCTGCGAAAGCCTTGTTTCTACAGCATCATTCATCGCTATATTATAGTCATACATCATTTTTCTATTTCCTATCATTATCTCTTGGTTTGAGTATGTAGCTTGAAGACCATGTCCTGCTACTGCTTCAAATGAATCAGGAGAGACTATTGCTTTAAATCCTTCTTTTTTTGCTTTAGCTATGACGGCCTTAGCTAATGGGTGTTCAGACCCAGATTCTGCTATAGACGCTAATCTTAACAATTCAAGATTATTTGTCTGATCAAGTGCTATGATATCGGTAACAGACGGTTTTCCCTCTGTTAAAGTTCCAGTTTTATCAAATACTATTGTATCAACTTTACTTGCTATCTCAATATGTTCACCGCTTTTAAACAAAATCCCATTTTCAGCACCTTTTCCAGCACCCATCATTAAAGCTGCAGGAGTCGCTAATCCCAACGCGCAGGGGCATGCAATTATCATTACGGACACAAAGGCTAGTATAGAGTAAGTCAGTCCCGCATTTCCGATAAAATACCATCCAAGAAAAACCCCAATTGCTATTATTATGATTGCAGGAACAAAATACTTGGCAACTTGGTCAACCATTTTTTCTAGCTTTGCTTTCCCTGTTTTAGCCTCCTCCACTAAAGTGATTATTTGGGACAAGACTGTATCCTGGCCAATTTTGGAAGCTCTTACTTTTAGTAAACCGTTTTTGTTGATGGTAGCTCCTATTACCTCATCTCCCTTAACTTTGTCTACAGGTATGCTTTCACCTGTTATTGCAGATTCATCTATGGAAGAAGAGCCATCAATTATTGTTCCATCCGTAGGAACTCTTTCACCTGGTCGTATGACCATTAAATCTCCTTCTATGATCTCTTCGACAGGAATTTCTATCTCCCTAACTTCATTGGAGACTAGTTTCGTATTAGGGCTATCCAAAGAATTAGTACTTTCACCAGGGTCATTTTTTTCACTTGTTACAGTTCTTAGTACTCGAGCGGTTCGTGGTTTTAAGTCCAGCAGCTTTCTTACTGCATTGGAAGCTTTTTCTTTTGTCTTTGTTTCTAGCAGTCTTCCTATCAGAATCAGAGTAATTATTATTGCAGCCGTTTCAAAATATACAGCAGTAAAAGGAAAGTATCCTGGAAATATGGTAACTATAGTACTGTAAATATAAGCAGCAGACGTGCCTATTGCGATTAAAGTATCCATGTTCGAAGCTTTAGCCTTGACGCCATCCCAAAATCCTCTATAGAATCGCAAGCCTATCCAAAATTGAATAGGAGTTGCTAAAACCAAGAGTATGAAATTAGTATACCCCATCATGTTCATAGGTAAAAGATGACCCACTTGTGGAATCATATGGGGTAGACTGAGTAAAACTATGGGTATGGTTAAGGCTATGCTTATAACAACATGAATCTTTAATTTTTTTAAAGCCTTCTCGGGCTCAAGAAATTCATTTAGACATTGAGATGAGCAAAAATAATAAGTAATTCCGTCCTTTTCATGATGAATCGAGCTTTCCTCTTCTTCTACAAACATACCGCAAATAGGGTCTTTTGCCATGTCATAAATAGCAAGAGAACATATTTAACAACTGGGCTTTACAAATGTAAAATATTAGGATATGATATGCCTAAAGAATGTATTGGGCACAATTACAGATTTTACAACCTTAAGGTGCCTTTTCATACCTTTTGTAATCAAAGTATTATATAAGTAAGCATGAGTTAATGGTTGTTGCCATTATACGAAAAGGCTCATCTCAAAGTTGTTGGGATGTATTGTACAACCTGTAACCCATTGTAGAAAAGCAACTAAGAAATAATAAAGGTATCAAGAAAATTGATATAAATTATGTGAAAGACAGTGTAGTTGTTGAGTTTGATCCCGTTGTGACAAACATTAAGGAAATAAAAGCAGGTTTAGAAAAGTCAGGTTACACATTCATTAGGATCCCCAATTTTTGACCATGGGCAAATCAATCAATATGGTGTTATAATTATTCATATAGGTCGATTATGATGATACCACATATTAGTATTTACATGAATCAAAACTTATAATCCATTTCCTCATATATAGATATTATCAGTAATTTCTACAAGATCTTTACAAATGTAAAGGATATATATACCGTTATCGATTTATAGGATTGATAGTTTCATGCCACTTGAACTTGACGAAATTGATGTATCAATTATCAATTCAATTCTAGAAGACGGTAGAAAATCATTCAGGCAGATTTCGAGAGATACAGGAATAACTACCCCAACAGTTAAAGCCAGATACGATAGACTCGTAAATATTGGATTTATCAAGGGTGTTTTACCAATTTTTGATTTTGAGAAAATAGAATCAGGGGAGGGGAAAGAAAAGCATTTCATCCATTTAGAGAACCTCAAGGAAAATGTAAAGAGGAGAAGAAATATTCTCAATAACTATCAGAATAGTAACTTAAAAGAAGAAATACGGACAATTAAGAAAAAAATTTCAGATGGTTTAGCGATAAATATTGTTTGTGATTTTTGTGAGGGACCAGTCCATGATAAACCTAAAATTCTGAAATTTGCAAATATTGAAAGATTCTTTTGTTGTAATTCATGCAAATCAGGTTATAGTCAGAAATACCGTGGTAGAATAGAGTCAATAAAAAGAAAATATGAGGGCAAACCTGAAATTGATGGATAGGATAGGGTAGGATAATTAGTTTGTTGCTTCAATACCCATATTTTGACGGATTTTGTTCAAACTGCTGTTTACACACTGCAGAACACAAATATATTTTATTACCGTCAACTTCTGATACATGTTTTGCAGTTTTTTCGTCTACATTCATATTACAAACTGGATCTTTTGCCATGTGGTACAATAAGCAATAATATATTTAACTATGAGGCTTTACAAGTGTAAAATTCTCACACTAAAGTTTTAGATCGTCATTTAGGATTGTACCTGTATTTGTATTTTCTTTTTATCTTCGATATTTTCGTGCATTTTTAAGGGAAATAAACAAAATATATCTATGTAGTGAGTTTGCATTTTATGAATCGCATACAACATATCCGTATTGTTTAAAAAATCTACATTACTTGTGGAATTGAATTTCAGTGTATGGAGAGAGTCACATATTAGATAAGTACATTTTAAATACGATACTTTACTATTAAACTCATTCATGCCATTTAATACAAAGCCAAACGATGGGCGGAAATTTTGGATGTCTTTTGTTGTAGTCACTGTAGTGATACTATATTTAGGCTTCTACTTAGTGTCGACTATAATTAATACCGAAACCTATCTCTTTGATAATGCTTTTGCGCAACAACAAGCATTATCAAATATAACTAATAGTGATAACAGTTTTATGATAGCAAATAACAATACGTTATCATCAGGTAATAGTTCGGATAATTCGCCAGAGGAAGATTTAATTAAACTTTATGATAAAGTGGATCAGTCTGTAGTGCAAGTTACACAAGATTCAAACGTACCTGGTGCATCTCGCTTAGGTTCAGGTTTTGTATATGATAAAGAGGGATATGTAGTTACTAATTACCATGTAGTGGCTGGAGATTCTGTCAATAAAGAATTTGATGTAACCTTCACTGATGGAACTGGATATAAAGCTACTGTAGTGGGTGTAGACCCCTTCGCCGAAATAGCTGTTTTAAAGATTCCTCTGGAGAATAATACGGAAGTCATGAAAAAACTAATCCCATTACAGATAGGCGACTTTTCTAAAGTGAATGTCGGACAAAGGGTTGCTGCTATTGGTAATCCTTTTGGGTTGTCTGCATCGATAACTGAGGGAATAATAAGTGGCCTAGGAAGAGTACTTCCAGCATTGCCTTCTGAGAATAGTCCGATACCACTTGTTGAAGATACCCCGGCTTTTTCAATTCCAGATATAATACAAACTGACGCGGCAATAAACCCGGGAAATTCCGGTGGACCATTACTAAATATGAGGGGCGAAGTTATAGGAATCAATACTGCTATTTTCTCCGCTACGGGTGTGTATTCTGGAGTAGGTTTTGCAATTCCCTCGTATTTGATCCAAAAAGTGGTTCCTTCTATCATTACTACGGGTGAATACCAGCATCCTTACTTGGGAGTATCTGGAACGGATATAGATTCAGATATTGCAGAAATGATGAATCTTAAGAATACTACAGGATTCTTAGTAATACAGGTTACCTCTGGAAGTCCTGCAGAGAAAGCTGGAATACGTGGTGGTGCAATATTGACAGAAATAGAAGGAAGAGAGGTAGAACTCGGAGGAGATGTAATCGTAGGAATTGATGATAAATCTATTAGAAAAATAGATGATTTACTTTCTTATCTGGATAGAGAAAAGAAAGTTGGAGAAAATGTTACTCTTACCATTATAAGAAACGGACAAGTGCAAGAAATAGGTTTGACTTTGGCAGCAAGACCAGATTCTACAATTTCAGACGATGAAACTATGCAAGAAATACAAAACAATAGTCCATCTCTTGGAATAACGGGTATTAATGTTACACCTGAAATAGCCTTACAAATAAATGTACCATCTAACATCGTTGATGGAGGAGAAAAAGGATTCTTAGTTATTGATGTCCTTAGAAATAGTTCAGCTGAGGATGCAGGAATTAGAGGCGGATATATCAGCTCCAACATTAATGGAAATCAAATAGAACTCGGAGGAGATATCATAATTGGAATCGAGAATGTTACCATAGGGTCGGTAGAGGATATTAGAAAAGCACTTTCTACAAAACAAGTAGGGGACACTGTTCAGCTTACAGTATATAGAGATAATCGCACAGTTGAGATTCCTGTTACATTAAAGGAAGGTTCTGAGTCGGATCAGGTAGAAAGTCTTCTACCACCGTCTTCTCCATTTTCACCTTCGCCTTCTCCAAATATCCCAAGAGACGACTCTCCATTCCAACAACCCTTCAATCCATTTAAAGATTTTAGTAACGATATCTACAACCAATGTGTTGAAATAGCAGGAAAAGATGCATGTGACAGACTATTTGGAAGATAGGAATACCCCGACCTATTTTTTGCTCCGGCACTTAGTCCAATTTCATAAAAAGTCTCTGTTTTTTAGAAAAGCAATAAACTGCTATGATAATTATTCCAGATCATCATCCCACTTGACCTTGACCTTGCTTTCTATATGTCAATAAATATCCATCAACAGGTTTAATAACAAAATCCTAGTTTAGAAGTATTAAAGGCATCAATATCTTTGAGGCGTCGCCAGCTTTAGATATGTGGTTTTCAAGTCTCATGCTTTTGTGCCTACAGTCAACAGAACAAGTAGTTGCGATTCTATTGTTTTTTTCTATAGATACTTATCACACGAATGTAGCCTTTAATACTATTTCTCTAGGATACCTTAAAACTTCGTAACTATAGTTAATAAACGATATTCATCTATCCTTAAAGGATAATAAAATAATCATAGAATCAATCATTTTACAATGTTTTATTCTCTTTAAATTTGATGTTATAATCTCAGCCAGCCAAACAGATTCAAACAAAAGGGCTTTATAACTTTGCTCACAAATTAAACAAAACACAATATTGTTTCATAAGACCAGATTAGTAGCATTGTCATCTAGTTAATTAACTGCCAATTTGTTTATCGACAAAATACTGTATAAGGGATATGTGGGGGTTATATAATTCTATGAACATACATATTATGGACCAGGAAAAAAGCGAGCAAATTTCACAATTTGGTGGGACAGAAATCCAAATAAATGAAGTAATTAGTCAACAGGATGCTATAGAAGGTCGGAAGAAGAAGGAAGTTAACGTACAAGGTTATTCTCATGTATTACGATTAACACAACTATTAAAGAATGTAAGGTTTCCAGCTCCAAAAAGTAAGGTTTTGCAACAGGTAAGACTCAGTGAAGACTTTGAAAATAAAGAAAACGTCATAAAAGCAAAAGCATTACACGATTTGGAAGAAAGATCATATAATAATATTTCTGATGTTACTATTGCGGCTGGTCTGGTCCATAATGTAAAATTACCGTCTTTATAAAGCGAGAATTCTTGGTTACTTATGTTGATTGAACATATTAAATTCAAATAACTGAGGTTTGTTGAGAAAATTATATTGAATTAATACTTTTCTTTTCTCTTAGAAAATAAAAATATCTAAAATTCAAAGTCGAATCACTGAATCATAATTGATATATGTATGTATGTCCAGAATCCTGCTGCTACGCTAGTCCTTGTACGTTTAAAACGTTAATTATGTTCTTATTTCTTTTTAATGGACTCTGATAGATTCTTTCAGACCACACTATTCTCTCCACACCTTCCATTTTTCTTATGGCCGAAATTAAATTCAATAACTGCTTACCTTCTTTGTAAATTACATTGCCAAGAATATCGGAATTGCCTATATGAATTTCCACCGATATTATTTGATCCAAGTTGTGTATTTTTTTTGCTGTTTCTTCGATATTTCCGTTTCTTAAATATACATAAAGCAAACCTGTTTTGAAACCAAACTTTTGATAGTTTATTTGAATATCGGATGTTATATAGCCTGTAGATATTAGATTTCTAACCCTTCTCTGTGCTGTAGAAAGAGGTATTTTGAGTGTCAGTGAAATCTCTTTGTTATTTTTGCCTAATATCATTAAATCCATAATTTCAATATCAGTTTGATCAAGTCTTTTACCTAGTTTGTTTTTAAGCATGATTTTACGCCTCGTTACCCCATTAGTATTTATATTATTTAACCAGGTACATGATGCTCTCATTTGATAAGGATAGATTATTTTGATTTAATGGAGTAGTAATAGTCGTCAGGGTTTTACTATTACTATTAATATTAATATTAATGAATAATATGCCTAAAATATTGAGTCTTTGCTGAATAGGTTCATAATGATATTTACAGTATTGTCTCCCAATACCTCTATCATTTTTGAAAAGTGTACATTGGAAACAAAGGAATACGACATTAATTTATTCATAAAAAAGAACAATTCTTCTGAATTTTGATATAGTCTTTATACAAATCTCATTTGCCTCACCTTTGACTCTCATAACTTTGATCATATTTTTGGTAAAATAAGATTTTGTACAGAGCTGACTTACAAGATAATTTACTTTGTCTTCTTGAATATTTGCAAATACATCTGCAAACCTAAAGTTTAATCCCAATATCCTAAAGTCAAGAATGTATTTTTTTGCACACCTTTGACTCTATGAGTCTTCTTTTTTTATGGGTGATAGAAAATGGGATTTGAGATTTTAATGAGATTTCTAGGGTAGTAATAGAGGGGTCTTTTAAAAGCTCTTTAATAATAAATATGTCGAACTTGTCTGCCATTATGAAGGTGGGAAGGCGAGAATTAGATTGATAATCACTAATGCTATTGTCGTTACCAATATCTATCGCTGGAGTAGTGGTATTGTCTTTTACTATTTTGAAGCCTCTATTAGGCAGATTTCTATGGGCATTCTTTCTTGTTGAATGTTTAGGATCATATTTTCCTTCTGAATATAACGTTTAAGTTATCAAAAGATTCTATTTTTATCACAATGTATAGATATTAAGAAGATCATGACAATTAAGCTTATAATTGGAGTAAATTTTGACACGAAATATCAAATTCTTATTCTGGATTCAGAATTTATGTTAGTAATGTGAAATAGATCATGAACTTGTAATTACGTTTGTGAATTACATCCTAAAATAATGGAATATTATGTCAAATATAATAATGACTATTACGTAATAAAATCAAATCAATTCACAAATAAAACATTGAGTAACAGATCAGATCAGATCAGAACATCATTATTTCTTCTTACACAACAATGTGCGTCTCTGCGATGTGGTAGACCTACTATGTTGTTATATCATATTATGTTATAACATACCAACTTTAAATACTGACTATTTCTCCTGACTTGTTACTTTTTTAGTCAAGAAATTATTGATTAAATCTATTTGCTTTTGTTGGTAGAAAATAATCATCATAAACAAAGATATGTTTTTGAAATAACTGGATTGTGATTTCTTATTAATGTTGGAATAATGAATTGAATTTCTATAATTTCGATAACAGTCACTTATCATATTCAAAAAAACAATTTCATCATCTGCGCTTAAGGATTCACTGAATCTTTTCAGGTCATGAATCATCTTATTGTATTGTACATTAGACATGATTTCAGATTGTATTGTTATTATCGTAGGGTCTTGCAATATTTTTTCTTCAAATACATCCGATTCAAACTTTGTGCATCTATGCAACAAATCTTTACGTATTTGATTTATTGATTTGAAATTATTAAAAATAATGCTAAGAATTATGGATTCAATTGTAATTGGGTTAGATAGGCTTGATAAGGCATGGCAGTATAATTTGGGAATCAAAAACAACTTGTTGAAAATTTGTTTATCTTTTTTATTTAGTTCTTTCTTAAAATTTGTCCACTCCAACCTTTCAATATCTATTAACATTCTAAATGAGGGAATAGAGCGACCCATTAGATTACACTTGATTTACCATTATTTTTTTGCCGCCGCCGCCGCCGATATCGAGTCTGTAATTATGTTAAGAGAATGCAATTCTTTTCAATTAACTGTACATGTCACTTGGTTTATAGAGTGTGAACGCGTTAACAATTCTATTTTAACTGTTTTCTCTTTTTTCTCATAAACTTGTTTTATCTTGATAGCATTATCAAACTTGGATACTAGAGAACAACAACTACTGCTACTTGTCATATTTTCAACTTCATTGCAAGTTAGAATTACAAAATATTTTTCTGAAAGGCTAATCAATATATCTATTAATTCGTTCAATATACCAATATTATCTTCTATCCCGTTACTTGATCTGGAGTTGCTATTATCTTTTGCTTTTTTTATAGAATATGAAGAAGAAACAAGTGTATCAAACAAATCCAGTAAAATAATCTGTATTTTGTTACCCAGCTGACTAATGAACTTTGGTAGTTCATTGACTATTATATTGGCCAGCTGATAAAATGTAAAGGCTCTTGCTATTGTGATACTGTCTAATAGAATGTTAATATCTATCTCTTTCTCTATTGCGAGTTTAGTTAAATTAAGATAAATTGATCCTAAATTATTGCCATTTCCCGCATCTATTAATATAGTCCTTTTCTCTTTGGATTTATTACTACCAGATCTTGAATCAAATACCAGATGATAACTAATACAAAATTTAGCTATAATGTGATGCAAAAAATTGTTATTGCCATGGATTTGGTTTTGAATACAGATATTCTTCTTATTTGAAAAAGATAGTAATTTGTCAATTTCAGGAATTTCAAACAATTTCCTGTTTATATCGTTGAATTCATCAAATGCATTAATAAAAGCATTACCTGCCAGATGTTGCTTCTGATCGTATGATCTATCAACTACTTGCAAAGTATTCCATGCTCCTTTTGTGGCGATCAAGTCAATCTATTTATATTCTGTTGGCAATAATTTTGTCTTTTTATTGGTTTTATTGTTTTTCTCGTTATGTTTGTGACAGGTAATTCTATTTTTAATTTTTTAGATTTAATCATACAAGTATATGTTAAAACATGTTTATAAATATTACACAGTGTAACACATGTACATATAGTGTACTACTAATAACGTACTGAAGACAAGAAAGCCTTACCGATTTTTCAATTTCCTTTTCCAGTAGCCTTTGTTCTGTGTCTCGTGTTCCATAACAAAGTATCTAAGAATTAGAATATGCAGTGGATTAAACAAACAGTGGTTAGTATCTATTTTGTAAAAAACCTTATGTTACTATTTGCGTCAACAAGATATGTGGTGAGGGTTACTAATGGTTTGCCTTAATTTTAACCATCGATTCTTTTTCGTTAATTTGTAAAGTCAAAGTCAAATATTTACATATTCGATAGCAATTGCATCATCGTAATTTGATAAATTTAGTCTTTTTAGCAAGACTTCGAGTTTTTTATCGCTATCGATCTGCCTTCTATCTTTGATTGCAACATACCGATTGCTAAAATTTTGCTTCAAGTCTTCATAGTTTTCATAAAACCATTCAAAATTTTCTCTTATCTTTTCGAATTTAACTATATCTTTGCTAGATTCTGCTGTAGTTGTTGCAATCATAGCATGTCAGGGTAAACTCATTTATGGTATTTTGTTTAATAAAAATTTTATGGTCAATTAACTACCAGATTGAGAGGATGGCTTTTATTTTTTTCTTCCACTTATTCAAAAGCCTCTTTTGCAGCCCTTGTTAATTTCTCCTTTGACATGTTTTTCTTATGGGTTGCAACTTCCCAAATATGCCCA
>LLBY010001848.1_pt9 | contig 28314 bp, 24 predicted proteins | sample 1489401 | NCBI WGS metagenome assembly LLBY01 (sample SAMN04092656, study PRJNA295927) | soil metagenome | biome: Soil prokaryotic community; feature: Bulk soil; isolation source: soil from tomato rhizosphere | host: tomato cultivar Hawaii 7996 | place: South Korea | collected 2011-11-01 | reverse complement strand
GCAATAGGCCTTAATCCGCGTAAGGACATGCCAATACCTTGGCCAACAATGGTGGCTTCTCTTATGCCTACATCGGCAACCCTTAGTTCACCGTATTTTTCTTGTAAACCTTCCAAACCTTGATTAACATCGCCTATATTTCCGGTGTCCTCACCAAAAATAAGTGCTTCAGGATAGTTGCTAAAAATACTATCGAAATTATCTCGAAGAATAATACGACCATCAACTAATTCTGCATTCTCATCATAAGTAGGTTTTACTTCTTTTATAAGGATATTAGATCGATTGGTTTCAGAATATAAATGGGAACTAAAATTAGGTTGAATGTTTTCGAAGGCTTTGTTAATCCAATTGCTAAGTAATTCTTTTTCTGGAAAAGATTCTTTAATAATATGTACTAAGGTTTTTCTTGCGCTTGATAAAATATCTTTTCGCGTAGGTTCATCAATGGCAGCTAAATTATCTTTTATTTTTTCTATAAAAATACCGTTAGCGCTTTGAGGTGCTACTTGTTTTAAAATGGAAACTAATTCGCCTTGTTCTTTTAGTACGGGTTTTAAAAAGGTATTCCAAGCATTTTTTTTAGCCTCTCGTACCTCGCGCTTTATGGTTCTTTCAATTTCTAAAAGGGATTCGTTGGTTGCAATGCCGCTTTCAATAATCCATTCACGCATTTTGGCGTTGCAATCGTGGTTGGCTTCCCAAGCTAATCGCTCAGCATTTTTATAACGCTCGTGCGAACCAGACGTAGAGTGCCCTTGGGGTTGTGTTAATTCTAGAACATGTATTAAAACGGGCACATGTTCTTCTCGAGCTATAACAGCAGCTTCTTGGTAGGTTTCTACTAGATTGGCATAATTCCAACCTTTAACCCGTAATATTTCAAAACCTTTTTGTTTATCATTTCTTTGAAAACCTTTTAGAATTTCTGAAATATTTTCTTTAGTTGTTTGATGCTTGGCATGTACCGAAATACCGTATTCATCGTCCCAAATACTAATAATTAAAGGGACTTGTAAAACACCTGCTGCATTTATGGTTTCAAAAAACAATCCTTCGCTAGTACTTGCATTTCCGATGGTACCCCAAGCGACTTCGTTTCCATTAATTGAAAAGTTAGAAGCATTAATACCTTCTACTTGCCTGAAAACTTTAGAAGCTTGTGCCAGCCCTAATAAACGAGGCATTTGAGCAGAAGTAGGGGATATATCGGCACTAGAGTTGTATTGTTTTGCTAAGTTTTTCCAACTACCATCGCTGTTTAGACTATGGGTTGCAAAATGTCCGCCCATTTGCCTGCCAGCAGACATAGGCTCTAATTCTAAATCTGTATTGGCATATAAACCAGCAAAAAACTGTTCGATAGTAAGTTCGCCTAAAGCCATCATAAATGTTTGGTCTCGGTAATATCCCGAGCGCCAATCACCTTTTTTAAAGGCTTTTGCCATGGCTAATTGAGGCACTTCTTTTCCGTCTCCAAAAATCCCAAATTTAGCCTTACCTGTTAATACTTCACGGCGACCTAATAAACTACATTCACGACTTTTTACAGCGATTTCATAATCGTTTAAAACTTCTGTTTTAAAATCTTCAAATGATATATTGTTTTTTAAGTCTGGAATAGTGTGCATAAGTGAAATGCTTTAACTTCTGCAAAAGTAGTTAAAGTTTGCGGGTTTTACAATTAAAATATCAAAGCAATTAATTATGAAATTCTTAAAAATTTTAAATTTTCAAATTTTAAATCATCAATTATTCAATAGAATTTCAAATAAACTAATTATTATATAATGGTTTTAACATTTAGTACCAACGACGTCTAAATAAACCTAAAAGTGATTGAGGGTCTACGGTAAATTTAAATCGTATTTTCTGGTCGTAATTTGGTTGACCTATTTCCCAACCTAAGTTTGAGTATAGTGGTAGGTAAATTTCAAAATAATCGGTCACTAAATTAATCCTAATGCCAGAGTCATAAACAAAACGTGTATTATCAAATTTGTTTTTAACCAATCCCACATCGCCATATAGTAAAACATATTTCCATAAGGTGGTGCTTGTGTTTAAGGATGTCATCCATTGATTGGCAAAAGGTGTATTTAATTTTGATTTAAAGCCCCCTTCGGCATCAATATATTGCTGGCTGAAGATACCTGAAGCTTCCGATCTTCCTAAATAGGGGTATTCAAATAAATAATCGGTTGGCCTATCTAATGCAAAACTAAAATAGTTGGAATTAGGGTCGTTATTGTTTTTTAAAAATGTACCGGCAAAGAAGCGCAGGTTTAATTGTCGATTGCTTTCAAACAAGCGGCGGTATTCATAATTAAAAGAAACTTTGCTAAAGTTTTTTGCAATTTGTAAATCGGTATACCACTTATTAAAATTAATTAAATTGTCATTTGAATCAATATAACGTGCATTAAACACTCCGTAATTAGGTTCGTTTGATGTTAAAATATTATTGACATCTTTATCTCTGTGAATGTCCACATACCTTAGTGTGAGGGATTCCTTTTTGTTTGAACGGAAATCGTCTTTTCTTCTGAACAAGAACATTAATGAAGGTGATAGTTGCCTAACGAATAAATTTTCGGCATAAGATACATAGCCACCACTCATGCCATAACTAATGGCATACAAATCGGTGTTTTCCAAATAATGCGTCATAGACACAAACGCCGACCCGGTAACTGTTCTGGATTTTAAAGAATATTGAGGTTCAATACGGTAATTGAATAGTTTTCTTAAAACAGTTTTATTATAAATTCTTAAACCAAGTGTAAAACCGTCGTAAATATTATTAAATTCCGCTATGGGCATAAAAAATACTTGGTTGTAGTATGGATCTTCAATGTCTTGGAAAAGCCTAAACTGTAATGGTTTATTATTAAAAAAGAAGCCTTTTAATGATTTCCAATTATTACGTGCATTAATTTCAGGAATTATACTGTTGTAATTTAAAACCAGTTTGTTTGCGTCGTTTCTAGGAATGGTAATAGTTTTATTTTCTTTAATATTTTCTATCCATGTTTTTGATATGATGCTATCATTGTTTAGAGCGTATAGCGAAACAGGCATGCTGTTATCTTGCTTGTTTGTAATGGTTAATGTAATGGAATCTTCAGTTTTGAGAACCTTTTTTATTTTGAAATCTAATTTTTTTCGAGTCTTTAAATAATCGGTAAAAAACCAATCGATGTCTTTATCGGTTTTAGATTTTATATAAGCTTCAAAATCTTTTGTGGTTACAGGTTTTAACTTATTTTTAATAACAAAAGAAGACAAGCTGTTTTCGACAATATCATGATTTATAAAATCGTCTAAATATTTCAAACCTACACCAGCTTTGTATTTATTGGCAATACTATTATTAAACTTTAGCAAGGAGTCTTTTGGCATTGTTAGGGGCTGATCTCTATTGGTTCGAGCCATTAACATGTATGCTAAATTATATTTATCATTAAATTTCATGTCGGCTGCATGAAATGATCGAATTCCCCAAAAGTCTGCTAAACTTCCTAAAAATTTCATGTTTGGGTAATGCGTATCCACATAATCCATTAAATAATAAATTTGAATACCATCGAGCAACCACTGGTCGGTTCTTGGGTTTATCAAAAGGGTGTTTTCCAAGTAATTGCGTAGAGCAACTTTTAAGAGCTTTAGTTCATACTGAAAGTGGGTGGGATATGGCTTAATAAAGCCTGGTAAAAAATTTAAACCATAAATAGGATCCTTATTATAGTCAATCTTAGTTAAAAGAAGTTGTTTGTGCGGATAATCTTTAAGTTTTTCTTGAATAAAGGTTGTTACTCTTTCAGTAATTAAAACTTTGTCAATTATTTCTAAACCTTCATCATCGATATTTGTGATAAGGGAAAAATCACCTTTTTGTATCGTGTTGAATGTTGAAGTTTTATTTAAGAATAATTTATTACTTACTATATTTGTTCCTTCTAGTATAATTGATTGTTTGTTAGGTAATTGAGTCCAGTTTCCTGCATTTAATTCTGAAGTTAATTTGTACCCCAAAGGATATTCTATTTCAAGACGTACATCAGCAGCGGGAATGTATAAGTCGTCTAAATCCTTATTGCTATAATACTGCCATTGCCCGTTGTAAATCGCGGGTGTAATATACCAATATCTTAAGTTTACATCGCCCGTACTTGTTATGCCGTAGCTAGTAAATTTATCGCTTGGTATTTGCACTAAATATTCCAATTGGATATTATAGAATTCATTAGGCTTTAATGGGGTTTTCAATTCAACTTTAACAATGTCTATTTGATTTTTTAATTGCTGAAAAACCAAATCTTCATTATTCTGTTTGATGGAAGTGATGACCGAATAACCTCTTTCTTCATTTTTAGCTAAATGGAATACGTTTTTGTACTCGTCTGCTATTCTCTGTGCAAGTGGTGTTTTTTTTGTTGAATAACTATTGTTCCAATCGTTTAAATAAATGGTTTGAAGCTCGTCTTGTGTTGTGTTTTGGTACTGAATAGTTTGTGATATTTTTATTTGCTTTTTTTCAATATCAAAAGCAGCTTTCAAGTCAATTTTGTTTTGACCAAAGCTTGCATTACATACTAAAGCAAATAGAACACAACTGAAAAGGCGTAATTTCAATTTAATTTTAAACGTTTTAAGGTTAATAAATCATAAGGCGCTGCAAGATAGTAAAATATACGTGCCAAGTAAGTTTATATGCAGATTCGTTATTAAAGAATTAGAAATTAGGACTTAATCCCGATTCATTATAGAAAGCATCGAGAATGGCTACTACTTCGTCTTCGTTATCAACAAGATGAACTAAATCTAAATCTTTAGCACTTATATTTTCAAAAGATTCTAAAAGTGTGGTTTTTATCCATGCTAATAACCCTTCCCAGAATGTCGTTCCTACTAAAATAATAGGAAACTTTTCAATCTTATGCGTCTGAATTAAAGTAATAGCTTCAAAAAGCTCATCTAAAGTACCAAAACCACCTGGCATGACAACAAAGCCCTGTGAGTACTTTACAAACATTACTTTACGTACAAAAAAGTAGTCGAAATCCAAACTTTTATCGGCATCGATATATGGGTTGTCGTGCTGTTCAAAAGGAAGTTCTATGTTTAAACCCACCGAAGTACCGCCACCTAAATGCGCGCCTTTATTACCTGCTTCCATAATACCGGGACCACCACCTGTAATGACACCATAACCAGATTCCACAATACGTTTTGCTATTTTTTCTGCAAGTAGATAATAGGGTTTTTCCGGTTTTGTTCTAGCAGAACCAAATATGGACACACACGGACCGATTTTACTAAGTTTTTCATAACCATTAACAAACTCTCCCATGATTTTAAAAATGGCCCACGAATCGTTTGTTTTTATTTCGTTCCAAGCTTTACTGTGTTTTTCTAATCGCATAGTATGTTGATGTATTTATTCGTTGATTTCTTTAACTCATAACTCATAACTCATAACCCATAACTCTTAACTTTTAATCGTCAATTGTGCCAGTTCTTTTTTAAGAAATTTAGCAGTGTAGCTCTTTTTGTGGTTCGCTACCTCTTCGGGTGTGCCTTCAACTATTATTTCTCCGCCATCTTTTCCGCCTTCGTACCCAATATCAATAATATGGTCTACGGTTTTAATAACGTCTAAATTATGCTCAATAATTAATACCGTATTGCCCTTATCTGCCAGTTTGTTTAACACAATCATTAACACTCGAATATCTTCAAAATGCAGTCCTGTTGTGGGTTCATCTAAAATATAAAAAGTATTTCCTGTATCGCGTTTACTTAATTCTGTAGCTAGTTTTATGCGTTGCGCTTCACCACCAGAAAGCGTGGTACTTTGTTGTCCTAAGGTTATATAGCCCAAACCGACATCTTTAATGGTTTTGAGTTTATTATGAATTTTAGGAATGTGCTCAAAAAAAGGAACTGCTTCGTTAATAGTCATATTCAACACATCGCTAATACTTTTTCCTTTATAGCGAATTTCTAAAGTTTCACGATTAAAACGCTTGCCTTGGCAAGTTTCGCACTCCACATATACATCGGGAAGAAAATTCATTTCAATAACCCTTAAACCACCACCTTGACAGGTTTCACAGCGTCCGCCTGCAACATTAAAGCTAAAACGACCTGCTTTATAGCCACGAATCATAGCTTCTGGGATTTTAGCAAATAAGCTACGGATTTCGTCGAAGGTTTTAGTATAAGTTGCTGGGTTGCTTCGTGGTGTCCTTCCTATCGGCGATTGGTTAATATCAATGACTTTATCGATGTGTTCCAAGCCTTTAATGCTTTTATAAGGCATTGCTTTTTTTACACCATTAAAATAATAGGCGTTAAGAATAGGGTATAGGGTTTCGTTGATTAAAGTCGATTTTCCGCTGCCTGAAACACCTGTAACACCAATCATTTTTCCTAAAGGAAATTTAACCGAAACGTTTTTTAGATTATTACCGGTACAGCCCTTAAGCTCCAGAAAATGCCCATTGCCTTCGCGACGTTTTTTTGGGATTTCAATTTGTTTAGTGCCGTTTAAATAATCGGCCGTTAAGGTATGGTGCGTTAAAAGTTCTTTAGGTGATCCAATGCTGATTATTTCACCACCATATTTTCCTGCTTTGGGACCAATATCAATCACATAATCAGCCCGTTCTATCATGTCTTTATCGTGTTCAACCACAATGACCGAATTTCCAATATCACGAAGTGAAATTAACGAATTTATTAGTTTTTCGTTATCGCGCTGATGCAACCCAATGCTTGGTTCATCTAAAATATAAAGCACACCCACCAATTGCGAGCCAATTTGAGTAGCTAACCGAATGCGTTGCGCTTCCCCGCCCGATAAGGATTTTGAGCTTCTGTTTAGCGCTAAATAGTCTAAGCCCACATCCAATAAAAACTGTAACCTGGCTTTTATTTCTTTAAGAACTTCTTCAGCAATTTTAAATTGTTTTTCAGAGAGGTGGTTAGGTAAATCATTAAACCAAGTGGTTAATTCTACAATATCGGCATTGGCAAGCTCTGCGATGTTTTTATTGTTTATTTTGAAATAAAGGGATTCTTTTTTAAGACGCGACCCTTCACAATCTGGACATGTCACTTTATCCATATAGTCTTTTGCCCAACGTTTTAACGATGTAGATTCGGCAGTTTTGTATTGGTTTTCAATAAAATTTGCTACGCCTTCAAAATCTATTTTATAATCGCGGGTAACACCCAACGTTTTGCTTTCAACCGAAAATTTTTCATTCCCTCCATATAAAATCATCTGTTTTGCTTCTTCGGGAATATCTTTGTAAGCATCGGTTAATTTAAAGTTAAAGCGTTGTGCAATGGTTTCAAACTGTTTAAAAATCCAACTGTTTTTTTCGGGTCCGTGCGGTGCTAAGGCGCCTGCTTTGATAGAAATACTATTGTCTGGAACGATCTTTTTTTCATTTACTTGGTACAATGTTCCAATCCCGTTGCAGGTTTCGCAAGCTCCTTTTGGCGAGTTGAATGAAAAATTATTAGGTTCGGGGTTGGGATATGAAATTCCTGAAGTCGGACACATTAAATTTCGACTAAAATAGCGTGTTTCATTGGTGTCTTGATCTAAAATCATCAACACATCATCGCCATGGTGCATGGCTGTGTTTATGGTTTCTGTAAGGCGTTTATCGTTGTCAACAGAATCATCAATCACCAATCTGTCTATAACAATTTCAATATCGTGCATTTTATAACGGTCTAGCATCATGCCTTTGGTCAGATCTTTTATTTCGCCATCGGCTCTAACCTTTACAAAACCTTGCTTTGCTATTTGTTCAAATAGTTCGCGGTAATGTCCTTTACGCGAGCGAATTACCGGCGCTAAAATATTAATACGCTTTCCTTTAAAATCGCTGACAATGAGTTCTTTAATTTGCTCATCACTATAACTAACCATTTTTTCGCCTGTATTGTAACTATAAGCGTCACTGGCACGGGCATACAATAGGCGTAGAAAATCGTAAATTTCGGTAATGGTACCAACCGTAGAACGGGGTGATTTACTAGTTGTTTTTTGCTCGATGGCAATTACGGGACTCAAACCATCAATTTTATCAACATCAGGGCGTTCCAATCCACCTAAAAACTGCCGTGCATATGCCGAAAATGTTTCGATATAGCGGCGTTGGCCTTCAGCATAAATAGTGTCAAAAGCTAAAGATGATTTTCCGCTACCAGACAAGCCCGTAATAACTACAAGTTTCTCTCGAGGAATGGATACATCTATGTTTTTAAGATTGTGAACTCTAGCTCCTTTAACTTCAATAAAATCGTTGAATTGGCTCATATATTGACAAAAGCGCAAAGGTACTGATTCTATAATGAAAAAAGAAGTGAAGTTTATTTAGAGTTTTGTTAAAAAATAAGGTTGTAAACTTGATTTTGAAGTGGGTTAAGTATAAGCTTAAGGGGTGATTTATACAATGTAACAGTCTTCGACAAGTTCAAACTGGCGAATGCTGGATGTTTATTTTAGGTTCTTAGAGACTGTTTAAGTTTTTGAAATTTATAGAGGTTCTTCCAGTATTTCAATATTAACAATTAAAAAGCCCCGGTGTTTGTATTTAGCAATTTCCATAAACGCTTTTTTTGATAGATCAATTTCTCTACCCTTTACAAATGGTCCTCTATCGTTAATGGTTACTATAACAGACGAGTCGTTTACGATATTTGTAACTTTAACTTTTGTACCAAATTTTAGGGTTTTATGAGCTGCAGTATATAAATCATTATTAAATTTATCGCCACTTGCAGTTTTCCTACCATTAAACTTATCGTGGTAATACGAGGCATGTACACTTTCTTTATACGGTATGTAGGTTGTTAAAGAAGAATCTAAATGAATGGTGTCGCTTAAAATAGAATCTTTATATTTATTATTTAAAATGACTGTTTTACAAGCTGCTTTTTTTGAAGTGGTAAAACTACTTATTAAAATCAGTAGTGCTATAAAACTTGTAATTTTGGTGGCTAAACTCATATAATAATCTATTCTGTTGCTTAATAACGAAACAATTTACCTTTAATTATACGTATAATATAATTGTTTGGTCTTTTTTGTATAATAGAAAAGGAGCTATCTAAAAAATAGTAGCTCCCATCAAAATGATCATTTAAGCAATATTAAGATTTTACTTTAGATATTTCACCCGATGAAAGTGACTGATCATAATTGGCTTCAACCTGTTTTAAAAATCCAAAAAATTTGCTGTTATCTTTACTTTCTAAAATAATGCGCTTACTGCCATCTTCATTGATAATAACTTCTTTAATAACAACGTGTTTTCCATATACACTTTTATAGTTGGCAATACCACCACGTTTTACAATAAAATTTAATCTAGGAAAGTCTATATGATTGTATGTGTTTCCTTTTGGTGAATTGATGATTAAAACATCTCCAACTTTTGGATCACTTTGTTGTAATTCTAAAGGTTGCTGGTTATTGGCGAAAGTTAAACCGAATACAAATAACAATAAAAAGGGAATTTTTTTCATAACTAAAATTTTAAAGGTCTATTAATGTTCCGCACGAAAATAGTAACTAGAAAAAAGAGGTGACGAATGCTTTTGGAAACATTTAACTTTTAGAAAATTTGAATTAAAAAACACCAACCTATGCTTTAAAGGGGGTGATTGGAAGCGTAGGTGGTAGTTGATTTTTTGAAGGTATTCTTTTTGACGCTAAAACTCTTTATGGAGGTGTTTTTTATGTTAATAGCCCTGTTTTAATATGGGGTAAATAAAACAGTTCATTTTTTTGACTTTAACAAAACTTTAAGATTTATATGTATTTGAATAGTCCTTAAAAATTTAAACGCGTTCAGTAATTAATTCTTAAGGATATTGGGTTTAATGTTTGTTAAGTTTTATTATAATTGCATAACAGATTTAATAATACGTATAAATAACAACAAAATTTGTTTTATGAAATTATTAGGAATAGGCTCAAGAATCAATCATTCTGAATACGGAAAAGGTGTAATAACCAACGTAACATCGCAGCATTATTGGGTTACGTTTATAGAAAATGGATTGGAAACCATTGATTTGGATAGTGAATTTGAAGTTATTGAAGCAGCTGATGGCGATGTGGATACCGTTAGCTTTTTTGATGTTGAAAGTAGCCTTGTAAATATTTTAAAAAAATGGAGTGATGCAAGCGAAATTGTACCTATAGCCGATAAATACAAAGGCGGTAAGCTTATTTTAGAACCGGGAGATACCAGTTTAAAGTCGTACGAATTACCAATTGACACCTTTTTTCATAAAATAACCATGGTGCGTGACCGCTTACGTGTTATGGAACAACGCATCAATGCCAGTGAATTAGACGAACAAGGAAAAATAGATTTGCAACAATATATTACCAGAATTTATGGCAGCTTAACCAGTTTTAATATTTTGTTTAAATCGAAAAGCCACCATTTTGTGGGGCAGAAGGGGAGTTAGTATTTAGTTCCTTTAATATGAGTAATTTCTAAACCAAATACACCAAATTTGTGAAAGTTTGGTAGTTGCGCACCACTTTCGGTGGTAACCCAATCGCTCCAGGTAGCTTTTAAACCATCAATTGGCAAAATATCAACCCACATTTGAAAACTTGTGGGTTTTCCATCATTATCTAAATGCCATAAATAGGAATCTCCAGGCGTAGTGCCACCAGATGTATAGGTTACTAAAAGTGCTTTTTTGTTGTTTTCTAAATTCACCAATCGACGTTCTGTCCCTTTGTCAAATACTTTGTAGGGTGCTACCAACCAAAACGAATCGTTGTTAAAGTATTTAGTGGCTTTTTCAATAAGCTGGTTAGATAACTTAGTATCCATTACTTTAAAACTGTGCACAAACGCTTTGTTTTGCGAAGCATCATTTAAATCGAGACTTACTTTATATTCTTTCCAGTAAACATCACAAGTATTTTTATTTTTTCTCCATTTATAGTAATGTTTTTTTTTAAAAGTCCACTCTATATAATTTGTGTTTTCAAAAGCTTCATAGTTTAAGGCTTCCAGCATTTTATAAGCTAGTTCATCGGCTTCTTTTCCTTTAATACCTTTGGGCAATTCTTCGTTATATTTAAAGTATAAAAAACCAAAAAGCAGTAAACTGGGTAGTGTTAAAAATACTAGAATACCAGTTGTTATTTTTGCTATTTTTTTTGATTTCATCTGTTTACATTTATTATTTTAGTTTGGTCAGATGGAACACCCTAAATAATCATCTTCATGTGTGAATGCCGTTTTCTTGTGCGTTTCATTTAAAAATACTTTAATGAATTTATGGCTAATTTATTAATTGCGAATATATTAATCAAAGAAAATGTTTTAAATCCGACAGCGGTATGGTCTATTCGATAACATGTAGTGCTTATTACACTTAATCTTTAAAATTAGAGTTCTATCGACTTCACTTTATTTTAAATTGATAGAATGCTCTTCAAGTTTTATTTTAGAATAGCGAATAAGTTCCTCAAAGAAAGTAGAAAATTCGGTTTCAAAATCAGAATAAAACAGCTCCAACTCGGTTACAGCTTCATTCATGCCAGAACGGTTTTTAGTGCGCCTGTTCATGCCTTCTAAAGCTTTTGAAATGCCATCAATAGACGCATAATTTACTAGCCAATTGTCGGTCATCATATAAGGCATCATTTTTTGAATTCTTAACGGCAATAATTCGTAGTGGGTCTCCAATAAATCATAAAAATGTTCAACATAACTATTTAAAGGCACATCGCAATAGTTGCTCCAGTTTTTAGCTAAAAAATGGTCATAAAGAATATCGACAATGATACCAGAATAATGCCCGTATTTTTCGTGTAAACGCTTCGTGCTTTGTCTAACAACCTCGTGTGCATCGGTAAACGCATCAATATTTCTATGAAGCAAAATGCCTATTTGGATCTCTTTAGGGTATTCTTTATATGATTTACCTTTGATGCCATCGGCAATAAAATTCCCTATGGTAACCAAATCGTTATCTCCAGAAAGGTAAATATGTGCTAAATAATTCATTTGTGAAATTTACGAATTACGAATTTAGAATTGCAGTTTTGAAATAGTATATTTGCTAATTAACTTGAAAAAACAAAACTTGAAAAAAATAATATGACACTTATAAAATCAATTTCAGGAATTAGAGGAACTATTGGCGGAAACGTTGGCGATAATTTAACACCAATAGATGCCGTAAAATTTGCAGCAGCTTACGGGGTTTGGTTAAAACAACAACGTGATAAAGATAATCACAAAGTAGTTGTTGGTAGAGATGCGCGCATTTCGGGAGCCATGATTCAAAATTTGGTAATGAATACGCTGGTTGGTTTAGGTATCGATGTGGTCGATTTAGGCTTGTCCACAACCCCAACAGTTGAAATGGCTGTACCTATGGAGCATGCTGATGGCGGCATTATTTTAACGGCAAGCCATAACCCAAAACAATGGAATGCCTTAAAATTGTTAAATGCAAAAGGGGAGTTTCTTGATGATGTCGAAGGCGCCAAAATTTTAGAAATAGCAGAAAGTGACACGATGCGTTTTGCAGACGTTGATAGTTTGGGTAAAATCACAAAAAACAAAGCTTATATCGATTTACACATTATTGAGGTTTTAGATTTACCACTGGTAACGGTGCCTGCCATTGAAGAAGCCCGATTTAAAGTCGTGGTAGATGGTGTGAATTCTACCGGAGGTATTGCTGTCCCATTACTTTTAGAACGTTTAGGTGTAGAGGTGGTTAAATTGTATTGTGAACCAAACGGACAGTTTCCGCACAATCCAGAACCATTAAAGGAACATTTAACCGATTTATCTGAAGCCGTAAGAAAACATCATGCTGATTTTGGCATTGTAGTCGATCCAGATGTAGATAGGTTAGCGTTTATGGACGAAAATGGTGAGATGTTTGGAGAAGAATACACTTTAGTTGCTTGTGCCGATTATGTGTTGAGCAAAACTCCTGGAAATACGGTAAGCAATATGAGTTCTACCAGGGCATTGCGCGATGTGACCGAAAAACATGGCGGTACTTATGAAGCTAGCGCCGTAGGTGAGGTGAATGTGGTAAAATTAATGAAGAAAAATAAGGTTGTTATTGGTGGTGAAGGTAATGGAGGTATTATATATCCAGAATCGCATTATGGTCGTGATGCTTTAGTTGGAATCGCATTATTTTTAAGTTTATTGGCTGAAAAAGGTATTTCGGTAAGTAAACTTAGAAATACCTATCCAAACTACTTTATGAGTAAAAAGAAAATAGAATTAACACCTGGTTTGGATGTTGATGGCATTTTAAAAACGATAGAAAACCGTTACCAAAACGAACAATTAACCACTATTGATGGGGTTAAAATAGATTTCCCTGAAAGTTGGGTACATTTGCGTAAAAGCAATACAGAGCCTATTATAAGAATTTACACGGAAGCTAAATCACAACAAGAAGCGGATACCTTAGCAGATAAGTTTATTGAAGAAATTGGTGCGATTGCAAAGTTGAAGTAATTTTAGAAAATAGAAAAAGTCAAGATGAGTTCAATAAATATAAACAGATGAAAAGGCTATTATTGGTATTTATTACAGTTATATTTATTCTGTCATGCAAAAACAAGAAGGTTGAACATTCTCCCCATCGTGAAAATTGGGGAAAAAGAACGGTTGACAAAATGCTGCTTGATTCTTTAATAAATGGGAAAACCTATTTATCTGTTTATTCGCAAATTTACAGTCAAACCGAACATCGCGTACATAATTTAACGGCAACAGTAAGTATTAGAAATATAAATACAAACGATACTATTTATATAGGTAAAGCAACGTATTATAATACTCATGGTGAAGCTATAAGAACTTATTTTGATAAGCCAATATATGTAGCACCTATGGAAACCGTAGAAATTGTCATTGATGAATTTGATGAAGAAGGTGGTACAGGCGCTAATTTTTTATTTAATTGGCACATAAAACCAAATTCAAACGCTCCTTATTTTGAGAGTGTGATGATTTCTACATCTGGTCAGCAGGGTATTTCATTTACAACTCAAGGGAAAAATATACATTAAGACACCTGAAATTATAAGTAAAATTCTTTGAACTCATCTTGATTTTTTTGTTTTTAACCATTTTCAGGAAATAGAAAAAGTCAAAAAGAGCTCTTTTATAGCAATGAAAATTAAAATGGAATTGTTACCTGAACAACAAGAGGAACTACTTAAAGTATTAAAGGCTAGGTTTGATAAAAACAGTAAACGACATAAAGACATTAAGTGGACAGATGTACAAACAAAGTTAGAAGCTAATTCGGAAAAACTATGGTCGCTTAATGAAATGGAAACAACTGGAGGCGAACCAGATGTTGTTGGTTATGATACAAGTGCAAATGAGTTCATATTTTACGATTGTTCTACAGAAAGCCCAGCGGGCAGAAGAAGTGTATGTTTTGATCCAGAAGCTTTAGAATCTCGAAAGCAACATAAACCCAAAGATAGTGCGATTGGTATGGCCGCTATGATGGGAGTTGAACTTTTAACGGAGTCACAATACAGAGAATTACAAAAACTAGGGGATTTTGACAAGAAAACCTCTAGTTGGATACAAACACCAGCTGAAATTAGAAAACTAGGAGGCGCTCTTTTTGCCGATTTTCGTTACAATAATGTATTTATTTATCACAATGGAGCAGAATCGTATTATGCAGCCAGAGGATTTCGTAGTTCGTTAAGAGTATAAAATTAAAAGATACTAAGTATAAAATTAAAAGATACTATTCGTTTTCTTCCTATGCTTCCAGCGTTTATGCGTCCAGAAATAGTATTCTGGTGCTTCATGAATTTGCTTTTCAACTTCACGCAGAAACATATCGGTTAATTCGTAATCTTTGTAAGCATTAGGTGTTTCGGTTAGTGTCTTAATCTCAGCTTCATAATGCCCCCGTTTTACTTTGCTTACTTTTAAATACGCAATGGTTAAATTTAGTTTTTTAGCTAATCGTTCAGCTCCTGTAAAACATGGGGTCTCTATACCCATAAACTCACCCCAATACACATCTTTTGAGAGTCGTGGCGATTGGTCACTTAAAAAACCAATAATGCTTTTAATGCCTTTGGTTTCATTTTCATTTATGACTTGAATGGTTTCTTTAGTGCTAATTAAGTCGGTATTGAATTTAGACCGAATGTCTCTAATCAACTTATCAAAATATCTATTTGCCAATTTTTTATAAACAGCCAATCCTTTAAAATTGATATAGTTTTGTAAAACAATAGACCATTCCCAACTGGCGTAATGTCCAAAAATCAAAATAATACTTTTGTTTAAATGTTCTAAACGTTGAAACTCCTCTGGATTAATAATGTGAAAACGCTTTTTCAATTCTTTTTCAGAAATGGTCATGGTTTTAGCCATTTCCAAAAACATATCACATAAATGTTTGTAGAATTTTTTTTGTATTTGCGTTAGTTCCTTTTCAGGTTTTTCAGGAAAAACAAGTTTTAAATTGTTGTAAACTACCTTTTTGCGATAACCAATGATATAATAAAGCAATATATATAAACCATCGGAAACCAAGTATAGCAATCTAAACGGAAGTATGGAAATTATCCATAGAAGTGGATAAATAAGAATATATGCTAAAAGTTGCATGAATTAATTTTAGATTTGTAGCAGCAAATATATGCTAATTTTGAACTTAAACCTTTACACTTTATGAGCAATTTGGATTTAGTGACTATCATTATCATAGCAGCAAATATTATTATATCTTATAAAGGCTTTGGGGATTATGCGTTCTTTGAAAGGTATAAATTTAATGTAGGTGGCGTGCAAAGAGGCGAAAAAATACGCATGTTCAGTAGTGGATTTTTACATATAGATACCCAGCATTTATTGTTTAACATGCTAACATTATACTTTTTCGCAGGTACAGTCATTGATTATGTTGCCCCCATTGGTTTTATCATTATATATATTGTAAGTCTTGTTGCAGGAAGTTTGCTGTCATTATATTTTCATAAAAACGAGTACCACTACAGTGCCGTTGGTGCAAGTGGTGCTGTAACAGGTATTTTATACGCCGCTATATTATTACAACCCGGTATGAAGCTTATATTTTTTTTCATACCAATTCCCATTCCTGCATATTTATTTGGTATCGGGTATTTGCTGTATTCTATTTACGGGATGAAAACCCGAATAGGCAACATTGGTCATGACGCCCATTTTGGTGGTGCTATAGGTGGTTTTGTGACAGCACTTATTTTAGCGCCTTATTTATTCCAAACCAATTTGCTTATGATTGGGTTGTTGGCAATCCCTATTGTATTGTTGTTTGTTTTGAAGAAAATGGGGAAGATGTAGAGGATTTTATAAAAAACAGAAAAGAGCTGCTTCATAAATTAAAAACAGCTCTTTTGCTTAACGTTTAATAAGAATTTAAAACTTCAAATATGGATTTGGTGTTTGATATGAAATAGATTCAGGATAGAGTAATATAAAGCTATTACCAATACCTTCTTCGTATGTGTAAGTTATTTTATCTGTGTCAGTTTCAAAAAAATAGTCATCATACAAATGACTTTCGGAAGTTTTATTCCCAAAATCTATATAAGATTCTTCGATAAGATAACCATCAGAATCATATAAATAGCTAAATTCACTAGCCTTTTCCCAGTCATTTAAATTATTATCACTTATACTTAATATAGATTTTGATATTAAATTATTAGAATACTGATGCTCTACCTTTTCGTCTTGGTACTCTATAATTTCATATATCCAGCCTGTTAATAAATCCCCTGTATAATTAAAATTAGTTGAAGTATATTCTGTGTAAGTGGTGTCAAAATAGTTGTTGTGTTCCTCATTAATTGTTACAACTTTGCCATTTTCGTTAATACAGTTCGATTTATAATTATAAAGTTCAGTCGAGCTTGAACCTTCGTAAAAAGTATAAGTGCTTATTTTATCATTAGTAAATGTTATATCCTTATAACCTGACGAATTATCATTTTCATAAAATTCAGAAATTGATATAATGTTGCCATTGTTAGTAGCATATAAATTATATGACCCTGAGTCACTCCCTATATAGTTTCCTGTAATTGAATTTCCATTATATGCTAATTGATATGTGCTTACTTCAACCCAATTACCATTTTCTTTTTTGTATTCAACAACGCTAACTAATTTATCGTCTGAATAATTATAAATCATTTTAGCAATTTCAATATTGTTGCTATATCCAATTGCTTCTTTTACCCTTTTAGATGTTGTGGAGATTTCTTCTTCATCAGGATTATTGGTAGGTTCTGTGCTGCAAGAAAAAAAGGCAATAAAAATTCCAAATAGTAAAATGTGTTTTAAATTCATATATTTATATAATAAGTTAATAAGTGCAAACTTAATGTTTTAATATGAAAAAACTTATAGAAGTTATGGGTTTATTATAAATTAAGAATTTTGGATGATTACATTTTATGGCACAACTATTGAAAATATAATACTAATAAAAGTTCTATTGTCATTATAACTTTCTGATAATTAATACTTTTATGTTTTTATATTAATTAACATTATAAATAGATTGGTTTGTTTTAATGACAGATTGACTTAAATATTATATGAAAAAATCTAATTTTATATCACTAGACAGTTTGTCATTACAGGATTTTGATGAGAATTCAGAATTAATCCCGTTAATGACACCTGAAGATGAAGCAGAAATAAATAATGAAAAACTACCTGAAACACTACCAATTCTGTCTTTGCGGAATACAGTATTATTTCCGGGTGTGGTTATTCCTATTACAGCGGGTCGCGATAAATCCATTCGCCTAATAAACGATGCCAATAAAGGTAATAAAGTGATTGGCGTGGTGGCACAAAAAGACGAATCGGTCGAAAACCCTACGGCAAAAGAAATTCACGAAATTGGTACTGTTGCTAAAATTTTACGTGTTTTAAAAATGCCCGATGGTAATGTTACTGTTATCATTCAAGGAAAAAAACGTTTTAAAGTCGCCGAGGTTCTTACGGAAGACCCGTATATGAACGCAACTGTTAGGGAAATTCCAGAAGCAAGACCTGCTAAAAAGAATAAGGAGTTTTTGGCTATTATTGAGTCGATTAAAGATTTGGCACTTAACATCATTAAGGAAAGTCCAAACATTCCAAGCGAAGCATCTTTTGCCATTAAAAATATTGAAAGCGATTCATTTTTAATCAATTTTGTGTCGTCAAACATGAATCTAACAGTTGCCGAAAAACAAGCACTTTTAGAAATTGATGACCTAAAAAAACGTGCGCTTGCAACACTTAGGTTTATGAGTGTTGAGTTTCAGAAATTGGAACTTAAAAACGATATCCAATCTAAAGTGCAGATGGATATGAGTCAGCAACAACGTGAATATTTCCTGCATCAACAAATGAAAACCATTCAAGAGGAGTTGGGTGGTGTCAATCATGAAGAAGAGATTGATGAAATGCGTCTGCGTGCCGATGAAAAAATTTGGGACGAAAAAGTAGAAAAGCATTTTGAAAAAGAACTTGCCAAAATGCAACGCATGAATCCGCAAGTGGCTGAATATTCCATACAACGTAATTATCTAGAATTGTTTTTAGATTTACCTTGGAACGAGTATAGTAAAGATAAATTCGATTTAAAGCGTGCTATGAGGATTCTAGACCGCGACCATTTTGGTTTAGAAGATGTAAAACGTCGTATTATTGAATATCTAGCGGTTTTAAAATTACGTAATGATATGAAATCGCCTATTTTATGTTTGTACGGGCCTCCAGGTGTTGGTAAAACATCTTTAGGAAAATCGATAGCCGAAGCTTTAGGTAGAGAATATGTGCGTATTTCGTTAGGCGGTTTACGTGATGAAGCCGAAATACGCGGACATAGAAAAACCTATATTGGAGCGATGCCTGGGCGTATTATTCAAAGTTTAAAAAAAGCTGGCACGTCAAATCCTGTATTTGTTTTAGATGAAATTGATAAGCTTTCAAATTCGAATCAAGGTGATCCGTCATCTGCCATGTTGGAAGTATTGGATCCAGAACAAAACAGCGAATTCTACGATAACTTTTTAGAAATGGGTTACGACCTTTCTAAAGTCATGTTTATTGCAACTTCAAATAGCTTGTCAACCATTCAGCCAGCATTGAGGGACCGTATGGAAATCATTAATGTAACAGGCTATACTATTGAAGAAAAGGTAGAAATTGGCAAACGTCATTTACTTCCAAAACAACTAAAAGAACATGGTTTAACCGATGCGCATCTTAAAATAGGGAAAGCCCAACTTGAAAAAATTGTAGAGGGCTATACACGTGAATCTGGCGTTCGTGGATTGGAAAAGCAAATCGCAAAAATGGTCCGTCATGCAGCCAAAAATATTGCGATGGAAGAGGATTACAACATAAAAGTAACCGACGAAGATGTTATTGAGGTATTAGGCAGTCCAAAATTAGAACGAGATAAATATGAAAATAATAACGTTGCTGGTGTTGTTACCGGGTTGGCTTGGACAAGCGTTGGTGGTGATATCTTATTTATAGAGTCTATTTTGTCAAAAGGAAAAGGCACATTAAGCATTACGGGTAATTTAGGTACAGTAATGAAAGAATCTGCAACCATAGCTATGGAATATATTAAATCGAATGCCGATGAATTTGGAATTGATTCGGAGGTTTTCGAAAAGTACAATGTGCATATTCATGTTCCAGAAGGTGCCACCCCTAAAGATGGTCCAAGTGCTGGTGTTACCATGCTAACCTCATTAGTGTCTTTATTCACCCAAAGAAAAGTAAAGAAAAGTTTAGCCATGACAGGTGAAATTACACTTCGTGGAAAAGTACTTCCTGTTGGTGGGATAAAAGAAAAAATTCTAGCTGCAAAACGCGCAAGAATTAAAGAAATTTTACTTTGTGAAGAAAACCGTCGCGATATTGAAGAAATAAAGCCAGATTACCTAAAAGGATTAACGTTTCATTATATAACCGATATGAGCGATGTTATTAAAATAGCACTTACAAATCAAAAGGTTGTTAACGCAAAAACGTTATAGAAGCTAAGATATATCATGCCCGTTCGAGTGCAGTCAAGAATTATTTATTTATAGAATTTAAAAAACATCTCGATTGCGCTCGATAGGACTTAACAAATCTGTCCTGTCTCTTTTTACTTCATTTAAAATAAAAGATACATGCTGCCGTTTTAAGATAGATTTGCTTACTTTGTATCGTAAATATGCTAAAAAAAATTATCACGCCTTTTTGTTTGCTTTTTAGTGTCTTAGCCTATGCTCAGGTTGGGGGGGAATCTACCTACCAATTTCTGAATTTGGTGTCGTCACCACGTCAAGCAGCTTTAGGAGGAAAAGTGCTTACCATTGTAGATTACGATGTAACGCAAGGACTTTATAATCCAGCAACTATAAATGTTGATATGGATAATCAATTGGCATTAAACTACACCAGTTATTTAGGAGGTATTGGTTATGGTACGGCATCTTATGCTTATACGGTTGACAGACGCACGCGAACATTTCACGCAGGAATTACTTATATTAACTACGGAAGTTTTGATGGTTATGATGAAGAAGGAAATTCAACAGGTACGTTTACTGGAAACGAAACGGCCTTGTCTTTTGGTTATGCCACGCAATTAGGGTATTCCGATTTTTATTTAGGGGCGAATGCAAAACTTATTACATCTAAACTGGAACAATACAGCTCTTTTGGAGCAGCGGTAGATTTTGGGTTGTTATACATCAATGAAGCTATAGATTTTCATGCAGCCTTAGCCGTTAGAAATTTCGGAACTCAAATCACAACATATGCGGGCCTTAAAGAAAAACTGCCTTTTGAGGTCGATTTTGGGATGTCGCAAAGTTTAGAAAACGTACCCATTCGTTGGCATATTACTTTGGAAAATTTACAAGAATGGCCTATAGCAAGACCAAACCCCGCAAGAAGTACCAGTGATTTAAGCGGTAACCAAACCGATGAGAAAATCGGGTTTTTGGGACAGGTAATGCGGCACAGCATTTTTGGAGTAGAAGTTTTTCCTGAAAGGGGATTCAATATTCGTTTAGGCTATAACTTCCGAAGAGCCGAAGAATTACGAATTTTAGAACAGCGAAATTTTTCAGGATTATCGGCAGGTTTTTCAATAAAAATGAATAAAATGCGCTTTAGTTATACACATGCCAAATATACAAGTGCTGCTAATGCGAACTTTTTTGGGCTACAGATAGATTTACAATAAAAAGTATTTAAAGTGTACTAAAGTTTAAAGTGCGCTAAAGTTAAAAGTGTGCTAAAGTTAAAAGTACTTCAAGTTTTTAGTTTTCACTTAAGGCATTTTAAGTACTTTAGACGCTTCAAACTTTCAAAATGAAAAAAATAACCATAGCCATAGATGGATTTTCATCAACAGGAAAAAGTACGGTTGCAAAACGGATTGCAAAACATTTGGGATATGTATATGTAGATTCTGGAGCGATGTATAGAGCAGTTACCTATTATGCTATGCAGCATGGTTTTATAGATAGTAATCATTTCAATATTGAAGGTTTAGTGGCTAATTTAAAAGCTATTACAATTAGTTTTAAGTTTAACAATACGCTTGGTTTTGCCGAAGTATATTTAAATGGTGTTAATATTGAAAATGATATCCGCACTTTAGAAGTCTCAAGTTTTGTTAGTAAAGTTGCCGAAATATCCGAAGTACGCCAGAAACTTGTAGAACAACAACAGCAATTGGGAAAAGATGGTGGCGTCGTTATGGACGGTCGCGATATCGGTACCGTTGTATTTCCCGATGCCGAACTTAAATTATTTTTAACGGCAAGTGCTAAAAATAGGGCAAAAAGACGTTTTGATGAACTCATTAAAAGAGGTGATAGGGTCTTGTATGACGAGGTGTTAAAAAATGTTGAAGAGCGTGATTATATAGATTCACACAGAAAAGATTCTCCGTTGGTTAAAGCTGAAGATGCTATAGAAATCGATAATTCCAATATGTCGAAAGAAGAACAATTCCATATTGTTTTAGAATTAGTAGATAAAAGGATTAATAGTATTTAGAAGAATTTAGTTAGGTCTCGACTGCGCTCGACCTGATATTAGTGCTTGTGTTTATTATAATCAAATAGGCATAAACAACGGTTAGGATTAGAATATCTTTTATAAATATAAAACATATCGGATTTTGAATTTTAGAAATATAATTACATTGTATATAAAAATTACTTTCTAGATTATGTTAATTCATTCAAATTGTGTATTTTTGCACTCCTTTTAGCAAATCATAAGGAAGATAGAAGGAACTAAGAAACAAAAAAATAATAACACTTCTGTGTGTTTATTGCTTATATCTTCCAAAATATACAGAATACAAAACTAGTGTAGTGGCGTTTTTACTAAGTAAAAATAAAATTGCATAATTATCTTTTAAATGGCTGAAAAAGCAAATCAAGTTGATGTTGAAGCAACTAACGCTCCAATAGTAGAGACTCCAAATGTAGAAGCTCCAGTAGTATCTGAAGCTAAAGCAAACCCTGAAAAATTCTTAAAAGACTTTAACTGGCACAATTACCAAGAAGGTATTGATGAAGTTGATGAAAAGCAATTACAAGAATTTGAAAAATTAGTAGCAGAGAATTTCGTTGACACACTTAACGATGAAGTTGTTGAAGGTACAGTAGTACACATTTCTGATAGAGATGCTATTATTGATATCAATGCAAAATCTGAAGGTGTTATCTCTTTAAACGAATTCCGTTACAATCCTAACTTAGCAGTTGGTGACAAAGTAGAAGTATTAATTGATGTACGTGAAGATGCAACAGGGCAATTAGTATTATCTCACAGAAAAGCTCGTGTAATTAAAGCATGGGACCGAGTTATTAAAGCTAACGAAACTGGTGAAATCGTTAATGGTTTTGTTAAATGTAGAACTAAAGGTGGTATGATTGTGGATGTATTCGGTATCGAAGCATTCTTACCAGGTTCTCAAATTGACGTGAAACCAATTAGGGATTACGATCAGTACGTAAATAAAACTATGGAATTCAAAGTTGTTAAAATCAACCACGAATTTAAAAACGTAGTAGTATCTCATAAAGCGCTTATTGAAGCTGATATTGAAGTACAGAAAAAAGAAATTATTGGTCAATTAGAAAAAGGTCAAGTATTAGAAGGTATTGTTAAAAACATTACTTCTTACGGTGTATTCATCGATCTTGGTGGTGTAGATGGTCTAATCCACATTACCGATTTATCTTGGTCTAGAATCAACCATCCTAACGAGATTGTTGAATTAGATCAAAAACTTAACGTGGTTATCCTTGATTTTGATGAAAACAAATCAAGAATCCAATTAGGTTTAAAACAATTAAGCAAACACCCATGGGAAGCTCTTGCAGATACTGTAGCTGTTGGTGATAAAGTAAAAGGTAAAGTAGTTGTTATTGCAGATTACGGTGCGTTTATTGAAGTTGCTGATGGTGTTGAAGGATTAATTCACGTTTCTGAAATGTCATGGTCTACACACTTACGTTCTGCTCAAGATTTCGTTTCTGTAGGCGACGAAGTGGAAGCAGTTATCTTAACTTTAGATAGAGAAGATCGTAAAATGTCCTTAGGTATCAAACAATTAACGTCTGATCCTTGGACTGACATTACTTCTAAATATCCATTAGGTTCTAAACACACAGGAATCGTTCGTAACTTTACAAACTTTGGCGTTTTTGTTGAATTAGAAGAAGGTATTGATGGGTTAATTTACATCTCAGATTTATCTTGGACTAAGAAAATCAAACACCCATCTGAGTTTTGTACAGCTGGTGATAAATTAGAAGTTATCGTATTGGAATTGGATGTTGAAGGACGTAAATTATCTTTAGGTCACAAACAAACAACTGTAAATCCTTGGGATGCTTACGAAACTGACTTTGCTTTAGAAACTGTTCACACAGGTGAAATATCTGAGATAGTTGATAAAGGAGCTACTGTAGAATTTAACGAAGATATCGTAGCATTTATTCCAACACGTCACCTTGAAAAAGAAGATGGAAGCAAACTTAAAAAAGGCGATTCTGCCGAATTTAAGATTATTGAGTTCAATAAAGAGTTTAAACGCGTAGTTGCATCACATACTGCTATTTTTAAAGCAGAAGAAATTGCAAACGTAAAAGCTGCTGCTAAGAAAATAGAAGCACAAGCTGCTGAAGCAAAACCAACTTTAGGTGATGCCAACGAAGCTTTACAAGCTCTTAAAGATAAAATGGACGGTAAACCAGCAAAAAGTAAAGCAAAAAAATAATTTTGCAATCCTTTTAAGTTGGGAATCTCTTTACAAACTAAAGCCTTCAAGAAATTGAAGGCTTTTTTTATGGAAATGATAATGAGATTTGACGTGCTTTTGGAATAATTGGCTATTTAGCGATTAATAAATAATCTCTGGGGCAAGTCTAGAGGAATGGTAATGAACAAAATAGAAATAAAAAATATTCATTTAAATATCAATTTGTTATCATTTTGCCTATGTTCTATTTTCTTTTAGCGAAGCGGTCTTGAGTCTTGAATGTTTTTTCAGCAAAGCGGTCTTGAATCTTTAATCGGACACTAATGATTATTTATATTTCAATTTCTAATATTTTACATTACATTTGTATTCCGAATACGTTTGGATAGTCTATGAGTCAAAAAGTTTTACTTAACGCGAAAGAGGTAAACATCATTCTTCACCGATTGGCTTGCCAACTTATTGAAAAACATAACGACTTCTCAAATACCGTTTTAATTGGTTTGCAGCCTCGTGGTGTGTTTCTAGCCAATAGAATAGCTAAAATATTGCGAGAGGATTACAAAGTTAAAAACATTCAATTAGGTCATTTAGATATTACATTTTTTAGAGATGATTTTAGAAGAGGGGAAAAGCCTTTAGAAGCAAACACAACGCAGATTAATTTTTTAGTTGAAGATAAAAATGTTGTTTTTATAGACGATGTATTATATACAGGTAGAAGTATCCGAGCTGCTTTAACAGCAATCCAATCGTTTGGAAGACCTAATGAAATTGAGCTTTTAACGCTTATTGATAGGCGTTTTAGCAGACATTTACCCATACAACCCAATTACCGAGGGCGTCAAGTAGATGTTATAAATAACGAAAAGGTAAAAGTAAACTGGAAGGAACATGATCATGAAGATTCCGTTTACTTAATAGAGAAATAAAGACAATTAACAATTGGTAATTGTCAATTAACAATTAAAAATGAATAACCAAAGTTTAAGTTTTAGATACGCATACGAGTAACTTTTAACTTTTAACTTTTAACTTTTAACTTTGACAATGAGCGAATTAAGTGTCAATCACTTATTAGGAATCAAATATCTAAACAAACAAGATATTCAACTTATTTTTGAAACTGCCGATCATTTTAAAGAAGTGATAAACAGACCCATTAAAAAGGTGCCTTCGCTAAGAGATATTACCATAGCAAATCTGTTTTTCGAAAATTCAACCAGAACCAAATTGTCTTTTGAACTGGCCGAAAAACGTTTATCAGCCGATGTGCTTAATTTTTCATCATCACAATCCTCAGTAAAAAAAGGAGAAACTTTAATAGACACCGTAAATAACATTCTGTCTATGAAAGTAGACATGGTGGTAATGAGGCACCCTAACCCTGGTGCTGGTGTATTTTTGTCAAAGCATGTCAAAGCAAGTATTATTAACGCAGGTGATGGTGCGCATGAGCACCCAACACAGGCTTTATTGGATTCTTATTCCATACGGGAAAAATTAGGGGAAGTAGGAGGAAAAAAAGTCGTTATTGTTGGAGATATTCTACATAGCAGGGTAGCACTTTCAAACATATTTGCATTGCAACTTCAAGGGGCAGAGGTTATGGTTTGTGGCCCTAAAACACTACTTCCAAAATACATAAACACACTTGGAGTAAAGGTTGAAACAAATTTACTCAAAGCATTGAATTGGTGTGATGTAGCAAATATGTTACGTGTGCAAAACGAACGTATGGATATTAATTATTTTCCATCAACAAGAGAATATACACAACAATTTGGAGTTAATAAAGAGTTACTTGACTCTTTAGACAAGGAAATAACCATTATGCATCCCGGGCCCATCAATAGAGGTGTTGAGATAACCAGTGATGTTGCCGATTCTAAACAATCTATTATTTTGGATCAAGTTCAAAACGGGGTTGCTATTAGAATGGCAGTTATTTATTTATTAGCATCAAAAATAAAACAGTAAATCATGATTATAGATCAAGACGGAACCATTTCAATTATCACTCAGGAAAAAGCAACTATTGTTGAGTTAGTTAAGAAAATACAAGCTTTATATCCTAAATTCAAGAATAATAACATCATTGTCGCTTTATCTTATTTGAATAAGTTAGGTTTGCAGGATATTGTTGAATTTCTAGAGCTATCCAATACACACAGAGCCACAAAACATTCTTTTATAATTGTTACGGATAAAATAGATTTAGATATAGTTCCAGACGAAATAGTTGTTGTACCGACCATTCAAGAAGCTTACGATATTATTGAAATGGAAGAAATGGAACGTGATTTGGAGTTTTAAAAAATGTTTATTAGGTTATGTGTTTATAGTTTATTTGATTAGAACATAAACTCATAAACCTATAAACCTACAAACTAATAATTAAATGAAACTTACCATATTAGGTTGTTATAGTGCCACACCAAGAGCTTTAACAAATACCACCTCACAAGTGTTGGAAATAAACAATCATATGTTTTTAATAGATTGTGGTGAAGGTACGCAGGTAGAGTTACGCAAGCATAAAATTAAATTCAACCGTATCAAGCATATCTTTATTTCACATTTACATGGAGACCATTTTTTTGGATTAGTAGGCTTAATTTCTACATTTAGACTGCTTACACGCGAAGCCGATTTGCATATTTATGGTCCTAAAGGCATCAAAGAAGTGGTGACGCTTCAAATGAAATTAGCCGATTCTTGGACAAATTACAGTCTTATTTTTCATGAATTGACTTCAGAGAATTCAGAATTGATTTTTGAAGATGAAGAAGTTGAAGTGCATACCATTCCTTTAAATCACCGTATTTATACCAATGGGTATCTTTTCAAAGAAAAAGAAGGCAACCGTAAATTAGATATGGGCTTGGTTGAAGACGCTAATATTAATATCGCTTACTACAGAAAGTTAGCACAAGGTTTTGATGTTGTAAATGATGATGGTGAACTTATTAAAAACGAAACGGTTACTAAACCTGGTTTAAAACCCAAAAGTTATGCTTTTTGTAGCGACACAATGTATAAAGAAGACATTGTGCCTATAATTAAAAATGCAGATGTATTGTACCATGAATCTACTTTTTTAGAAATGCATGCACATTTAGCACCAAAAACAAAGCATTCTACAGCAAGAGAAGCAGCGAGCATAGCTAAACAAGCCAATGTAGGTACCTTGTTGCTAGGTCATTATTCTACGCGTTACGACGGCCTAAATTCATTTAAGGAAGAAGCACAACAAGTTTTTGAAAATGTAGAATTATGTGAAGACGGAAAAACGTTTAATTTTTAATTTCTTCGGAACTTAAAACCCAATGAATAGCTTCCTCTAAAGATTCGCAAAGCTTCACGTTGTTTTTTAAAAACATCTTTTCTAAGGTAGCACTCATAAAACCAGCATTATTGTACCAAATAATAGCTGTTGATTCAATAAAATCGTACTCTTTACTAAATGTTACCCAAACAAATGGGTCTATAGAATACGAATTCACTTTATTGGATATAAATCCAATCTTTTTTGAAGTCCCATATTGCTCAATAATCATATGGGCGATTTTTTGAATAGTCAACCAATCCACATGAATTTCTTGGTTTAATTCAGCCACTACAAAATCTTCACAAATAAAAAACCTTCCGAAAGGAAGCTGTATTTTTTTATGAACAAACTCTATTATATTTTTAGACTCTTCAAACTTCATTGAGTAGTAATATACAACTTTTTTTAAATAAATTGTTTACTTAAAGTTAAGTTTTATATAAAATAAAGTACAAAGCCGTGAGCTTTCTTGTTAAAAAAACTTTGGTTTAGACGTGTTTAACCTAAATAATTCCCCGAAGGCTCAGCCTCGGGGTGTCCAATTCACCTTTGGAGGAGAGGTCAGAACTGCCTTTTCGGGCAGTTCTGGGTGAGGTAAAATACAAAATTTCGGTTTTTGACCC
>LLBY010005198.1_pt1 | contig 28978 bp, 38 predicted proteins | sample 1489401 | NCBI WGS metagenome assembly LLBY01 (sample SAMN04092656, study PRJNA295927) | soil metagenome | biome: Soil prokaryotic community; feature: Bulk soil; isolation source: soil from tomato rhizosphere | host: tomato cultivar Hawaii 7996 | place: South Korea | collected 2011-11-01 | reverse complement strand
GGAGTGCGGTAGTACAGTGTTGGTGTCACTTCTGTATTTGTAAAAATCGGTGTTCAATTCCGCATCATAAATTCTGTCTTGAACAATAACTCCACAGGTCTTACATAGTTTTTCTCCTTTTTCATAATCATATATTATAGAATGCTGATGATCTGAAGAGACTTTCTCTAATTCGTTAAATAATAAACTATTATACATCGAAGTATGGTAGTTGAGAGACTATAAGTGAAGGTTGTATACTATGTAACCTATGGTATAAATAAATTACAAAAGGTTACAGTTAGTTACAGTTTTAAGCCATGATGTTATGAATACTATATGGCCCTTTCAAACTCAACAGTAAGATCATTTCGAATCGATAAAACCCTTTCAGAAACATTAAATTCTGAAGCTGAACGAATGGGCGTTTCAGTTAATGCCATGATTAATTCAGTCCTTAAACAGTATGCCGAGTTTACAAGATTTCAATCCAAATTAGACCTCCTAGTAATTCACCGTGAAATATTAAGATCATTACTTACAAGACTCGATGAATCTGAGTCATATGCCCTTGGTTTGGACATGGGGAAAGAAATACCTAATGATACAATTCTATTTTGGAAAAAAAATGTTTCTTTTGAATCAGTCTTGGAATATATTGAAAAAATAATATGTACATACGGTTATATCGGGACCTTTGACGAACTAGAGACGGATAAGCACAAGATTATTGTAATCCGACATAGACTAGGTGCGCAGGGTTCGCGATTTTTATTGGGATTCATGAAATCCCTCATAAAACAGACTCTTGATTTGGAACCAGAGATCGATGTAACCGACTATTCTGTCAAGATACAATTCGAGTTAAAATAAAAAACCAATTAATTTTCTGTATTATCAGCGTGACGTAAATGATCAAATAGTCTTGAATGCAATATTCTTTGTATAGGTAAAAAACCTATTAATAGTTAAGACATACTTGAGCAAGAATTCGAGAATAATGCCAAAGCAGTTGAAGAAGTAAACAATGAAGAATGCAAAAGTCTGAAGCCCGTTCGAGCTATATAAGAAAGCCAAAGGGGTATGGAATTAGGAATACATTCTTATACTTACTAGTAATCCGAATTTGTGAATCAACGCATTTGACAATGTCATAACTATTGTGCTAAAATTGAAAGCATAAGACATCTACCTCATTTTTGTCTTACTTGTTCATTAGACCAAAAGTTGGTATCATGTTATTTTAAGAATTTTGATATGATTGCTACTTGTCTCGTAGATGATCAAAATTTCCTTTTGTTAAGAATCTTGAACCTTTACTAATGAATATCTCATTTGTGTTTCTGGTTTATAGAACAAAAACACAGCAAGTCCGATGAGCTGAAAAAAAAGATCCTTTGTGGAAAAGATTTATACTAATACATAACATTTTTAAAGGAGCAGATCTAGGTGGCAATGACTGCTCTGATTTAAACTGAATCTTGAGAAGTGAAGTCAAAATTTGTATTGATATATCTATATGGTAAAAGATCTCAATCCCTTTCATTCTTATCGCTTATTGAAATTCAATAGGTAATTTTCGATATGGAACAATCACTTAATTGAACACCTGTGATCTAGATCATGGTCAAAATATTTTTATGCAAATTTGCAATTACTTGATTTCATCTGTTAATCAAAAATGGTCCGGAATTCAAACATTGGGTATAAATCTATTTTTATTAATTGTCAAAATGTACTCTCATGGGGAAATTGACTGATTCGTGAAAGTGAAGATTTCTTAGCCCCCTCTCATTGGATAGGAAATCCTCAATTTTTCCTGAATAGCGAATAATGTTTCCAGTTGTCTCTGGGTTTATTATTTCCGTTACATTCAATGCAATACCATTTTGATAATCGATTTCCCAAAGTTCGTTTCCAATGCTTTCAAGAAGAATATATTCCACAGATTTCGAGGCAGATGAGGCTGGAATGTTGCTTTCTTTATCTGTGTTCAATCACTTTATTTATACATCTGATAGTTATTATATTTATTGTTAAATTCAAGTTAGTTTGTGATGGATAAAAGCACTACAATCTTTCATTCAATATTTCAAAAGATTTTCAATCAGTATGATCTATTTAAGAATTGTTTTATAGTATTTTATATGTCAAATAATCTAGATATTAATTGGTCTGATGCAATCAAGAGAGAAGCTAGAGGCCTCAACGACTATGATTTAGGAGAAGTACAAGAAATAAGTGAAGATTATATTGTCACTGAAAGGGGTATGGTAGATAAGGACAAGTTTATAATTCCCAAAAGCCTAAGTTCTAAATTTGACGGACATACTTTGCATTTGAACTTGTCTCAAGAAGATGCAAATAAATACAAACAATGAGATTTCCAATTATTGCCCAATTAGTTTAGTCAAAATTAAAAAAAACGGGATTTCAATCCAGTTTTTGATGTCCAGCTAATATCTAGAATCGAGTGGAAACGTTTTTTTGTCTATAAAACATTGGAAAAAGTGATTTTACCAGTAATTTCTAAGTAATGGGGAGTATTGAATCTAGTTAGTTGTACTTGATTACCAAAAGTATTATGGTTTATTAATGAATGATGTATTTGTACAGATGCAGAAGTGATTCGTATTATGATAATCGAAGACGAACAGGACTTGTTGAATCTTTACAAAGATTTTCTTATAAACAAGGGCTATTACATTTCTGTCACAAATACGACTGCATCCAATATTATGAGCGACTATGAAGAATTCAAACCCGACTTAGTGATACTTGATTACAAACTACCAGATGGTAAAAATGGACTCGAGGCTGCCAACGAAATCTTCAGCAATTACCCATTTGCATCTATCCTAATAATATCTGCTTACGATACCGTGAAACAGGCATTTAATGCTGAAAAAAGATTCATTACAAAAAATATAAAACTGCTAATAAAGCCGTTTAAATTATCAAAGCTAAATGAACTAACTATAGAGCTAGTTAACAGGCAGACCAACAAACATGTCAAAACCTGACTGTGATTAGATATTAGATCGGATACAATTAAGTTGACATAAATACGTAGAAATTTTACTTCACAATATCTATTTTAGGTATAACTTGATTGGATTAAATCAAATTAACTATTTTGACAAAAAAGCTTTAACCAAAATTGATTTAGTAGAACACACATTGCGATTCTTGGAAATTCCAGTATAACCACCTCGTCCATTCTTCTATTACTGACCATGTCTATTACAATCTAATAAAGAATCGTCACAAATACTATCTTAGACTGTGAAATATGACAAGAAGAATCAAGATTAGTATTCAAGCATCACACGAGCAATACCATCCAAGTGACCTATTAGAAGATGTACTATATATGGAAAAAAAGGGGATAAAACGCTGTTGGACAAGTGATCATTATATGCCCTGGTGGAATTCGGGGGCATCAGGAGGAGCAGCCTGGCCTTGGATGGGAGCTGCCCTCGCAAAGACTTGTGATTTGGTTTTAGGGACTGGAGTGACAGCTCCTATCTTAAGATATCATCCCGCTATTGTTGCTCAGGTTTTTGCAACTCTCGCAAGCATGTTTCCAAATAGGGTAATTCTTGGTTTAGGTAGAGGTGAGGCAATGAACGAAGTAACAAGTGGAAATGTTTGGCCCACCAATGCAGAACGGTTCGCAATGCTCCGTGAAGCTATCAAATTGATAAAAAAACTGTGGAAAGAAAAATGGGTTACCTTTACAGGTGAATATTACTGGGTGAAGGATTCACGATTGTACACGAAACCTGATGAACCTATACCAATTTATATTGCTGCAGCAGGAAAACAATCTGCAGAGCTGGCCGGTGAAGAAGGAAATGGCCTCATTACAACAGAGTCAAACATTGATAAAATAAGGAATAATCTAATACCTGCATTTGAGAAAGGGGAAAGAAAAAGGGAACAAGATCAAAAAGCCACCATCAATAAAGAAATAGTATTATTCATCCCTGCCTCATACGATGAAGATGAAGAAAAATCACTTCAATCGATTCGGTTTTGGAGAGGCTCAATGATCAAGGCATTCTTTGAAACTGACATACATGATCCTAGAAAAATTGAAGAAAATGGATTGATTATTGAAGATGATTCTTTGAAAAAGCATTTGTTTTTGATTAGCTCTGCAGAGGAGGCAATCAGGAAGATCTCTGCATTTGCCGATGCTGGAATTACCGAGATTGTACTGACAAATTCAAGTCCAAATAAGCAGAAATTAATCGACCTGTTGACAGATAGAATAATACCTAGTTTGTAGATATGATGACATCCTCGAGTTTAGAATTACCCTCCTCCACCATCTTTTCCACCAGCAGAATTTTCTACTTCTAGTTCCTTTAACTCTTCCTCTAATTCAGAGTCTGCTTTTGTTACCGGTTTTAACATCTCTTTCTTTAATTTGTCGCTAGTAGATGACTCTTGGTTTGATGTTTCGCTACTTTTATCCATACCAATAATGTCAATGTATCTTAGTTAAACTTTCAAACATGTGTTTCAATGTATTATTGTGATATTAACCACTGTCTGGATTTTGAGGAAAATCAATTGATCAAAATGATAATATGTCATCTGAAATGAAATTTTTTGATTTGGATTGCTAGGTATCACATAGTCTATAAGGATTTTTAATGGGTAGGTTTATCAACATGAATTCCGGGGCATATCTTGTATTGACCAACACCGAAAATGTTGGAAATATTTGTTTTGGTCCTTTTAATTTTTCATCGAATATTAATCTAAAATATTTTTGTATGCTGAGAACAACCTGTAATTTATTCTCTGGAACTTGGGTAGATCGGCATTACAAATACAGTTTTGTTTTGTTCAGAACCGTAATCTTCGATAAAGTTACTCCCTAACATCTTTAAATCCCGCCCCATCAGTTTGTTTCGTCTTTCATCAGCTTAAATAAGTGTGGAAATTAAGCGGAAGACTAATCATAGTCCGCAAATAGTCGCCTCTTAAAATTTATATAGGAAAAAATCTAGTTCTTTGCATGGTTAGTTATAAACCAATTTTAATAGCTGGTTTAGTCATGATTGTAGCAGGAGTTATTGGCGTAGCAATCACAGCCCCCGTTGTAATTAACGATGCTATACCTGATACAGAATTCAATATTCAGTCTCCACCTACTGAAACAGAGTTTCGTAATCCGATGGTTGATGCAGAGGTAATTTCTGTACTTTTGGTTATTGCTGGATGGATTGTAGCCATGTTTGGTTGGGATATGAAAAAGACTAGAAAGGCTCTAATTCCACCTTAATTTTAATTCAAATCTGAATTAACCAATTTTAATTTTCCTGACAGTTTTTTGCCTGCGATTTTTTTGATAAATCTATAATACTTTAAAACGAAAAGAACATACTGGGATCAAACCGAATTTAAAAACAAGTATTTGAATTTGGATTCAACAAGTTCAATACGTTACCCATCATTATTTTTTGAAACTAGAACAAAATATTAAGATGATTTTGAAAAAGCGCCCGGGCCGGGATTCGAACCCGGGTCAAGGGAGTGACAGTCCCCCATACTGGACCGGACTTTACAATGCGCTTGTGTGCATTTCTATACTACCCGGGCACTATAATTTTCGTAAAGGCAAAACCAATTAAAACGTTTTGTTTTAAATTATCTTGAATTACTAATAGTACTACAAATTTATCAAGTTTAAATCCCAGTACTATAAACCTAGATTATGCTTAGCCAGTCTGGTGACGATTTTCAATCAGTGTTCTTTGAACTTGCAGGAGACTTGCGTATCTATATGCTCCTAAAACTGTCATCTAAACCTTATAGATTATCCCAATTGGCCACAGATTTAAACGCAACTATGCAAGAATCCCACCGGAATATCAATAGATTAATAGATTCAAAACTGGTCAAGAAAACTGGAGAAGGCGAACTGTTGCTTACTCCTTATGGTGAAATAATTGTATCACTTATTCCAAATTTTAATTTTCCATTCAAACATAAGGACTATTTTCAGGAGCATACACTTAGCAATCTTCCGTTAAAATTTATCCAAAGAATCGGTTCGCTCAATAATTGTGAAGTGGTAGTTGGCGTTATGGCAGTCCTTCAACGCTGGAAGGCAGTTTATAGCAACTCTCAGGAATACATCAGGGAAGTGATATCCCAAGTACCAATCGATCTTATAGAAACGATTGCTGAAAGAGTCAACAATAATGTAAAGTTTAGCTATATTTTCCCAGCAGACGTTGTAATCCCAAGGGGGAGGACTGAAATACTCAAAAAACTCGGTTGGAAGAATTTTGTTTCTAAAGGAATAGTGGAACGACGAATGGTAGACAAAATCAATATAGTTACGATATTTAATGAAAGAGAATCGTGTATTTCCTTTCCAACATTAAAAGGAGAACCGGATCTAAATGTAATGTTTTACAGCAAAGATAGATCATTTCATGAATGGTGCAAAGATTTTTTCGAATATGAGTGGACCAAGGCCAAGCTTTTTGACGAGTCCAAACTTAGTCCAGAAATATAATAACATGTATATGCTCCGTAGATTACAATTTGGATGATATCACATTTTTATATTTGTTATATTATTAATTTGATATATGCCAGAAGCTTTTGTGCTTATGAATGCAGAATTAGGAAGTGAAGAATCAATTGTGAATGAGTTAAAGAAGATAGATTTAGTAAAACATGTTTATCAGGTTTATGGCGTATATGATATTGTAGCACTTGTTGAGGGTGAAAGCATGGACAAAGTAAAAGAAACTATAACATGGAAGCTTAGAAAACTCAATGGTGTGAAATCTACTCTGACTATGATAGTTATGGAGTGATCTCCATCTTCTTCGATAAACACTCGATCTGATACAATACGGGATAGTTTCTAGATAGCAACTTTAATCTACATCTTTATTTTTTATCTATTTATGAAATTATTCTCCAAGAAAAAAGATAATAAGGATACTGAAAAAAAAGGCGCTAAAGTATCTAATCAGAAGAAGTGCAAGCATTGTGATATGATGTTTGACGATGATGAAAGATTACGACGTCATGTGAGAAAGGCTCATAACGAAAGGGGTGGAGACATGCCAAATTTAAACCCGTTTGGACCAAGCTAATACAACTATGGTTTAAATTTACAATAATTATAAACTAATGTTGTCATGTTCCCAATCCATGATGATACTCCTAGAGTAAATGGGCGACCAATTGTTAATTATGGTTTAATCGGTGTCAATATAATTATTTTTATTTATGAAGTGATACTCACAGGAAATTTTTCAAATAGGATTGTACTAAGTGAGCTATATTCTAACTACGGTTCTATTCCTGATTTGATTTTATCAGGACAGAATTTAGGATCGCTTTTTAGCTCAATGTTTATGCATGGTAGTATAGCCCACCTTTTGGGAAACATGTTTTTCCTTTATGTTTTTGGAGACAACTTGGAGGATAGGTTTGGCCATTTTAGGTATCTATTGTTATATCTCTTCTGGGGAGTTATGGCCTCTATTGCTCATAGTGTTTATGCTATTTCTACAGGTGAAGGTGCTATTCCTGCAATAGGTGCATCTGGTGCAATATCTGGTGTTTTAGGTGCATACTTGATATTTTTTCCACATGCAAAAATACATACCATTATCTTTGCCTTTTTTATTACTACGGTGAGGATTCCGGCAATAGCCTATATTCCTTTCTGGTTTATCATGCAACTCATTTTTGCTCTTATAGGTCAATCTGGGGGAGTCGCTTATCTTGCTCACATTGGGGGGTTTTTGATCGGGTTGATATCTGCGTACCTGTGGAAATTCTTATCAAGTTATCTCTTTGGTCGGCGATCATATGAGAATCGATACTACAAACCAGGGACTATGAAAACACCAAGAGCAGCATTTGGTATGAGTCGTATTGACACAAACCATATGAATCCTACCAACTTGAACAGCAGGGATAGAAGACTAAATCCTGAGATAATTTCTGGAGAAAATTTTGTTGATGTAATATTTGAAGACAAAAACGTTCTGTCAAGCTATCAGATAGAAGCTAGTTTTGACAAAGAAAGACAGATTCTAACGATACACAATCTAGTTACTAATAGGGATTATAGCATTTCTATTCCTCAGCTGCAGAATAAGAACTACTTTGTCTCAAACATATCGGTAATAAATGGAATAGTTCGGATAAGACTTGACTAATATAAAAATCAATTATTAGTGCAAAGGTAAAAAGCTGAAAATTCCGGTTATCTTTATCCACATAGAACAAAATCAAAATATGCTCAAGAATATTCTCCAGCTTGATTGTGACTATAGTGTCTCCACAAGAGAAACCTAAATAAAGATTTATAAGATATCTTTTTACATTTTTTAAGTATAATGTCTCAACGACAACCTCCAAAAGTTGACGGAGGAAAGATTTCACGTAGAGATTTTTTGAAATTGCTTGCAGCTGCAGGCACAGTCATGACATTTACACCTTTTGTTGAATGGGGAAAGTTTTTACCTAATCCTAGAGAGGCTGCCGAAGAGAGAGCGAAAGTGGTATTGCCCGACGGAAGCCAAGCAAATGTAAATTCATTCAAGGTTAATCATGCCGAAGCTATAGTTTATCCACTGTCAGAAGATCCTGTATTAAATGAAGAAGCCTTTCGAACATGGCAATTTATTAGACTGCCACCAGAGCTAGGTGGCGAAAAGAATGACGCTTCTGCTTTTAGAATGTATAGTATGGTGTGCTTACACTTATGGTGCCTGTGGAAATACTGGCCCGAAGATGGTAGAAAACGTGGAGAATGTCCATGTCATGGATCAATGTACGATCCTTTGACTGGTGAAGCATTCGCAGGCCCCGCAGCACTTCAAGCTCCTCCATCGAATGTATTGCCAAGTTTGGACCTAGAGGTCGATGATGAGGGTAACATCTGGATAAAACCACCTAATTGGACTCCGTCAGGCAATGGGGTTGTCGGATATGGGCGCTTCCTTACATAGTCAAGATAATAGCCTTGTAAGGCTATTCAAATGGATCTACGCCGGGTTCGATAGGACTATATTTATGGGGTTGAAGTTTACACTTCCAACCAAATTTGTAAGCCCGTTAGGATTTCTCGGAATGTTAACTTTTGTAGTTTTTATCATTTTGGGTATTACCGGAGCTTTCCTCATGCTTTGGTATGAGCCAATATTGGATAGAGCATGGGATAGTGTTAGCAAGATTAATGATACAATCCCCTACGGTTTTCACATGAGAAATATCCATTATCATGCTTCAAATGCAATGGTTATGCTCGCAATCTTACACATGTATTACCAGTTCTTTAGTGGTAGATATAAGATCCGAAATGAAATGCTTTGGGTAACGGGGATCTTACTAGGGGTTCTGACAATTCTAGAGGCCTTTACTGGTTATGATATCATATTTAGTGAAAGAGCAGAACTGGCAATTTCTATAGCGGCGTCTCTTACAAATTCTATTCCTATCCTGGGGCCCGATATGATGAATGCCTTCTTCGGGTCTGGCTTTCATGATTTCGTACTTCGGTTCTATGCATTCCATGTTTTCTTCTTACCCATAGTGCTCCTAGGTTTAATGGTAGTTCATTTCCCACGATTTTTGGTATTTGATGTCCCAATGGTAATGGCCGTATCAGGAGCGATCATGTTGACTGGGGGCGTTTTTCCTATTGATATGGGACTTAAATTCGATCCTAATGTACCACCTGGCATAACTGTGCCTGAGTGGTATCTGACTGGTCTGTATGCCTTTTTGAGGAGTCAGTTTGATAAGTTTACAACTGGAGTAGCTTGGCCAGGATTATTCATATTCACTTTGCTGATAATTCCATTCATTGATAAATATAAGAAATTCTCATGGAAGGATCGGCCAATTATTACGGCCTTGGGGATTACTAGTATCGCGCAGATTATTATTACCACTTACTGGGGGTTCTACATAGACCCGGACAGGACAAAATCTCTGCTAGAAAGACTAGTTATTGATCCTATATTTCTGTACACTGTAATGGTTCTGCTAGTTCCGCTTTCATTTGGATTTACGTACTTGATGATAAAACTGGCAAAGAATGCAGAAGCAAATGCAAAGAAGCAAAAGCCGCCTGAAAAGAATCCCATCCAACTTCCTTCCAAATGGTTGTACATCCTGTTTATCGTCCTGATAGGATTTCAAGTATATTTGAATATAGCTGCCTACTATGCAGTCCTAAATGGAATGAAGAACTATTCGCTCTTCCTGATAGGGATATTAATGTTGGTGTTTGCTGGTATGTTCCATTTGTATAGATATGGAAGAGGGCTGTCAAAATCAAATGTTGAAGTTGTCACCTCTAAGAAACGCAAGTTCATATTCCCGTCTTTTGGATCAACCCCGAGAAAGGCAATATCTTCTGATAGTTCAATTAAAGAATTGTCTGATGTTTCGTCTCCATCTGATACGCCAAAAGATAAAATTATAGAAGAAAGTGAGCCCGTGCCATTACCTGAAATTAAATCCACCAAACAGACTACTTCAGCAAATATTCCTGAATCTATATTAGAGAAGGATAATTTTGCAGTTAAAGGTTCAGCAAATTTGAATGCAGATAAAAAATAATCAGCTGAAATAGTATGGAACTTACGAATGCAATTCGCGGAGAGATATTACGCTGATTATTATATCTCTAGTTACTTTCAACTAGTCTGTCAGATACCTTTCTTTTGAGAAATAAAATATCTCTTAAACAGGTCCAGACATCTGCAATTTTCCTTCTTGATTTTTCTTAATAAACAAAATATTTATTATCGTATATGAAAATAAAACTCAATTGGAAAAAGTAAAGAAACAGTCCCAAATTGGTGGGATTAGTATTATTTCCTTCGTAGTAATTGTTACGATTAGTTTATCCTATTATCAATTTGTTTATACTCCTGCAATAAATGCAAAACCAGACGTTGCCGAGGAAATCTTAAACCCATCTGGTACAACCGATATATCAATTGTAGAAGGATCTTCTCTGCCGACAAATCCAAATTTCTTTTCTCCAACTGAGGTACGTGCATCACTGGGACTTTCAAACAAAGTTGTTTGGACCAATAATGATGTAACAGCACACACAGTAACTACCGACAATAATTATGAAGATCCTATAAATGGACGGTTTGATTCTCTAGCAACTATTGGTTTAATTCCTCCACAGGGTACATACGAATTTACGTTTACTCAGCGAGGTGAATATATGTATCATTGCGAACCACATCCGTGGATGACTGGAAAGGTTGATGTAGAACCGAGTTTTGGCTAACCTAAACCATTATTTTTTATTCGAATAAATTTTACGGCGGATCCTATTTCTTTATGTTCTTGAATAAGGGTCGCCCTAAACTTTGCTGTAGAATTATCTTTTATGGGTTTATGTTGCGTAGAAACTTTGAATTCTATTTTTTTAGGATCTAATATCTCCTTTTTCATGATAGAAAGCCGGGCATAGGGATGGTTGATCTTTTTTCCCTGTAATTCTACATAGGAAAAAACATCTGATGAATCCTCGATCTGAGAATTGATACTTATGCTATCATATCTTCCATCATAAACAATCGATACCTTGCCGATTAGAGGTTGACCACTTTGAGTTTCTTCATTCTCAAAAGTTAGACTTATCATGTTTGGATCTCTTTCGACACTATTAGTTTTCCCCATGATCTAAACTTCAGGAGACTTAGTTTTTTAGTTTTGTGGGATCTTCTTTAGTTAACTAAACAACATACAACTGATGAATCACAGAGTTCTCCATATTCTCTTGTCAACATCAAAGATGAATACGTAAAGTTGAATATTTGTCCCAAAATGTCTATGATTTTGTTGATCTCTTCCTCCATAGTGAACAGAGTCTTTCTTAACCATTGATTTGTTGGGCGGAGACTCATCGGCCGCATTATAAAATTTTTTGGTTTGCTTGGATAACTCTGCAATATTTTCAATTGCTATTTCAATCCTTTCTAATCCTTTGATGAATTCATTATGATTTTTATGTCTCAGCAGAAAAATCATACTTCTAAAAAATAAGAGTTCGATCTTGTCTTTTATATCTTCATCCTGATATTGAGGCTCTTCAAAGTAATCTGTTATGGTTAATTTAAACTGCAACCCTTTATTACCTCTCCTCTTCTTGATATTTTTGATAATATCTATGAAGATGTTCCATTTGTCTATGGACATACTATTAAAAAATTCATCAGAGATATTTTTTATGAATTCGATTTCCAGGATACTAGCACAATCGCTATTTTTTTGAAGATACGATTCGATAACTTCATAATTATTAAAGTTATTCTTGATAGTTTCGATTTCACCTAGGGATAGACCCCAATGACTAATTATGACTTGATACAATTCATAAAATGAAAATTAAAAATTATTAAAAGTAATAAAAAGAGGATCTATATTTACCAATGATGCTTTTCGTCAGGCATTAATCCTATTTGCTCTTTTTGGAAATATTTCTCTAATTCTTGGGTCCACTTTTCTTTTGATGATTGACCACCAAGACCTTTTCTTCTTAGCCAGAATGAAATTGCACCTAACAAAAATACTCCAAATAACATAGTTCCAAATATGTAAATCATCACATCATAGAACAATGGGTCGTATTGTGGCCCGATCTGTAGGCCAAAGTTTTGGAACATACTACTTGTTTGAGACAGTACGTTTAACAAGCTCATTATATTATGAGCCTGACAACTAGGATATATATATTTTGGTTGCCTATTTTTACAAAACAGTATTTTAATTATATCATTTCATTAAACTGTATTCTATCCAATTCCATACCAACCAAAAATTAATTAATTTTTTTGCCCCCTATTTCTTCTAAATTATCCATATATTTTCTCAATACATTTGGAATAGCTATAGTTCCACGTGGAGTTTGATTGTTTTCCAGTATGGCAACTATGGTTCTCTGAACCGCTACTAAGGTACTATTTAGCGTATGCACCAGAGTTGTTTCATCATTTGGATTGTCTCTAAATCTTATTTTTAGACTTCTTGCTTGATAATCTGTGCAATTGGAACAGGAGCAAATCTCTCTATATGATTCTTGTACTGGGAACCAAGCTTCAATATCATAAGTTTTTGCAGATACTTTTCCAAGATCTCCTGAACACAATACTATGGTTCTAAAAGGAATTTCTAGCAACTCATAAAATCTTTCTGTTATTTGTAAGAGTTTCTCATGTTCCTTCCAGGAATCCTCGGGTTTGCAGAAAATGAATTGCTCTACCTTTTCGAATTGATGTACTCTAAATAATCCTTTCATGTCTTTACCATGTGCACCAGCTTCTTTTCTAAAACATGAGCTAACTCCCGCATATTTGATCGGCAGATCTTTTCCATCAATAATTTCATCCATATGCATCGAAGCCATAGGATGTTCCGATGTTCCAATCAAGTACAGATCCTCATTTTCAACCTTGTAAATTGTTTCTTCAAAATCACTTAGAATAACAGCCCCCTCCATAGCTTCTCTCCTTATAAGAAAAGGGGGCTGAATTGCAGTATATCCTAATCTTGTTAAATAATCTAGGGCAAAGTTAGACAATGCCATGCTTAGTCTTACCAATTCGTTTTTTAGTATGTAAAACCGAGAACCTGATATTTTACCTGCTCTTTCAAAATCAACCAAATCAAGTTCACTAACAAGATCGGTATGACTTTTTCTCTTAAAATTAGACACGTCTTTCGGCTCGTCGAATATATTATTATTAGAAAACTTGGAGCCATCCATATCCAATTCATATTTTCTGATTACTACATTTTCAGCTTCGTCCTTTCCAATGGGAACGCTCTCATGTGGAAAGTTAGGCAAACTATTGATATAATTTAGATATATTTCTTCATTTTCTCGGCCTTCTTCTTCTACTCGTTTAATCTGCTGTCCAATTTCTTCCATTTGGTTGAAACTAGATGCTGCACTTTCATTCTTCTTCTTTGCTGTGGCAATTTCTTTAGCTAGTATGTTTTTTTGATGTTTCAAGTTTTGTAGTTCAACTATTAGATTTCTTCTTTTCTTATCAGAGTCCATCAAACCATCTATCGGGAAGTTAATATTTCTTTTGATTAGCATTTCTTTAACCATTTCTGGATTTTCTTTAATGATTTTTGAATCAATCAATACTTATCACATTCCTAACTAATGAAATATGTTCCATGATCTCATCAATTGTGTTGACTAAAGTGTTAATATTATTTTCTCTGTTTTCGCCTTGGGTAAACCTTATGTACAGTAAAAAATCTCTTTGATCTATTCTCATATCCAGGTTCATGAAAGCAGGTATACCAATATTATCTGAAATCAGTGAATTGTAAATTACAATTGCTTCGCTTTCATTGCTACATTTCATCACTATTTCGGTTTCGACGGAAAGGCTATGCAATTCTGGCATTCATAACTATTTTTTTTAAATTTGATAAAAAGACTTCTGACTCACTAACAGGAACTATAATTTCTATATTATTCTCTCCATTATCGGACAAATATTTCGATCTAGAATGATCAATATTCGACAAATCTTGATTTTCTGTAAACTTGCCGATTTTGTTTCTTATCGTTTCCGAGTCTAAATTAACGGTACCTCCATTAATCAAAGTATATTTGTACATTTCCATATTTTCAGTCCCTGTCGTTCTTAGACAAACAATCTTATCAGAAAATGATATCGATGCTCCTATTAGGTTAGCAAATTGATCGATGTCCTTTTCATCTATTACACCCTCACCATTTATGAATACAATTTCTTTTTCTTCGTAGAATCTCCATTTTTCTCCAAAAATTTTTGATCCTATTTTTTTGATTATTCTTTTATCGTCTTGAATCTGATTCTGAACTTCGGTTACCAAATCATATCTATCTCCAAGTGATATTGCTAATGCAATTCCAAATTTTTTTCTCCTAATACAGGATTCCAAAACTCTTGCGAATGAATGGGCCTCTTTAAGAAAGCTGTTTGATTCTTCGTTTGTGAGTATGTAGCCAAAGGTCAGTAGTTTGTCTCGCACATTTTTACTAGTAATTGTACCGTTGCTGTCCTGAATTTTCTGTAAAGACTCTTTTTCGACAAATTTTTCAATCGACTTTACTATTTTGTCAAAATCTTCATCTTCAAATTCATCCAAATACTTCATTCTCTTTTTTTCCGTGAATACTATACCAGATTCTTTCAGGACTTCTATACAAGCTTGTTTGTTCCAAGTTAACCCTCTAATGAAATAAGATGTGTTGTTCTCCAGCGCATCAACGATAGTAGTAGTTTGTCTATCAACAAAAATTAAGCCTTTTTTCCTCTCTATCAGATCCAATGTTATGGCAGTTTGCAAAATTTGCTCACTGGCCTCATCGAACTTTTTCCTATTTATTTTTGAGAATTTCGAAATTTCTGCTACTATGGGTAAATATGCTCTTTGGGTTATTTTCCTGTCAAAAGGCTTTAGCAGATAATATACAACCGCTGATATTGTAGATATAATATTAAAGTCTGAGTTGTTATTTAATTTATTAATATTAATGTACGAATGGTTTTCTTTTTCATTCATATTTTCTTGGCCATCTAGTATTCTATCTGAGTTTATGAATAAAAAATAACTATCTTGTGCTATTGGATCAATTACATCATTAAAAATACTTGAATCAAAATCAAGAAAGACGTATGAATCATGTTTTTCTTCAATCAAACATTTTATGCTATCCTTTAGTTTCAAATAATTTAAGGAATCTAAACATCTTATGATAGCGCTACCTCCGATACGTTTGATAGAGTCAAATAATATTGAACTACTTGTAACACCGTCTACAGTCGAATTAGAGACAATGAAAATAACTTTCTTTTGTTCTACCTGTTCTTGTAATCGTTTGCCAGTTGATAATAAGAGGGATTCAATTTTTTTATCATCCATTCTCTATTCTAATTTGGCTATTACTGATGCATATTTCCAATCTTTTGATACTTTGCCAACTCTTTTATAATATCTTGATAACCTGTGAATTTTTGATTCTATTAATTCAAGCGATCTAACATTTCGTTTATCACTATTGTGCACATTCAAATGCTTTTGTAACCCTAAAGCCTTGCGAACTAATTTCTCTAAATCCTCTGGCATGGCTCTTTTAATATCGTTCTCTTCCAAGATTTGAGTTATGGTTTTTCCAATAATCGGCTTTACTAACGGGACTGCAAATTCATCCCTTAATCTTAAACCAATCTCGCTAGCAGACATTCCATCCTTGCCAAAGTCTACTATTGACTTTATTATTTCCTGGCTTCCTATAGTCCAAGATGGTGCATTTTTAGAAGTTGGCCTAATTGAATGTGATTTCCCGTGTGTGTGGGCGTGGGTTCGTGCCATATGTCTCTATATTGTATAAAAAACTACACATCTTAAATGTTATTATTTTTATATTAACATAAAAGTTATATAATTCCTATCTGAGTAAATTTTAATATGAATAAGGCACACTTAATGGTAGCGGCTTTTTCATTGGTAATGGGTTCAATACTATTATTACCAGCATTAAATATTGCATTTGCACAATATGGAAGTCAGGGTGAAATTGGCAGCGCAACTCTAGAAGAACAACTTCAACTGGCAAAAGAAAAATTAACAAATGCTCAACAACAGGGTGCATACGGTTCTGGTACAGCAATGTTTGGTACTAATTTGGATAACACAGTATTAATGATAATAATAATTACTGTAATTATGGGTGGTATTTCAGCCGCATTCTTTGCTGCTGGTGGAAGTGGTAGGAAACGAGCGGTTACTGCTAGTACTGACGGTAGTTATACGAGCGGAAAATTCTGTACAAACTGTGGAACCCAACTTGGTGATAGCCAAAAGTTCTGCGGAAACTGTGGAACAAAAGCCTAATTTTTTTTATTTTGTCCATATAACGGATTTATATGGAATTTAATGGTTAATTATGGTAAAGTTTATAAGAAACAGTTAACTAGTTATACATATGAGTAAAGAAATTAAAAATACAAATACAGATGTATCAAATACCATGGAAAAAAATGTATCATCATACATAAACCTCACTGAACAATCAGTCGAAAAGACTTTGGACACCATTAAAGAAAACATGATAAAATCTATAGACGAATATGTGAAAATTCAGCCACGTTTCTTACAATCAGTATCTGATTTCCAATTGGAAGTTATTCAATCATCAAAAGATGTTATCAATAAAACCATTGCACATCAAAAGGGATTGATCAAAGAATTTGTCAATGTTTCACAGGCACAACCAAATGAAACTTATCAACAATTATTTAACAAGACTAATGAAAATGTAGATAACTTTGTAAAGGCTTTTACTGCAGGTAATCAATTTAATTTTGATGCTATAGATACAACTCGAGAAAATGTAAAGCTTTATAATAAAGCCTTGGATGCTTTTACAGATTATAGCACAAATACATTCAATGCCTGGACTGCTTTCGCAAGATCATTTTACAGAAATAAATAAAAACACAACTTGATTTGCTCGAACGAATCGGGCTCTCCTTTTTTTGAAGTTTTTCACTAATTAATAGATGTTTTAAAGTTGGGGTTTGACCAAATCTTATTTTAACGATAAAAATTAAATGGGACAAGAATTTAACATTTTTAAATTGTCTTGATTTATGATTTCAGTGCCATGGTACCGACATGTAACAAGTGCAATCAGAAGAAAGCCGTTTATCATCGTCCGTACTCTGGAGAAACTCTTTGTAAATCGTGTTTCATGAAATCTATCGAGAAGAAGACTTTGCAAACTATCTCTAAATACTCTATGATCAAGTTCAATCAAAAGATAGCTGTAGGTGTATCAGGAGGCAAGGACAGCCTTACTTTGTTACATATCCTAAAAAAGATCTCAAAACGTAACAATAATGAGATTGTTGCAATTACAATCGATGAAGGTATAGAAGGTTACCGCAATGAATCTTTTTCCATAGTAAAGAACTTTTGTAAAGAAAAGGATATTTCGTTAAGTATTTTTGGTTATAAAGATCTTTTTGGCTCTAGCATGGATGATGCCATTAAAGAAAGACAATCCAATAAATTCAGTTCATGTTCTATTTGTGGTACATTTAGGCGAAGAGCCTTGGATATAGCTAGTCAATATGTGAACGCAGAAGTACTTGCAACTGCTCATAATTTAGATGATTACCTGCAGACATATATGATAAACTTGTTCTCAGGAGACGTGAGCAGAATTGGATGGATGTATCCACAACCAATCGAGTATAACAATGGATTAAAAAAGATAAAACCCTTCGTAGAATTATATGAAAGCGAGATCGTATTTTATGCATTTCATAGTGGAATAGAGTTTCAAACAGAACAATGTCCCTATATGAACGAAAGCATTCGTTCAGAATTTCGATTATTTTTCAATGAATTAGAAAAAATTCATCCTGGAATTAAATACAATTGTTTTAAATCTATGAATAAGATATCAAAGATTGTAAAAACTTCAGAGAAAAATGAGCCTGTCAAAAATAGTTGTATAAATTGTGGAGAAACCTCTTCTAATAATATTTGTTCAGTCTGTACAACTATACAGATGCTAAACAGGAACAAAAAAAATTTTTATAATTAGAAATTACTTTTCTTTTCTTTTTTTGACGATTGCCACCAGTCCAAGTAATCTTCGCTTTTGTTATTTTGTTCTCTTGCATTTATTTTTTCATGTAATTCTTCAAATTTCTCTCTGGGCGCAAAAAGACCACAGCTTCTGCATATGAAGTTCTTTGTAACAGAATCAAAACCAAGACTGCCTCCACATTCGGGACAAAATTTGACCAATAATTTATTATATAACGATCTATACAAAAACGTTTTGAATTAACTGAAAAGTCTGATCGTTTGTGCGTCTCGACACATGGATTTTTATCCTCATTCCATACTATAAGGTCAGTTCGCCCATCGAAAACCATGTGTCGAGACATTTTTAATGAAAAGTACGGCCTATAAAGATTTTTTCAGATCGATACTAATAATCTCACTTTCTGTATCCATTTGGATCTCAATTTCGTTTCTACAAAACGAATTATCATTAATAAATTCAATCAATCTATTATAGTTGTCACTGTCGATCAAAGCTAACGGAATATTCGATATAGCACAGCCAGAAGCGGTAGTTATGTCTGCCTTGTTGGTACATATTATTCCCTTGGGGCTATTAGTATTGCACTTCAAAGAAAATATGGTGTACGCGCCTACACTACTTCCTATGGAATTTGGAAAGACAAGTATTTTGTCTCTAAGGTGATCTCTTTCTTGACTATCTTTACTGATTGAAATCTCACCAGTCTTCGTGTTTACCATTCCAAGAAAATTTAGAGGCTCATTTAGTAATAAAACTGAACCCCTAGCTTTACCTCTAACTATTCTTTTGCAAGTTAATTTCAAATCAGACTCAACACCAGTCTATAGTCCAGATGACTAATATGTTATTCAGTATATTTTTTGATAATTGATTTCAGACTCATAAGCGCGACTGAAATCTTGTTGGATGTTTTCATATAGTAAGAAGCCTTTACACTATTTGTGATTATACTGTCAAAATTTTTCCTAGTGATGAGGGGAGTCAAGCAAGTGCATGCGTCGGAGATAAAACTTATTCCAGATCTCTGTAATGATTCTATCAGCCCTAGTTTTTTGGCTTTGCAGTAGACTGTTCTTGGACAAAAAACTTTACACGGTCTAGTAAATTTTTTGTTCTGTAGCATTGTTTGAATCTTACATAATTCCTCCATTCCCAACTGCGGACTTCCAAATGTGATCACCTGGCCATCCTCTGCTGTATTTAACTCGTCTCTGGTTTCCTTCATTTCCGGTTGACCATAGTTTATTTTTTCGACTGAATCATCAGATTTTTTCAATTGGAACATTCCACAAGATCCAGATGTTCCTATTCCTGATGCAAGTGATTTTAGATTCCAAATCCCTGATCTATTAGATACATTGCAAAAACCTGCGCAGCTCTTTTGAATATTTTTGCCTGTAAAATAACCTAACAATCCGTAATCTAATTCACTATCCAATTCCAATTCGTTAACTATCTCAATTTTAGGATTTCTATTTTCTTCTATTCTTAAATCAGAATATGGGGATTTTCCAGTTATCGCGCTAGCTAAGGCACTTAAAGCACTTTCTTTGTTGGTCTTGAGATTTAAGTGTGAATTGGCAAGGACAGCTGCACTACTTTCTGCTAAGCTTACTTGAGTATCCTCATCTGGCAAGGAGATTATTTCATAAGGAATGCACGAAAAGGTAGGTGTTATTCCCATTTTGTTGTAAGCTTGGATAATCTCGTACTGTTTTTCAATAAATTCAGCTGACAGTTCGGGTTTATGATCTCTGTCAAACCCCATGGGATTTAATGATGTGGTTACACCAACTCTTCCATCAATGCTGATTTTTTTTAAGAACTCGAGGCCGCTATCTCCTATCGTATTGTAATTTACTCCAGATACATGTGCCCACTTAATAGGTACTAACTTCTCTGCGTTAGTTGCTTCGCCTATCGCAACCAAGATCCGATAGGCAGCTGCTAACGCTTCTCCGTATTCTCCAGACAAACCTTTTTCTTCTTCTTGTGTGAGAAGCATCTTATTTTCTTACGTTCTTAGTTTCGTATTAATCTATTATTATTCTATCCTCTTTTCCACTACCATTTTTCAGAAGGACGATTACATCAATTAGAATAATCCAGTTCCTTTAGGTTTAAATTGTAAAGCATTACTAATCGCTTTGATGATCTCGAGGATCGATTTGTGGACCCCTATGAAATCAAAATTGTTAATTTAGTAACTAAGGCAATATTCTTGACATTGTCCTGGGAAAGAGGGTGACGTCCTTGATATCGTCAAAATTTAATATCCACCTGAGAAATCTTTCTATTCCCAGACCGAACCCTCCATGAGGAACTGATCCATATTTTCTAAGATCTAAATACCATAAATAGTCATCAATTTTGAGATTCGATTGTTCAATCCTTGCTCTCAATTTACTCCAGTCATCTTCTCTTATTCCACCACCAGATATTTCTCCGAATCCATAAGGAGCCAACAAATCCACAGCTAGGCCGATACTCTCGTTTGATGGGTCTTGTTTAACATAGAATGGTTTTATTTTCATCGGATATCCGGTTACAAAAATAGGGCTAGTTTTATCCTTGGTTAATTCTCTTTCAGATTCTGTATTAAGATCGTCTCCCCACTCAATAATTCTTTCACTCCCATTTTGGTCTTTTATTTTGCATTCCATTGATCTCAGGGTATCAATAGCTTCTTCGTAGCTTATTTTTTGGAAAGGAGTAGATATTTCTTCTAATTTCGATAATGCATCAGTACTTAGAAAATTCAATTCCTTTTTGTTAAACGTCTTTATCATTGTTATAATATGATTAATTAAATCCTCTTGAATTGACATTAGTTCAGATAGTCCTATCCAAGGAATTTCAGCTTCCAAATGACTAAATTCTGCCAAATGCCTGACGGTTCTCGATCTTTCTGCTCTGAAGGACGGACTTATTGTCCACACAGGACCTAAACTGTAAATCATAGATTCGAGATATAATTGAGAGCTTTGGGAGAGATAAGCTCTATTATCAAAGTATTTGACCTCAAATAACGTCGCACCGCCTTCAACAGCACCCTTAACTAGTAGAGGTGGAGTCACCTCTATCCAATCTTTTCTGTCAAACCAACCCCGTGAATATTTTAGTAAGGAACCTCTTATTTTTCCCACATTTATCAATTTGCGTGTCCTAAGTGCTAGATGTCTATAATCAAGTAGAATTTCATCACTTTGATATTCGCCAATAGGATAATCTGATGCTGCTATATTAAAGACAACAATTTTGTTGACTTTTACTTCATATCCTCCTTCAATTGCGCGATCATCTCTTTCTAGTCTGCCAGTTATTTCGACTGATGATTCAATTGTTAAGTTCTCAGTTAGATTGGACGGAGATACAGCTTGAATTATGTCTCCCCTATCATCTCGAAGTATAATGAAAGCTTTTTCCTTTTGTTTTCGCAATCTGTGTATCCATCCCCTCAACACAACGGTCTGGCCTACAGTACTCTCCATCCTAACTTCTGAGATTCTTCTTGACAACAGTTTTTGTTTGATCCAAATATTTTATTTATCTTTGCAAATATTGGCCGAAATAAATGCTAGGATAATCTATCCTATTTAGACAATACCTGAATGATTTGTTATAGCTCCTTTTTAGAGAATGTAAATTCATCACTGCAATATTCCTTAAACATTAGGGCTAATCGATCTACCGTTGCTCTCAAGAACTCATATAGTTTCATTCTCGGGGACATGGAGCAGCCGAAGCAAACCTGGTGCACCCACATGAATAATATTTTAGAATTAGCAATAAGATTCAACCAAATCTATTTGTCAAAAGTATACGATTCTGATCCAGTAAAACCAAAACAAGCCTATCGGAAAAAACAACTTCTACTTCGACCAAAATAGATATGCTTTTATCTCTTTCTTAAATTGTTTACCAATTTACACCGGATTGGACATACTATTTTCTCATTACAGGTTTCCATTTCTAAGCAATTGTAATATTAACCTGTTCGTTTGAATGATTAGTATTATCTATATTATAATTTCAATACCATCAAATCGAAAAAATGACTAATACATACCTATTGGTCTTAGTATTGCTCCGTTTTTATTTTTTAAATTAATTATAACTTTAGATAAAATGAAAAATAGAAGCCGCCTAGAAATTATTGCCATGATACTAGAAACAGTAGGTGATAACGGTGCAATACAGGCTAAAATCATGTATAAGGTATATCTTTCTTTTCTTCAAATGAAAGAGTACTTGTCTCAACTTATGAAAAATGACTTGATCATTTATGATGATGGGGCTCAAATGTACAGAATGACTGACAAGGGAAGACGCTTTCTGATATTGTACAAACAAATGACAGAGTCCATCACAATGACCAAACCAATACTTTAATTTTTTTTAACTCAATTTTGATCAATTTATAAATAAGGTTTTTTCAAGTGTATTCGTGATTTTTGATACTGGTTTGACATTAAAAGATTTGAATTCTGCACCATTTAGGAAGATCACAATAGAAAAGGAAGAAATAGTAATCGGAAAAAAAGATGACCACCTTTTTGCATTTAACAATTCTTGTCCGCATAAAGGCGCCTCCTTATCAAAAGGTAGATTGAATGGTGACAACATTGTTTGTTATATGCATGGATACGAATACAATATATTCAATGGAAAATTAGAAGACATGAAATCTTGGAAGAAGGATTCAACATGGATCGAGCAAAATGATCAGTGGAGATATTCCGATGACTTGAAGATCTACAAAATTTTTTCAGATAACGAGAGAATTTTTGTTGAATTAAATAAAACGATATGAGATTAGTGGGTCAAAGCTTTTCCCGTTTGCTATTCAGGGACAGAATCGCATACTATTTTTCCATTTTCAGTTTTAACAAACAAGTATCTATTGTCTTTGAAAATCAAAGTCAATTCATTTTCACTTTCTTCAACATCTAGCAATTCTTGTCCCTTTATCCCATCAAATTTGGCCATGTAAATAAGGCCATTCTAAGGGATATTTAAATTAAATTGCAAAAGTTAGTGAATTAAGTTAATTCCAATTGCTCAACGTTAGTCTCTTTCTCTAACTTTTGTTTATCTATGAAAGTGTGTTTGCCCCAAGAAAGTTTTACCAAGATTGAAATTTTGTTCTTACCTTTCTTAAAATAATCCTTTTCAATTTCTATATTTTTCTCAAAATCAAATAACAATTGTCTAGCTTCTTCCTCCTCAAGTGGATAGAATGGAGTTTCATCCTTCATAATCATTATCCAAATTCTGTGAGCAATTTTTGGATTTCTGGTCCAAAAGAAAATAGCTTTTCTAACTAATTTAATTGTATTCGTGACCTTTCCATTAATTTTTATATCCAAATTAACGGTTATCCTCAAAGAATTGTCATGTTTATTGTATGCTTTCTCCCAGTTTTTCTGAGTTAACTGATTACGAATTGATCCTTTTAAATCAAAACCTAAAGTAAAAGCAATTATGTTTTCCTTTTCTATACTATTACTTGACCTCATTAAAGTCAGGCCATCGATATAGCTAACATTATCTTCCAATTTAGATACTGAGAAGGTATCATTTATATCCTCAATATGTAGTTGTCTTTTATATATGCATGCTGAGGTTACACATGCTAAAGACAAGGAATTGGAATTTAAGATACATGATATAGATATATCTATTTTGTATATAATCCAACATGAAATTCAGAAAGATCAAGATAATAGATTTGCAGGTGTAGTGTTAAAACATCCATTAGTTCGTGAGTATATGTTAAAGATATTGACTAATAAGAATGACCCTTATAAGATGATTAGTGATTCAGTAGACTCTGCTATCAAGTTTACCAATGATCTCTCAGGTATGATGAAGCTCACTATAGGAAGTTGAGGGAAAAATGAATGTGGTGAAAATTACTATATGAAATTCTGTCCAAAATGCGACTCTCGACTGAGGAACAGACAGGAAGAACAGATATTGACATGTCTTAAATGTGGTCACATTGTGGCAGGAGAAAATAATACTAGTAATTCTAATACTGCCAGTATTGTTAGCACTGTTTCCAATTATGATTATTCTGATGATACTTTAAAAATTATGGACACTGAAAAGCCTCTAGAGGGATTACCTACTACCAGTATTGAATGTCCCAAATGTCAAAATAATTTGGCATTTTGGTGGATGTTACAAACTCGCTCTGCGGATGAAGCGACTACCCAATTCTATAGATGTACAATGTGTAGCCATACTTGGAGAAATTATTCCTAAAGTTTCTTCTAAAACCTGAGAATTTTTTTAAAGAACTTTTGTTATAGTTGATCAAAATGAAGTTTATAGCTAAAACTAAATCTCCAGAGGAATGGAAGATAATCAATTCAGCCATATCTACATTAGTAGATGAGGCAACATTTGAAGCAACTTCGGAAGGGATATCTTTTAGGGGAATGGATCCTTCCCATGTTGCATTGATTGATATTTTTTGGCCTAATACAGCATTTGATAGTTATGAATGTGACTCTGAACTAAAGTTTGGGGTTCGTATCTCTGAATTTTCTAAGTTAATTAAGAGGACTGACAAGAAGGATGAACTTGAAGTATCCATTATCGATCAGGATCTTCTGAGGATAAAGACTAGCGGGAGTTATAAGAGGGAATACAAAATGCGGCTTATCGAAAGCTCGTCAGGTTCAACCCCGTTACCCAAATTATCCTTCAATTCCAAACTGGTAATTTCATTGCCTTCTTTTGATAAGATATTATCTGATATTGAAGTCGTTTCTGAGTACGTGGAAATAGAATCCTATCCTGAAAAAATAGAATTTGTCGGCAAAAGTGACACCGGAGAGGCTGTAGTCACCATGGAACCTAACAGCGAGGGACTAGAGGAAATTAATGTCAAAGAAGAATCCAAGGCTACCTATAGTCTTGATTATCTACTTAAAATAGTCAAATCTGTTAGCTCTGTTGGTGTTGCAGCTGCGATAGAATATTCCACCAAAATGCCAATTAGACTAGAGTTTCGAATAGCCAATATTGGTCGTATTCATTTCTATCTAGCTCCGCGCGTCCAGGATTAGGGATGTATTGTTCTTGTGGCCGGGATTGTTTGAGGGATAGCTAAGCTTGATAATATTTTTGAAATTGTTGTTTGGATATACTCAACTAACATTCTTGTATGATAAAGGATGTAATTTGACAATATGAGAATGGTTATGAAATTTGGAGGTTCAGTATTGGATTCACCATTGAAAATAAAGAAACTAGTTGAGATAGTAAAATCGTTTGAAAATAATGGAGATGCTCCTGAAATTGTTTGTGTAATATCGGCAGCATATGGGGTAACCGACAAAATTCTTTCTCTCTCTGATTCTTTGGCTAGGGGCGATAAAAAGGCCATTGAAGCATTCATAGATGAGATGACTTCGATTCATCTTGACTTGGTGCAAGGATCAATAAATAATCCCGCACTCCAGCAGGAATCCAAGAAGACTGTATTGTCAATAATGCGTGAATTTCAAGCAATACTTGAGGGATTGGTGTTAATAGCGGAGATAACGCCGCGATCATTGGATCACATTCTCTCTTTTGGGGAACGATTAATGGCACCAATCGTTAGTTATTCTTTCAAGGATCAAAATTTAGATTCTAATTATTTTACTGGAAAGGAGATTGGTATTGTTACGGATTCGAATTTTGGGGAAGCTAGTCCATTGATGGATACTACAAAATTTCGGGTAAATGCAAAACTGGTTCCCATGTTACAAAAAGATGTCATACCAGTTGTAACTGGTTATATAGCTGCGGATCAACATGATCATGTTACAACATTAGGGAGGAGTGGCTCAGACTATTCTGCTACTATCATCGCATATTGTGTTAATGCTGACGTAGTATACCTGTGGAGTGATGTAGATGGATTAATGACTGCTGATCCAACAATAGTTAAAGATGCGCGAGTATTGTCCGAAATATCATATAGTGAAGCAGCTGAAATGGTTCTATTTGGAGCCAAATACATTCATCCTCGAGCTTTAGAACCTGTTATGGATTCGAATATCCCCATAAGAATTAGAAATGCCTTTAATTTGAACCATCAGGGAACTACTATAACACCAATGTTGAAAATTTCAGACAAGATAGTAAAATCAATAATTGCAATAAGAAATACGGCATTAATTGACGTTAGTGGAGGAGGAATGGTTGGAGCACCTGGTACTGCTGCCAGTATTTTTGAAACTCTCGCAAAAAATAAAGTAAACATTATGATGATCTCGCAAGGACCTTCTGAATCGAGTATTTCTATGATACTTAAGCAAGATGACTTGGGCAAGGCGATTACTTCATTAGAACTAAAGCTATTGGGGAAAGTTATTAAACATCTCAATGTTTTGGAGAATGTCTCAATTGTTACTGTGGTGGGGTCAGGGATGCGTGGGATCAAAGGAATAGCAGGAAGAATATTTACGTCAATTGCTAAGAATGATGTCAATGTAATAATGATAGCTCAAGGGTCTTCTGAATTAAACCTTGCCTTTGTAGTTAATGATATCGATTGTGAAAAAGCGGTGAAAACATTACATCAAGAATTTGGACTGAATAAATCAAGTTAGATCAGACTAAAGTTGAGTGTTTTCGTACTAGTGAATATGTGCATACATCTTGCGCGAATCTTTCTTAAATAAATGTGTCTACACTTGTGATATTAGACTGATAGAAAATAGAGGTTTAACCGGTAGTATATATCTGACTAAAAGAAAAAAAATAAATGAAATACATATTCAATGAATTTTGGATTGAGTCTAGGAAAATTATATGTAGTAGGAGTTGGCCCGGGTCATCATGATCATATGACATTTAGAGCTAGAAAGGTGATAGAAGAAAGTCAAATTATAATTGGCTACGAAACTTATGTTTCTTTGGTTGAGGACCTAATTGGTGGTAAAGAAGTTTATCGATATCCAATGACTCAAGAAGTCGACCGTGCAAACCAGGCAATAGAGTTCGCTGAGAAGGGCAACATAGTCTCATTGGTATCTTCGGGAGATCCAGGGATATACGGCATGGTGGGGTTGATATATGAAATACTGGCGGAAAAAGGTTGGAAAAGAAATCAAGGCATAGAAGTAGAATGTGTTCCTGGTGTATCTTCACTAAATTCTTGTAGTGCATTAATAGGCTCTCCTTTGATGACTGATTTTGCTGTAGTGAGTATGAGTGATTTACTCGTGCCTTGGGAAGTTATTGTAAAGCGAGTTGAGGCAGCTGCCTTAGGGGATTTTGTTACTGTGGTATACAATCCTTCTAGCAAAAAGCGGATACATCAACTTCAGGATGCTAGAGATATTTTCTTAAAATACAGAAGTCCCAATACCCCCGTTGCCATAGTAAAGGGGGCATTTCGAGAAAGTCAAACAATAGTTGTTACCGATTTAGAAAAAATGTTAGATTTTCCAGATCTAATGGGGATGATTACAACCGTAATTATCGGGAATACGTCATCTTTCAATTATAACAACATGATGATAAATCCACGTGGATATCGCTCTAAATACCAGTTAGTAAAGTAAAACGAATCTTTTTTCATTTTTTTTCGTTACCTATAAATTTGATAATCATTTGTTCAATATTTGAATAAATTGTCTGATACTGCCTTTACCTATGGTAATTTGATACTATTATACTGTAAATTTAATACGGAGAATCTTCCTGAAAAAGATGGGGAAGATGGAGATCAAGACCCTAAAGTATCTTATGATTCACTACCGGATTTTGTCAAGGCAAGAATTGCACTATGCATCCAAACATTCGACATAATAATGAAATCTAAACCTGACAAGTTTAACACTACGGTTGTCTTGGTAGCCAATAATGACTTTAGCCAGGTAATTAGAGATCGATTAATTACTGAGGGAATTTCAGCACAATACATTGAACAGGATAATAATTCTAATTCAATTGAATCTGTAATAAATAATGTAGTGAATCGCATTAGCTCACTTGATAATCCACCAACAATCTATTTCGTAGGATCTGTATGGCAGAAAGAAGTTTTTGATTCAATTGCAGTTTCTAAATTCAGTCAGCGATTAAAGGTGTTATTTGAGGGCGCACTTGATCATCGACCTTATGAGTACATCCAAAGGGACAAGTTGATTGAAGAGCCTAAAAAAGGGACGACTTACTATAAACATAAATTGACTAACAAGGCGATAGATACTTTGCTCAATTATATATTTTCCAACAAGCGCAAATAGATTTGAATCCAATTAACTTTCAAGAAGTTTCGACCAATACATTTTAAGAGGGTGCTGTTAACTTAAGAACAATTCTTCTCCTTAT
>LLBY010011430.1_pt3 | contig 29188 bp, 30 predicted proteins | sample 1489401 | NCBI WGS metagenome assembly LLBY01 (sample SAMN04092656, study PRJNA295927) | soil metagenome | biome: Soil prokaryotic community; feature: Bulk soil; isolation source: soil from tomato rhizosphere | host: tomato cultivar Hawaii 7996 | place: South Korea | collected 2011-11-01 | reverse complement strand
AACCTGACAAATTAAATTTAAAGGGCTTTTTAGACAGCCTCATTTTTTTATTATTTTAAAACCACGAACTTGTATAAACTTTCTAAATTGAACCGAAAATTAGTCCTTTTGTATCCTAATTGAAGGCTTTTTTTCTTTGCATAGCTGGGCTACGGAAATAAAAAAAGACAGGACAGAGCGTTAAAAAACAGTCCAGTGGACTGTTTTAGTGAAATCGAAGATTCGGCGTAGCCAATGGGCCGGGAGGCGCATGGACAAAAAAAAGGCAATTTTTTAGGTAATTGAGAAAGTTTATACAAGTTCCACTTATAAAAAACAAAACAAATGAAACAACTAATTATTTCTGTACTATCTGTTTTGGCATTCTCGTCATGTAATAGTGCACAGCCCGTCACAACAACTACAGCTTATCAAAATCAAAGCACTACAACTTCTTGTTATTGGCAACAACACGTCGATTATAAAATGGCTATTGATATGGATGTAAATACCTATCAATACAAAGGCAAACAAACCTTAGTGTACACCAATAACTCACCCGATGTTTTAAACCGTGTATATTACCATTTATATTTTAATGCGTTTCAACCAGGTAGCGAAATGGATGTGCGATCGCAAACCATTGCCGATCCAGATCCCAGAGTAGGCGATCGTATAAGTAAATTACAGCCTAACGAAATTGGCTTTATAAAAGTACATTCGTTAAAACAAAACGGAAAAACCATAAAGCACGAAACCGTAGGCACGATTCTGGAAGTTGATTTAGCAAAACCCATTTTACCAGGAGAACGCGTTACTTTCGAGATGGATTTTGATGCTCAAGTGCCTTTGCAAATCCGTCGTTCTGGTAGGAATAGTAAAGAAGATATTGCCTTATCTATGGCACAATGGTACCCAAAAATGGCGGAATATGATTTTGAAGGTTGGCATGCCGACCCCTATATTGGTCGTGAGTTTCATGGTGTTTGGGGCAATTTTGATGTGAAAATCAGCATCGATAAAAACTACGTTATTGGTGGTACAGGCTATTTACAAAACCCTAACGACATTGGTTATGGCTATGAAACAGGAACTGTAAACCGTCCAAATACCAATAAATTAACTTGGCATTTTGTAGCACCCAATGTACACGATTTTACTTGGGCTGCCGATCCCCACTATATCCACGATACCATGCAAGTGCCTGATGGCCCGATGCTTCACTTTTTATACAAAAATACGTTAAGCAACGAACAAAAAGAACGCTGGAAAAAAATGCAACCAAAAACGGTTGAACTTATGCAATATTTTAGCAAACATATTGGCTCTTACCCATATAAGCAATATTCCGTTATTCAAGGGGGTGATGGTGGTATGGAGTATGCCATGTGTACGCTTATTACCGGACAGCGTAGTTACGGCAGCTTGGTAGGGGTTACGGCACATGAAATGGCGCATACTTGGTTTCAGTTTTTATTGGCTACCAACGAGGCCAAACACGAATGGATGGACGAAGGTTTTACCAGTTATATAAGCGATTTGGCCATGAACGAGGTTATGAACCAAGGCAACACCAACCCAGTAGTAGATGCCTATAATAACTACATTTATTTAGCAAAATCGGGTAAAGAACAACCGCTTACCACACATGCAGACCGCTATCAATACAACCAATCCTATGGTATTTCGGCATATAGTAAAGGTGCCGTGTTTTTAGCCCAATTGGGTTATATTATAGGTGAAGAAAACTTAGCAAAAACCATTAAAAAATATTTTGACGATTTTGCTTTTAAACACCCTACACCTCTAGATATTATCCGTACTGCCGAAAAAGTTTCAGGCTTAGAGCTCGATTGGTATTTAACCGATTTTGCACAAACCACAAACACGATTGATTATAACGTAAAAACCATAGAAGGCAACAACATAACTTTAGAGCGTATTGGTTTAATGCCTATGCCTATTGATGTTAGCGTTACTTACACCGATGGCAATACCGAAGATTTTTATATCCCGTTACAAATGATGCGTGGTGAAAAACCAACCAAAGCCACCCTCATAAAAGATTGGGCTTGGGCATATCCTACCTATACCTTTACAACTAAAAAAGCGGTGAAAAGCGTAGAAATAGACCCTAAAAACCTAATGGCAGACATTAATAAGGTGAATAATAAAAAGTAATTTTTCATGTTTTTTTTTATACTAAAGGCTTCTTGAATAAAAAGAAGCCTTTTTTTGTTACTGATGCAAATCAAGGGTTGAAAATGAGCCTTATGAATCAAAGAGATAGCTTTTCCAAAGGTGTGAATTTTGGAAAATACTGAAAATCAATTTACTAAATATTAATATTCTTTAAAACCCAGTCCTTAATTCGCATTAATTATCAAATAAATTGTGCTACCTCTATTTTTTTTAATACCTTCGCTATGTAAACTTTAGGGGTGTTCTAAAACAGATAGAACTGAGACATACCCTTTGAACCTGATTTGGTTAGTACCAACGAAGGGAAAAGTTGAATAGTGTATTGCAATATACGCTAGCACACCTTTTCATTAAACACTTCATTTCTGAAAGTGTCTTTTTTCAAAGCTTATTTGCTTCCCTTACTGTTTACAATGAACTATCTTGACTTTTTTGATTGAAGCGAAAATATCCTTTACGCAAGCTGGCTCGTTCGCTAAAATAACCCACTGGGTTATTTTTATACGCTCCGTCCAGTTCCAGATTTTAGCTTTTTAGCACTTCATAGCAGCGCTACGGAGTGAAAAAACAGGTAAAATATGGGGCAAAAAGATCATTTTGCAGCCAATTGAAAAAAGTCAAAATGAGTTCAATAACCAAAATTATTGTAAATGATAACCATTCATCTTAACGAACGTTCGCTAGACATTGATGATAATCTCAATGTTTTACAGCTATTACAACAAATTAGCTCGCCTACCAAAGGTATTGCTGTAGCTATAAATACTGAAATTATTTCGCAATCGCAGTGGGAAACAGAAACATTCAATGATAATGATAATGTTTTAATTATTCAAGCCACACAGGGAGGATAATCTTAAAGACTGTATAAATTTTAAAAGAACAACAAATCATAAACAAGCAGCATCAAAGTCTCAGTACTTTACTTTGTAATCTGTACTTAATACTTTAAACAAATGAAGAATAAAGACACCGCACCAAAGGAAGGTCAAATTACAAGAAAGCCATTTCCTAACTCTAAAAAGATTTACGTACAAGGAAAAATCCATCCACAAATTAAAGTGGCGATGCGTGAAATTTCTTTGAGTGATACTAAAAATTCTTTAACCGGTAAATTGACTCCAAACGAGCCCGTTACCGTGTACGATACTTCGGGACCCTATACAGATCCTAACAAAGAAGTAAACGTGCATAACGGCATTGAACGTATTAGAGAGCAATGGATTTTAGATCGTGGAGATGTAGAACGATTAGACTCTTTTTCATCAGAATATTGTAACGAACGTTTGAACGACAAAAGTTTAGACCATATGCGTTTTTCGCTTTTAAGAAAGCCATTGCGTGCTAAAAAAGGACAAAACGTAACGCAATTACACTACGCTAAAAATGGAATCATTACCCCAGAAATGGAATACATCGCTATTCGTGAAAACCAACGAATTGACGAAATGACCGAAATAAGAAAACAACACCCAGGAGAACATTTTGGCGCCTCTATTCCAGCAAAAATCACTCCTGAGTTTGTGCGTTCAGAAGTTGCTAGAGGACGTGCTGTTATTCCATCAAACATCAACCACCCAGAAGCAGAGCCTATGATTTTAGGCAGAAACTTCTTGGTAAAAATAAACGCAAATATTGGTAACTCTGCGACAACATCATCTATTGAAGAAGAAGTAGAAAAAGCCGTTTGGGCTTGTCGTTGGGGAGCAGATAATATCATGGATCTATCTACAGGTCAAAACATTCACGAAACCCGTGAGTGGATTGTACGTAACTCTCCAGTGCCCATTGGAACCGTGCCAATTTACCAAGCTTTGGAAAAAGTAAATGGTGTTGCCGAAGACTTAACTTGGGAGATTTTCCGTGATACGTTGATAGAACAAGCGGAACAAGGAGTCGATTACTTTACCATTCACGCAGGAGTCTTGTTACGTTATGTACCTATGACAGCGAAACGGGTAACAGGAATCGTATCTCGTGGAGGCTCCATTATGGCAAAATGGTGTTTGGCACATCACAAAGAAAGTTTCTTGTACACGCATTTTGAGGACATTTGTGAAATCTTGAAGTCTTATGATGTTGCTTTCTCTTTAGGAGATGGATTACGTCCAGGTTCTGTTGCCGATGCTAATGATGAAGCTCAGTTCGCTGAATTAGAAACCTTAGGAGAATTGACACAAATTGCGCGTAAACACGAAGTACAGTGTTTTATTGAAGGACCAGGTCACGTGCCAATGCATATGATTAAAGAAAATATGGAAAGACAAATTGAAGTTTGTGACGAAGCTCCTTTTTACACATTAGGCCCTTTAACAACCGATATTGCTCCAGGATACGACCACATTACTTCTGGTATTGGTGCTGCCATGATTGGTTGGTATGGCTGTGCCATGTTGTGTTACGTAACGCCTAAAGAACACTTAGGATTGCCTAATAAAGAAGACGTACGCATAGGGGTTGTAACTTATAAATTAGCTGCCCATGCTGCCGATTTAGCAAAAGGGCATCCAGGTTCCCAGCACAGAGACAATGCGTTGAGTATGGCCCGTTTCGAGTTCCGTTGGGAAGATCAGTTCAACTTAGGTTTGGATCCAGAACGTGCTTTGGAATACCATGATGAAACATTACCAGCAGACGGTGCCAAAGTAGCTCACTTCTGTTCTATGTGTGGACCCAAATTCTGTTCTATGAAAATTTCCCAAGAAGTTCGTGACTTTGCTGCCGAAAACGACATTGTAGACAATGAAGTCATTCAGAAAGGAATGGAAGAAAAATCTCAGGAATTTAAAGACAAAGGTTCAGAGGTTTACCTATAACCCATTTTCAATTAACAATGTGCACTGAATAAAAATAGTATCCATTTGCACATTGTTAATTGTCCATTGCTAATTGTTAATTGTTCATTGCAAAATTGTCATGATTGTTCTAATAGCTCCCGAAAATGATGTTACTAACGAAATTGAAATACTACACCAGTTATTTCAAGAAGGTTTAGAGTACTATCATTTTAGAAAACCACATAGGAATTACCAAGAGCATTGTGACTATTTAAATCAGATTGATGAACGATACCACAACCGAATTGTCGTGCATTATTTTCATGAGTTGGTAAACGGGTTCAATATAAAAGGCATTCATTTTCAAGAACAAAAAAGAAGAGACCATTTAGATGTTCCTAGTAATTATTTTACTGAATTAAAAATGTATGGTAAAACAATTAGCAGCTCTTTTCATGAACCTGAAGAATTAGAAAACTGTGTATTTGAGTTTGATTATCATTTGCTCAGTCCAGTGTTTTCATCTATTTCTAAGCAAGGCTATAACGGTCGTGGGTTTGACGTGAACCATATCAACAAAACCATTATTGGCATGGGAGGTGTAACCACAGAAAATTTGGCTGAGTTTAACAAGCTAGGTTACAAAGGAGTGGGTGTTTTAGGAGGTATTTGGAATAGTAAAAACCCTGTTGAGAATTTTGCTAAAATGCAAGCATTTTTTAATGAACAATGAACAAATGAGCAATAATATCATTTTAGACAAAACATATAGTTTCGCTGTTTTGATGGTTAGACGCTCTCAAAAGTTGGTTTCGGAAAAGAAAGAATATGTTTTATCAAAACAAATTCTCCGCTCGGGAACTTCTATTGGAGCGAATACAGAAGAAGCTGTTGGAGGAATATCTAAAAAAGATTTTATTGCAAAATTGTCAATAGCTTATAAAGAAGCTAGAGAGACAAAATATTGGTTACGTATATTGAAGGATACGGGCTATATTTCTGAAAACGAGTTCCAAAAATATTATACGCAATCATTAATTCTTCAAGAAGCAATTTATAAAAGAGAATGCCAAACAACCAAACACATATAGCAAATTGTTCATTGCAAATTGATAATTGCATATTATCAATAGCCGGTTTTGACCCAAGTAGTGGTGCAGGAATCACTTCAGATATCAAAACATTTGAAGCACATGGTTTTTATGGCTTGTCTGTTTGTACTGGGGTTACCGTTCAAAATGATATGGATTTTAAAACCTGTGAATGGATTTCTCCCGAAGTCATTCTTTCTCAAATAGAAACGTTGTTTGAGCGTTTTGAAATTAACGTCGTTAAAATAGGAATCGTTCAATCGTGGGCAACATTATCGCTTATTTTGGACAAATTACATGACTTAAATAGAGATATAAAAATAATCCTAGACCCCATCATCAAAGCAACTGCCGGTTTTGAATTTCATACAGAAGAAAATCAAGATTTGCTTGATAAAATTTGGAAGCAATGTGATATCATCACTCCTAATTACGATGAAATTCAACTATTATATCCTGAAAAAGATATTGAAGAAACTCTTGAATATATCAGTAATTACACAAACATCTATTTAAAAGGCGGACATAGAAAAGACAAAAAAGGTTGGGACGAATTGTACCATAGTGGCATTGTAATGGTTAATATGCCTCCAAACGCAGAAAAAGTTTCGGAAAAGCATGGAAGTGGGTGTGTTTTGTCATCATCTTTAGCTTGCAACATCGCTTTGGGACAACATATAGAAGACGCTTGTAAAGCTGGCAAATATTACACCGAACAATTTTTAAATAGTAATGATTCGTTATTGGGAACTCATAATTATAGGAGTTGAGGAGTTTAGGAGTTTAGGAGTTTAGGAGTTGAGAATTTAAGTAGTGAAGCATCTCAAAAATTTAAGTAATTATGGAAAAGAGTAAAAACTTTGAAGATTTATTGGTTTGGCAAAAAGGACATCAATTTGTTTTAGAGGTATATAAAATCACTAAACAATTTCCTAAAGAAGAAATTTACGGTCTGACTTCGCAATTCCGAAGAGCAGCTATATCTATCACCGCAAATGTTGCTGAAGGATATAAAAGAATCAGTAATAAAGAAAAATTACGTTTTTACAATATTGCACAAGCATCCCTAGAAGAATGTAAGTATTTCTTAATTCTAGCCCGTGATTTAGAATACACCAATCAATTCGAAATACTAAATGATTTAATTAATGAAGTCAGTAAAATGTTAAACGCATATTGCCGTAGCATTCTAAACTACTCAAATTCTTAAATCCCCATATTCTCAACTCCTAAAATTCTAAACTCCTTAAATTCTAAACTACTCAAATTCTTAAAAAATGACCATCAACAAACTCCACTACATATCGCAAGGAAACACACCGAAAGAACATTTGGAAAACATTCAAAAAGCATGTCAATCGGGTGCCGAATTGGTTCAGCTTCGTTTAAAGAATTTATCTGAAAAAAAGGTTTTAAAAACAGCGCTAGAAGCTAGGGAAATCACCAGTCACTTTCAGACAAGATTAATCATTAACGATCATTATAAAATTGCAAAAGAGGTTAAAGCAGATGGCATTCATTTAGGAAAAACAGATACTTGTCCAACAGTTGCAAGAAAACATTTGTACACTTGGCAAATTATTGGAGGTACGGCAAACACTTTAGAAGACTGCAAAATATTAATAGCAAAAGAAGTAGACTATATTGGTTTAGGACCATTTAGATTTACCGCTACTAAAGAAAATTTAAGCCCTGTTTTAGGCTTAGATGGATACGCTCTAATTATTGAAGAATTAAAAACGACCACTCCCATTATAGCTATTGGTGGGATTACAGAAAACGATATCACAGACATATTGAAAACAGGCGTTTCAGGTATAGCCATGTCTGGTGAAATTACTCGTGAGTTTAATAAAATTAGAGTATTGCATCAATTATTAAACGCTTCATCAACAGACGAACAACTTTATAATTTTAAATCATAAACATCCTTAACAGATGACAAAAGATATATTAAGAATTGCAGATAAAGAATTTCATTCAAGACTTTTTACAGGAACTGGAAAATTCAGTTCTAGTGATTTGATGTCTCAAGCATTGATTGCTAGTGAAAGTGAATTGATTACCGTTGCACTAAAACGTGTGGATCTAGACAATGAACACGACAAAATGCTACAAAGCATTATGCGTCCGAGCGTCAATCTACTCCCTAACACTTCTGGAGTAAGGAATGCCAAAGAAGCTGTTTTCGCAGCTCAATTGGCTCGTGAAGCTTTAGAAACCAACTGGATAAAATTAGAAATCCACCCAGACCCTAAATATTTATTACCCGATCCTATCGAAACCTTAAAAGCAGCGGAGGAATTGGTAAAATTAGGGTTTGTAGTAATGCCGTACATTCACGCTGATCCTGTTTTATGTAAAAGACTAGAGGAAGTCGGGGCGCAATGCGTCATGCCTTTAGGAGCGCCCATTGGAACCAATAAAGGGATTAAAACAGTTGACTTTTTGGAGATTATTATAGAACAGAGCCATGTTCCTGTAATTGTAGATGCAGGAATTGGAAGTCCTTCGCATGCTGCCTATGCTATGGAATTAGGAGCAGATGCTGTTTTGGTAAACACTGCCATCGCTGTTTCCCAAAACCCTATAGAAATGGCCAAGGCTTTTAAAATGGCTGTAGAAGCAGGTAGAATGGCATACAATGCAAAATTAGCTACCGTTAAACAGCACGCGGAAGCCAGTAGTCCGTTAACGAGTTTTTTACAGTAAGTTGAGTAGTGGAGAATTTTAGGAGTTTAGAATTGGAGGAGTGGAGAATTACAGCCGCTTAAGCAATAATCCATTTTGTAAAATTCCTCAACTACTCAACTACTCAACTCCTAAAATTCTCCACTACTCAACTACTTAACTACTTAACTACTAAAAAAACATGAACAACACATTTCAAAACCTATTCGACACCTATAATTGGGAAGAAACTTTAGCGAGTATCAACTCAAAAACAACACAAGATGTAGAATATGCGCTTTCTAAAACCAAACGAGATTTAGAAGACTTTAAAGCTTTAATTTCTCCTTCGGCTGCTCCATATTTAGAACAAATGGCCGTACTGAGTAAAATGAGTACACAAAAGCGTTTTGGAAACACCATTCAAATGTATGTGCCCATGTATTTGTCTAACGAGTGTCAAAACATCTGTACGTACTGTGGATTTAGCATGACCAACAAAATTCCACGTAGAACCCTAACCGATGCTGAAATTTTAAAAGAAGTTGCCTTTATAAAATCTAAAGGATACGATCATATTTTATTAGTTACAGGTGAAGCAAACAAAACCGTTGGAGTTCCCTATATAAAACATGCGATGGAACTTATTAAAGACCAATTTTCAAACATAAGCATGGAAGTGCAACCTATGGACCAACACGAGTATGAAGAATTGATTGAAGCCAACTTATACGCGGTTTTGGTTTATCAAGAAACCTATCACAGAGATGAATATAAAAAACACCATCCTAAAGGTAAAAAATCAAATTTTGATTACAGATTAGGCACTCCTGATAGGTTGGGAAAAGCAGGCATACATAAAATAGGCTTGGGCGCTTTATTTGGATTGGAAGATTGGAGAGCTGATAGCTTTTTTACGGCTCTACATTTAAAGTATTTACAAAAGACCTATTGGAAAACTAAATACTCTATTTCATTCCCTAGATTGAGACCTCACTCAGGAGGCTTAGAGCCAAAAGTGGAAATGACCGATAAAGATTTGGTACAAACTATTTGCGCTTTTAGGTTGTTGGACGAAGACGTAGAACTATCAATGAGCACGCGTGAAAGTGAAACCTTTAGAAACCATATTGTGCATTTAGGAATTACGTCTTTAAGTGCTGAGTCTAAAACCAATCCTGGTGGTTACACAGTGGATAAACAAACGTTAGAACAGTTTGAAATTTCAGATGAACGGTCTACCGAAGCCATTGCAAACATGCTAACAAACTCAGGATTAGAACCCGTTTGGAAAGATTGGTCTAATAATTGGCGTTAGAAAAACAGTGAACCCTATTTATTTGTGTATTCATGATGTATAATAAGTTTTATAACCTGAAACCACAAAAGGGTTTACTAATAACAAAACAATAACAGCTAATGGTAACGGAAGATGCACTAAAGTGCATAGTTTTAACTATTTTTGATACCAATAAAAAGTAATATGACATTAAAACCGTCTTAAATAAATCCATTATAATCGATACTTTCCTTCAAATTTATTATTGCTATATTTGAGATTGAATAAAACTTAATAAAAAATATTTATGAATATTAAGAATCTAGTAATCGTGTTTGCAACACTTTTTTTAACTGTAAATCTTTCTTTAGCACAAGAAAATGAAGAAGCTAAATTACGAGAGAAAGCTGAAAACTGGATTAGAGAACTGAATATAAACAACAAAGAAAAGGAAACCCAAGCAACCGAGGTAATAACTACACATTTAATAACAGTACGTAACTGGCATAATGACCATCCGTATGATAGTGTTCCTGCTGGAATAAACCCTGCAACTGGACAACAATTATCAGAACTTGATCGCTCAATAATTGCCGATTCAGCAATGCCTCGTTCTGTACATGAAGCTCTTATGACTGGACTTAAAGCGAACCTTGACGAGAGTCAAATTGAAGCAATTCTTGATAAATATACTATTGGAAAAGTGGCATTCACCCTAAAAGGATATCATGCTATCGTTACAGATCTTACAGCAGAAGAAGAAGCTGTTATACTAAAAAACCTAAAAGAAGCACGAGAAATAGCAGTAGATTTTAAAAATATGAAGCAAATTTCAGCAATCTTTGAAATTTATAAAACTAAAAACGAACAATATTTGAATTCCAATGGAAGAAATTGGAGGCAGTTATATAAAGATTATGGCAAACGCATGAAAGCTGAAAAAGCTAAGAAACAATAATTTTTCGTCATACTAATTTCTTTAAAAAAAGGAATTTTTATTTATAATTGGCTCTATATCTACACTTTAATCTTCTTATTTACCTAAAATAGAAACGTTCTCTTTAAACCTTCAGCCTTGAAATTTTCATTCAATAAAAAAGAAAAACTTAAAAGCAAAAAGCTTATAGAACAATTGTTTGCCAACGGACAATCGGTTTCGGTATTTCCGTTGCGTTTGGTTTTTATGCCAACTACTTTTAATGATGGTGTTATGGCAAAGGCAGGTGTTTCCGTTAGTAAACGCCAATTTAAAACGGCCGTGGATAGAAACCGTATAAAACGTTTGATGCGAGAGGTTTACCGACTTAATAAAACCAACTATTTCAACAACATTTCAACATCATATGCGTTTATGATTTTGTACATTGGCAAAGACAAACCTACGTTAACCCAAATTGAAACCCGTATGAACCATCTTTTTGAGAAGTTTTTAAAAAAGGTTTCAGAAACTGAAAAATTAAATAGTGATGCGAAAATTACTTAAAAAACGAATTATAATTCCTGTAATAGCTAGTGTGTTGTTTATAACAACCACTGCTTTTAAAAATGATTTTTTTGAAATTGCGAAGCAAATAGAAATATTTACAACGCTTTTTAAAGAACTTAACATGAATTATGTGGACGATACCAACCCCGGCGATTTAATGGATATCGCCATTAAAAGCATGTTGGAAAATTTAGATCCTTACACCAATTTTATGAACGAACAGGATGTAGAGGCTGCTAGAATTAACAATACAGGCGATTATACGGGTATTGGCGCTAAAGTAAAAACCTTAAAAGATAGATTGGTTATTGTTGAACCCTACAAAAATTATCCCGCCGATAAGGCTGGTTTAAAGGCGGGTGACGAAATTATTAAAGTAGGGAACACGCTTATTGAAACTTACAAAGAAGACGCTGGCGAACTCCTTAAAGGCGCTACCGATACCTCGGTAGAAGTAACCTACAAACGCCAAGGAAAAACACAAACGACCACCATAAAACGTGCTGAAGTAGAAATAAAAGCCGTTCCGCATTTCTCTATGGTAAACAGCAAAACTGGGTATATTGTTTTAAGCCGTTTTAACAATAAAGCGACTACTGAAACCAACTATGCCTTGCGCGATTTAAAAGCCCAAGGCGCACAACGTATTATTTTGGATTTACGAGGGAACCCTGGTGGTTTACTTAACGAAGCCATAAATATTGTAAACCTGTTTATACCTAAAGGACAGTTGGTAGTTACTACAAAATCGAAGGTAAAAAAATATAACAAAACCTATTATACTCAAAACGACCCTATAGATACCGAAATTCCATTGGTTATTTTAATTGATGAGGGGAGTGCCTCGGCAAGCGAAATTGTTTCAGGTGCTTTACAAGATTTAGACCGAGCCGTTATTGTAGGTTCCAGAAGTTTTGGTAAAGGCTTGGTACAACGCCCTAAAGAACTGGTTTATGGGACACAGGTAAAAATTACCATTTCACGTTACTACACACCTTCTGGCAGATGCATACAGGCATTAGATTATTGGCATAGAAACGAAAAAGGAGAAGCTGTTAGAGTAAAACAAGAAAACTATAACGAATTTAAAACCAAAAACGGTAGAAAAGTGTTTGATGGTGGTGGTGTATTCCCAGATGTAAGTTTTAATGCTTCAAAAAATTCATCTATAATAAACGCCATTGTTAACGACGATTTAATTTTTAACTATGCTACCAATTACTATTACAATCATAATGTAAAAGATATTAATAGCCTAAAGCTAGATGATACCGATTTTTCAAACTTTAAAAGCTTTTTAAAAGCGAATAATTTTTCATTTGAAACTGACACTGAAAAAGCACTAAACAAAGCGTATGAAGCAGCAAAAAATGATGATTTGGATGACAACATCAAAACCGACTTTAATACCTTGATTTCAAATTTAAACAAGTCTAAAAGCAGTGTTATAGACGAAAATAAAGCCTATTTATTAGAATTATTAACCGAAGATATTGTAAAACGCTACGTATACAGAGAAGGTCTATACGACTATTATAAAATACACGATGCCGAAATAAAAAAAGCTACTGACATACTTGGAAATCAATCTGAGTATTTAAATTATTTAAAATAAAAGTTTGTTTTTCAACCTGTTGTAATAGCTGTTAAACCTAAAAAGCCAACAGCATTCATCAAAATTCATTAAAAATAGTATATTTATATTCAGTTCTATAATCCTACTATGAACAAACAACTGGTTTTATTATTATTAGCGCTTCAATGTATGCTTGTTTTTTCTCAAAATGAATTAACACACGAAGTCTATTTTGATACCGACAAATACGTTATTCTTCCAACCGAAGAAAGTCGTTTACTTCTCTTTATTTCAAACCTATCGGATATTGAGATTGAATCCATTTCCATTTTTGGTTTTTGTGATGATGTTGGTGCCGATTCTTATAATCTAAGACTATCGCAACAACGTGCCAATGCTATTAAAACCGTGTTTTCTAATAACGAAATTAGTGAAGACTTAATAAGCAATGTTGATGGTAAAGGCAAAATTTTATTAAAAATAGTTGAAGAAAAAAATGTTGTAAAAATTAGAGGTCTAAACCGAAAAGTAGAAATAATAGTAAAACCCAAACCTCCTAAAATAGTAGATCTTAAAAAGGAAAATAAAGAAAAAGAAGAAGTAAAAAAGAAAGACGCACACGAACTATTAAAAGGCGAGCTTAAAGTTGGCGATAAAATAGTGTTTGAAAATATTCTATTTAAGACAGGCTATAGCCAAATTATGCCAGAATCCAAAAAAATATTAGAATCTATTGCCCATGTTTTAGTGGAACGAAAAGATATTTACTTTACCATTCAAGGACATGTATGCTGCACCCAAAACACAAGGGATGCCGTAGATAGAAAAACCAAACTTCGCAACCTTTCCGAAGCCCGCGCCGAATTTATTTATAATTATTTTATAAAAAAAGGTGTGAATAAAAAACGCATGCGCCATATTGGTCTGCGTCGTAAATTTCCACTTGGTGGCGACCCAAAATTTGATCGACGTGTAGAAATAGTCATTACCTATGTGGGTAAATAAAACATATATATTTGGCTTTGTTTTAATACTATTTAGCTTTGTTGGTTTTTCACAAAACACAACCATTCCCGACCCAAATTTTGAACAGGCTTTAATTGATTTAGGCTACGATTCTGTACCCATAGATGGTTTTGTTCCAACCACTAATATTAGTGGCATAACCAATTTAGATGTTTCAGTAAAAAATATTTCAGATTTAACGGGTATTGAAGCTTTTACCGCCTTAACGGTTTTAGATTGTTCCAACAACAGACTTTCAAACCTAAATATTTCGCAAAACACCAATTTAACCCAGCTTTTTTGTAATAGTAACCAATTAGCAAGTTTAAATGTTAGTAATTTAATTAATTTGAATATTTTTTGGTGTGCCAACAATAGGTTAAAAAATTTAAATGTTAGTCAAAATACCAAGTTAATTTCATTGGTTTGCGATACCAATCAATTAACAGTTTTAGATGTTTCTAAAAATATACATTTGAATATTTTTGTTTGTGAAAACAATCAATTAACAACCATAGATATTACTAAAAACACCAAACTAAGCAGACTTCAATGTGGAAATAATTTACTTTCTAATTTAAATGTATCTCAAAATATAAGTCTTGATTTTTTGTCGTGTGAACAAAATCAGCTCACATCTTTAGATACAAAAACCAATACCACTTTAGGAACTTTAAACTGTAGTTTTAATGATTTATTTGAACTTGATTTTTCTAAAAATGCTAACCTAACAACTTTAAATTGTAGCAATAACGAATTATGCCAATTAAATGTAAAAAATGGCAATAACAGTAACGCCTCCGTAAATTTTAGCGGTAATTCAAACTTAAATTGTGTGGTTGTTGATAACCCATCAACCACATCAACAAACTGGATGCCTTTAGGCTTTTCAAATTATGTTAGCTCACAAAACCAATGCAGTAATTTTGTAAAGGTAGATACTTTAAATAATGTAGTTACTAATACTTCTTACACTTTACCAGTACTAAATAATGGTAACTATTTTACACAATCTGGGGGTAATGGCAGCCCTTTATTTGCTAGTGATATTATAACAACTTCACAAACGATATATATTTATAATGAATCGATTTGTACCACTAATGAAAGTCTTTTTAGTGTTTTAATTACTACTGAAGATTATTATATTCCAAAATATTTTACCCCAAATAATGATGGTGCACACGATGTTTGGAAAGTTCAAGATTTTAATAACACTATTAAAACTATTACTATTTTTGACCGCTATGGAAAACTTTTAAAGCATTTAGCTACGAATGCAACATGGGACGGAAATTTTAATGGGCAACCATTAACTCCAAACGATTATTGGTATGTCATTACCCTTAATACTGGCGAAACCATTAAAGGACATTTTACTTTAAAAAGATAATTCATCAGACAATTGAACTTGTTCCTTTATCATCATAATATGTGGAATATTATCTTCTAAATATATGCCGCTAAATTCAACAAAACCACAATTCTTATAAAACGCTTTCAAATACGCTTGCGCCGAAATTAGTATGGTTGTTTCATTAAAATAAGTTTCAATAGCTTCAATTGAAGCTTTCATTATTTCATAACCGTAGTTAAAGCGCCGTTGATTTTTTGTAACTACAACACGACCAATACTGGCATATTCAAAATAATCGCCTGATTTAAAAAGTCGAGCATAAGCTATTATTTGCTGGTTTTTTATTCCTAAAACATGCAGCGCTTTGTCGTCTTTCCCATCAATATCTTGATATATACAATCTTGTTCTACAACAAAAACCTCACTACGAAGCTGTAATATTCTGTATAATTCTTCAGTAGTTAATTCTGAAAAAGTTTTTATTTGGATTTCTATCATTCTAATTTAAATGAATAAATACTTATCTTTTTTACCGTAAATACACGGATGTTTTTGTTTTACAATATAAATGATTAAATAAATCAATATATTAACAACAATGTCCTGCTTTCAAAAACTTAATTAATCTTGCACAATAATTTCTTTAGGATCGTTTTTATTATATTCTGGCTGAATAGTTACATGGTTAATATGGTACTGCTCTTGTAAAACAGTTTCTATGTTACGTAATATACTATCAAATTCTGAAATAGTTACATCTTCATATAAATCTAAATGCGCTTCTAAATGTAATTCATAATCACTTAAATTCCATATATGTACATGATGCAGCTTTTTAACTTTGGGCAGGGCGTCAATATTTTCAACTAAAGCATGTATGTTGATGTGTTCTGGTGTAAATAACATAAGCATTTTAGTGGATGTTTTTAATAAATAGTAACCCATCCAAATTAAATAAAACGCAATTAAAAAAGTAAGTACACTATCAACCCAAAACAGTTGAAAATATTTCATTAATAAACCACCTATAAGCACTGCAATACTTGCTAACATATCGGTTAATAAATGGACATAAGCAGATTTTACATTAATATTATGCTTAGAATCCTTTTTTAACAACAACACGCTTAAACCATTAAATACAATAGCTAATAAAGCTAACCAAATAACTAAATTAGATTCTATAACTTGTGGGTGTTTAAAACGTTCAATGGCTTCCTTTATTAAAATAATCGCTACAATTATTAACGTTGATGCATTAACAAAAGCGGCTAAAATTTCAGCGCGCTTGTACCCAAAAGTTCTATTTTCTGAAGCTTGTTTTTTTGATAATTTTGAAGCTGCATAACTGACTATTAAAGAAAGTACATCGCTAAAGTTGTGTAATGCATCACTTAATAATGATAAACTACCAGAAATTAAACCACCTACTACTTGAGCTGCAGTTATAAAGGTATTTAAAAGAATAGATACCATAAGATTTTTATCTTTCTTATGAATATCATAAAGATGTATATGATTATGGGAGTGTTTATGTGCCATTTAACAAGACACAGGTATTTTATCAATACGTGTTTGGTGGCGACCACCTTCAAATTCTGTATTTAAAAAAACATCAACCATTTCAATAGCCTGTTGTATGGCTGTAAACCTTGCCGGAATACATAATATATTAGCATTATTATGACTACGAATAAGATGTACAATTTCTTTATTCCAACATAAACCAGCACGTATTTTTTGATGTTTGTTAGCGGCCATTGCAACACCATTAGCACTACCACAAATTAAAATACCAAAATCAGATTTATTAGTTTCAACATCGGTAGCAACAGGGTGCCCAAAATCAGCATAATCTACACTATCAGTACCATCAGTACCATAGTTAATAACCGTATATCCTTTTGATTCTAAATGTTTTACGATAGCAAATTTATAATCGGTTCCTGCGTGGTCGTTTCCTATAGAAATTTTCATTTTATATATATTAAGGTATCTTTATACAAAGGTAATAATTATAAACAATGTGGATTAATATATTCATTACTTGTTAATAAGTGTTGATAGTTTTTTAAAAGAAAAATATTGAGAATTCGATTTTTTTTCCAATCAAAAACAAGAAGTACATAACCAAAAATTTAATTCACTTTTTTTAGCAATGTTATAAGCTTATAAAAGTATATATATAAACAGCTATTTTAAAAATTTTATTAATAATTAACAGCTATTCTAAGTTATTAACAACTGTTCATAGAATATTTAAATTACTTAAAAATAAACCTTTTAAATTCATATAACATGTTAATTAACTATTAATAGAACGTAAATAAATTGTAATCAAAATAAAACTTAAAAAAGTTATACCGCTATTAACAACCAATCATCATCATCATTAATTTTTTTAAATTTTAAAAAGAAAATATTGATATTATATATAATGTGGATAAATACATTTTATAACCTTTTTATTTCATTGTAAGATTTTTAATGTTTTAATATTTTAAAACCTTATTATTGTATAACAATTAAATAAAGTCTTTAATGAGAATAATAAAAATTTTACTTATCCTAATTCCTTTTTTTAGTTTATCTCAAGTGCAAATAGGCCTAGATATAGATGGAGTAGCAGCTGAAGACCAATTTGGGAGTTTTAAATCAGTTACTTTGTCTGCTAACGGGGATATTGTAGCTATTGGTGCAGGATTGAATGATGGAAATGGAACGGATTCAGGTCATGTACGTGTTTTTAAAAATAATAATAACATATGGACTCAAATAGGCCAAGAGATAAGTGGAGAAGTAGCTGGAGATTTATTTGGAGGTAGTATTTCTTTATCTTTAGATGGAACTATAGTAGCTATTAGTGCTATATTAAATGATGGAAATGGAACGGATTCAGGTCATGTACGTGTTTTTAAAAATAATAATAACATATGGACTCAAATAGGCCAAGAGATAAGTGGAAAAGTAGCTGGAGATAGATTTGGAAGTAGTATTTCTTTATCTTCAGATGGAACTATATTAGCTATTGGTACAACAAATAATAATGATAATAATTATTCAGGACAAACACGAATATTTAAAAATATTAATAACATTTGGACACAAATAGGTCAAGATATAAATGGAGAGGCGGAATTTGATGAGTCAAGTTGGAGTATTTCTTTATCTTCTGATGGTAATATAGTTGCTATTAGTTCTCAAAAGAATGATGGGAATGGTTTAGATTCTGGCCATGTTCGTGTTTTTAAAAATAATAATGGTGCTTGGATTCAAATAGGTCAAGATATAAATGGAGAGGCAGAATTAGATCACTCTGGTGTGAATATATCTTTATCAGCAGATGGTACTATTTTAGCTATTGGTGCAGATTTAAATGACGATAATGGTAAAAGTTCAGGTCATGTAAGAATATATAAAAATCAATTTGACGAGTGGATACAATTAGGTGCTGATATTAATGGTGAAGCTGCTTTTGATGGATCGGGTATAAGTGTTTCATTATCGGCTGATGGGACTATTGTAGCTATTGGTTCTTTTCGTAATGATGATAATGGAATTGATTCAGGTCATGTACGAATTTATAAAAATCAAAATGATAATTGGATACAAATAGGGGCTGATATTGAAGGAGAATCAGCAGGAGATTGGTTTGGAACTTGTGTATCTTTGTCATCTGATGGTAATACTGTTGCTATTGGTGCTCGATTTAACGATGGTATAAATGGACAAGATTCTGGTCATGTACGAGTTTATGATTTAACCACAGTTTTATCTACAGAAAGTTTTAAACTAGATTATTTTTCATTTTATCCAAATCCTGTAAAAGATTTATTAAATATTAATTTAAATAATGATTTTGAGTTAAAACAAATAAACATTTATAATATTCAAAGTCAATATTTATATTCAACTAAAGAATTAAAAATAGACACTAAAAATTTAAAAGATGGTATGTATTTTATAGAAGTAGAGACTAATAAAGGTAAGTCAGCTAAAAAAATAGTTGTACAATAAAATATAAAAAAATTAATTTTAAAAAGGTTTCTGAATTTTTAGAAACCTTTTCTTTTTTATAGCTTAACATAAAAAAAATGCTATTTAATATTAAAATTGTAGCTTTGTAAAAAACAAATAGCAAATCTTCTCCTAAAACAAAGCTATTTAATAACAGAATTTCCAGTATCTTAGGAAATAAATATGATTACAAAAATTAAATGACAAGAAATAAAAAAGGGAAATCCAAAAAAGGCATTTCCAACCTTACAAATACTATTTTAAGTATTATTAAAAAAGATAGAAACCAGAGTTTTAACTATAAACAAATTGCTGCTAAATTAGGCGTAAGTGATGCCAGCAGTAGAAATCAAATTATAAAGAAGTTAGCTGAACTTGCTGTAAAAAAAGAAATTGAAGAAGTAGAACGTGGCAAGTTTAAAGCTGTCATGAATACTGAATACCACACAGGAATTTTAGATTTATCTGGAAAAGGTATCGGTTATGTTATTAGTGAAGATTTTGATGATGATGTATTTATAGCTTCAAATAATATTAACAAAGCCTTAAACGGTGATGAAGTAGAATTTTATGTTTATAAACGACGTCACCGTGGTAAATTAGAAGGTGAAATTACTCAAGTTTTAAAGCGTGAAAAAAACGAATATGTTGGAGTTATTCAAATTCAAGAAAATAAGAATTTTGCTTTTGTAATAGCCGATAGTAATAAAATGTACAAAGATATTTTTGTACCAATAAATAAGACTTTAAAAGCTGAAGATGGTGATAAAGTTTTGGTAAAACTTGAGGATTGGCCAGAGAATGCCGATTCCCCTTATGGGAAAGTCATTCAAATCTTAGGAAAACCTGGAGAGCATAACACAGAAATACATTCTATTTTAGCTGAATATGGATTGCCTCACGAATTTCCTTATGAAGTTGAAGAATTTGCTAATAAATTAAATACCTCTATTACTACTGAAGAAATTTCAAAACGTCGTGATATGCGACAGGATTTGACTTTTACTATCGATCCAAAAGATGCTAAAGATTTTGATGATGCTTTATCTTTTAAAGTTTTAGATAATGGTTTATATGAAATAGGCATTCATATTGCCGATGTATCACATTACGTTCAAGAAGGAACGGTTTTAGATGATGAAGCTTATGAACGTGCTACTTCTATTTATTTAGTAGATCGTGTCGTTCCTATGCTTCCTGAAGTGTTATCAAATAATGCCTGTTCTTTACGTCCACATGAAGAAAAATTAACTTTTTCTGCAGTGTTTCATATGAATGAAAAATGTGAGATTAAAAATGAATGGTTTGGAAGAACGGTAACCTATAGCGATGCTCGTTTTGCCTATGAAGAAGCACAGGCAATCATTGAGCAGAATGTCACACTGAGCGCAGTCGAAGTGTTTCAGTTAGATAAAATTAACACAAGCATTTCTAAAGAAGTTTCTCTTACGGGAGAAGCTTACAATACCTTACCGGAAATAGCACAAGCTATTTTAAAAATGGATGAATTAGCTAAAAAAATGCGTGCTAAACGTATGATTTCTGGTGCTATTTCTTTCGATAAAGTAGAGGTAAAGTTTAATTTAGATGAAAACGCAAACCCTGTTGGGGTGTTTTTTAAAACCAGTAAAGATGCTAATAAATTAATTGAAGAATTTATGCTATTAGCAAACCGAAAAGTATCAGAATTTATAGGAAAAAAAGATCCTAAAAAAACTTTCGTATATCGTATTCATGACGAACCAGACGATAGTAAATTAGCTAATTTACAAGGTATTGTATCTAAATTTGGATATAAACTAAATTTTAAAGACCGTAAAACAACATCAGCATCACTTAATTATTTATTAAAAGAAGTAAGTGGTAAAAAAGAACAAAATTTAGTAGATACTTTAACAATAAGAAGTATGAGTAAAGCTGAATATTCTACGCAGAATATTGGGCATTATGGATTAGCATTCGATTATTATAGTCATTTTACATCACCTATTCGTCGTTATCCTGATGTGATGGCGCATAGATTATTGCAACATTATTTAGATGGTGGAAAATCGGCTAACGAAACTGTTTACGAGGAAAAATGCAACCACTCCAGTAACATGGAAAATTTAGCAACCAAAGCAGAACGGGATTCTATAAAATACATGCAAATTAAATTCATGCAAGATCATAAAGATGAAAATTTTGTAGGTGTTATTTCAGGTGTAACCGATTGGGGCATTTATGTAGAAATAATAGTAAACAAATGTGAAGGTATGGTAAGTGTCCGTGATATGAATGATGACCATTATGCGTTTGACCAAGAACAATATGCTATGGTTGGTAGAAATAGAAAAATAATGTATCAATTAGGCGATGAAGTTATTGTAAAAGTTAAAAATGCTGATTTGGTTAAAAAACATCTTGATTTTAATTTAATAGGAAAAAATGAATAGTTTAAAAAAGGGAATAATTATTGATAAAAAACGTTCTAACTAAAAATAATAAAAATGAAACGTATTATCTTATTAGCGATTATCTTAGTATCAGCAACAACTTTAGCCCAAAAGCAAATTGAAAAAACCATAGGTGAGTTCAACGAACTTAAGGTTTATGATTTAATAGAAGTTGAATTGGTAAAATCCAGCGAAAACAAAGTTATTATTACAGGTCAAAACAATCAAAATGTTGTAATAAACAACAAAAATGGCACATTAAAAATTAAAATGAAATTTGAAGAAATTTTTGATGGCAATAACACAAAAGTTACTTTGCATTACAAGTCTTTAGACATTATAGATGTGAATGAAGGCTCAAAAGTATCTGGAAAAGATACGATTAAACAATTTGAAATAGATTTAAGAGCTCAAGAAGGTGGTAGTATTGAAGTTCCATTAGAGGTTACATATGCTAACATAAAAGCTGTGACAGGAGGAAGTATTAAAGCAACAGGTACTTCCAAATCACAAAAAGTGTCATTGCTTACAGGTGGAATTTACAGCGGTGAAAATCTTGAAACAAATACAACTGAAGTATCTATAAATGCAGCTGGTGAAGCACATGTAAAAGCATCAAAATTAGTGGATGTTAAAGTAAGAGCAGGAGGTGATGTTTTTATTTATGGAAACCCAGAAACTGTTAATGAAAGCACTGTTTTAGGTGGACGTATAAAACGAATGGATTAGTTAAAAAACTTAAAAGTTAATAGAAAACCCATTGCTTGCAATGGGTTTTTGTTTTTTTATTACCTTATTACCGTTTAAAAGAAGTCACAAAGTTTTAAAATATTTCTTTACTTTGTCTTAAACCTCCACATATATTATGTTTGATGACATTTTAGCGGCAATTCCTTTTGGAATCATTTTAGCTTTTACAATAGGCCCTGTATTTTTTGTGCTTCTTGAAACCAGTGCTACCAAAGGATTTAGAAGCGCTTTAATCTTTGATTGTGGTGTTATGCTAGCAGATATAGTATTCATTTTAGTAGCATTTTTTAGTACCAGCAAACTACTTGAAACACTTAAAGGCGATCCTAGTTTTTTAATATTTGGAGGCGTTTTATTAGTTACCTATGGGTTTATTTCATTTATAAAAACATCCAAATCATTTCGAAATATTGTTAAAGAATACCATAAAGTTGAAATAAAAAAAGGTTATGGAAAACTATTTTTAAAAGGATTTTTACTCAATTTTATTAACATTGGTGTTTTATTAGGATGGGTAGCATTTATAGTAATAGCTAATTCCATTACAAGTTCAAATGATGGTGTTTTGGTATTTTTAAGCACTGTTTTAATAGTTTACTTTTTAATTGATTTAATTAAAATAGTTATAGCAAAAAAACTGAAAAGCAGACTAACACCCCGTATCATATTTAAAACCAAAAAAATAATTGCTTTGGTAATACTAGGATTTGGCTTTATACTTTTTATTCAAGGGTTTTTTCCAAAAGAAAAGGAATTTATAAAAGAAAAATTAGAAAAGATAAGTCCTTTAAAATAAAAAAGCTTCCAGTAAAACCAGAAGCTTTTTGAGGTGTCGAGCGGATTCGAACCGCTGTAGCAGCTTTTGCAGAGCTGAGCCTAGCCACTCGGCCACGACACCTTAATAGTGTTGCAAATGTAAAAAAAAATAACACTTTTTAATAGTTAAAATTAATTTTTACGCTTATCGGTCATTTTTATTGTTACTTTTTCAACATCACCTCCAATTGGAGGGTTTAATTTACTAATCCAAACGGTCGCTTTTTTTACTAATTTATCTTCATTGAAAATTCTATCTAAAATACGTTTTGCAACGGTTTCAAGTAGGTGGGAAGCAATAAGCATTTCTTGTTTTATAATGCGGTTTAAAAACACATAATCAACAGTATCAGCAAGTTTATCTGTTTTTGCTGATGTTTGTAAATTAGCTTCAACTTGTAAATCTACACGGTAATCACTACCAATTTTTGTCTCTTCCTTTAAGCAACCATGATAAGCAAATACACGTATATTTTCAACTTTTATAATTCCCATGTTAAGCAGTTTTAAGTCGGTAAAATTACCTAATTTTACACAATATTTTTGTTTAATTACCTATTGCGATACATTTTTATGTCTGAAGAAAGAAAACCACTTAACTTTTTAGAGCAAATTATAGAAGAAGATTTGGCTAATGGTATGCCAAAAGACAAATTACGTTTTCGTTTTCCGCCAGAACCAAATGGCTATTTACACATTGGACATACAAAAGCTATTGGTATTAGTTTCGGTTTGGGCGAAAAATACAACGCGCCTGTAAATCTTCGTTTTGATGATACCAACCCCGCAAAGGAAGAGCAAGAATATGTAGATGCCATTAAAGAAGATGTATCTTGGTTAGGGTATAAGTGGGATAAAGAATTATTTTCTTCTGATTATTTTCAACAGTTATATGATTGGGCCGTTTTATTTATAAAAGAAGGGAAGGCCTATGTAGATTCGCAATCTAGCGAAGCTATGGCAGAGCAAAAAGGAACTCCAACACAACCTGGAGTTGATGGTCCTTACAGAAATAGAAGTGTCACAGAAAATTTAGATTTATTTGAACGCATGAAAGCGGGTGAATTTGAAGAAGGTGAACATATTTTACGAGCCAAAATAGATATGCAACACCCAAACATGCTTATGCGTGACCCTATTATGTACCGTATTTTAAAGAAGTATCATCATAGAACGGGTAACGATTGGTGTATTTACCCTATGTACGATTGGACACATGGTGAAAGCGATTATATTGAGCAAATTTCACATTCGTTATGTTCGTTAGAGTTTAAGCCTCATAGAGAACTCTACGATTGGTTTTTAGACCAAGTAATAGATCCTAATTTAGTAAGACCTAAACAACGTGAGTTTGCACGTTTAAATTTAAGTTACACCATTATGAGTAAGCGCAAGCTACTTAAATTGGTTGAAGATGGTATAGTAAAAGGATGGGACGACCCACGTATGCCAACCATTTCGGGATTACGTCGCAGAGGTTATACACCGAACGCTTTAAGAAAGTTTGTTGAAACCGTTGGGGTTGCCAAGCGTGATAATGTTATTGATGTATCACTTTTAGAATTTTGTATTCGTGAAGACTTAAACAAAACAGCACCACGGGTTATGGCTGTTTTAGATCCTGTAAAACTGGTTATTACAAATTATCCAGAAGAAAAAGAGGAGTGGTTAGATGCTGAAAACAATCCAGAAGATGAGAGCGCAGGATTTAGAAAAGTACCTTTTTCACGTGAGTTATATATTGAAAAAGAAGACTTTAAAGAAGAATCTGGCAGTAAGTTTTTTAGATTAAAACTAGGTGGTGAAGTGCGTCTTAAAAATGCCTACATAGTAAAAGCAGAATCTGTTGTAAAAGACGCAAATGGAAACATTACGGAAATACATGGTACCTATTCTGAAGATACATCTAAAAAAGTAAAAGGCACGTTGCATTGGGTATCTATTAAACATGCCATAAAAGCTGAAGTTAGAGAATACGACCGGTTATTTATGGACGAAGCTCCAGACAGCCATGAGGATAAAGATTTTATGGAATTTTTAAATCCAAATTCCCTAAAAACAATCGATGCTTTTGTTGAACCTAGTTTATTAAATGCTAAAGTAGGTGAACGGTTTCAGTTTCAACGATTAGGTTATTTTAATGTGGATGCCGATTCGTCTTCTAATAAACTCATATTCAATAAAACGGTTGGATTGCGAGATACTTGGGCAAAACAAGAAACGGCTCATAAAGCTGAAAATAAACCTGTTCAACAGAATAGTTCCAATACACAGCTACAACGCAAAGCCATTGATGTTGTTCAGCAATTAGGAAAGAAATACACCAATTTACCAGAAGCAAAACAACTTAAAGCAAAGGCAGAAATTCAAGAATTAGCTAAAAATGTGAGTTATGATGAATTGCAACCACTTTTTAACACCGCAGCAAAGAAAGTAGGTACACGTATTGCTGTTATGATTGTTTTAGGTGTTTTAGTTAAAAACGGGTTAGAAAAAAATGCAGAAGTGAATGATTTTATTAGTAAAGCTCTAGAAGATTCCAACGCTATTTTGGTTGAAGAAGCTAAAGCAGTTTAGTTGTTTTTTCAAGTCACTTAGACAGTCTCTTAAAATGAATTACTTATTGTTATTTTAATTATATTTATAAACTAACTTTAACTAAAATAATTATGGATTTTTTAAACCTTGGCGCAATTCTAGTTGCAGCGGTTTCTGCACTGGTTATTGGATTTATTTGGTACAACCCTAAAGTCTTTGGTACGGCTTGGATGCAAGCTGCCAACATGACCGAAGAAAACATGAAAGGTGCTAATATGGCTAAAATTTTTGGTTTAGCTCTGCTTTTTGCCTTTTTATTAGCCACAGCACTACCTGGATTAGTTGTTCATCAAATGGGGGCATTAAGTTTGGTAGGTGGTGATCCTGCAAATGCCTTACCATCTTATGAAGCTTTTATGTTAGATTATTCAGAATCTTTTAGAACCTTTAAGCATGGTGTTTTACATGGTGTTATAGCAGGTATTTTTATTGCCTTGCCTATTTTGGGCACCAACGCTTTATTTGAACGCAAAAGCGCGAAGTATATCCTTATAAATACAGGTTATTGGATAGTAACACTTGGTATCATGGGAGGCATCATTTGTGCTTGGAAATAATAATTTGTAAACTTTTAACATATACAAAGACTGAAGTGTTTTAACTTCGGTCTTTTTTATTCTATACGTTGAAATCATTTCAAGTTTATCATTCTGTTGCAAACCTTCCCAATTCATGGGACAGCATCGTTATGCATGATATTTTTTTGCAATCTTCTTATCTAAAAGCGCTTGAAGAAGCATCGCCCAATAACATTCAATTTTTTTATGTTGGAATTTTTGATGAAAATAGATTAGTAGGAGTAGCTATCATACAACGGGTGCAATTGTATCTAAAAGACATGTTTAGAACCATTAATGTTTCTTGTTTAAAAGGGTTTTTTCGTGATGTTGTTTCAAAAATATTAAAAGGAAATATTTTAGTAGTCGGTAACTTAACGCATACAGGCCAACATGGGGTGTTTTTTCAAAAGAAAAATATATCCCATACGGCTTATTTGAATTTGATTTATGAGGCTTTAGAAGCGATTAAAAACAACATTAAAGCCAATCAAAACAAAACCATACGAGCCGTAATGTTTAAAGATTATTTTTTAGATGATACCATTCATTTAGAAACCGATTTTTTCAACAATCATAAATTACATAAAGTTAAGGTACAACCCAATATGATTTTGAAGCTACAACCGAATTGGTTAAACTTTAACGATTACGTATCTTCATTAAACAAAAAGTACAAAAGACGCTATAAAACGGCCAGAACTAAATTGAATAGTATAGAAGAATGCTCAGAATTAAGTTTAGAAGCCGTTAAAGCTCATTCTAAAAGCTTACACGTGCTTTATTTAAATGTTTCTAACAATGCTAAGTTTAATACGTTTATACTACCAGAAAACCATTTTTACAATTTAAAGCTTGAGTTGCAAGATAATTTTAGGGTTTTTGGATATTATTTGAACGACGAACTTATTGGTTTTTTTACTTTAATAGTGAATGAAAAACACCTTGAAACTTATTTTTTGGGGTATGATGAAGCACACCAATATAAAAATCAGTTATACTTAAATATGCTTTACAGTATGTTGGAATTTGGGATTGATAATCATTTTAAGACAGTGGTTTATGCTCGAACCGCTATGGAAATTAAAAGTTCGGTTGGCGCTAAACCCGTACCTATGGTAGTTTATATAAAACACACCAATGGTTTAATAAATGCAGTATTAAAACAGGTGTTTAAGTTAATGAACCCCAAACAAAATTGGCAAGAACGCCATCCGTTTATAACTTAAAACTTATAGAACACAAATAATTTTTTATAACTCATTTTATTTTAGTAATTTAAGTTTTCATTTTATTAAAATGAGTTATAAAAAACATGAAGGCCGAACTACTTTTAAAAATATCAAATATTACCCTGGAAATTGAAACAAATTATCCTGAATTATATCAATATTTAGATGAAAATCCTCTTACGATTCCAGATGAAGATAATTTAAATGTTGATGATGAATCATTAAGGAATTATTTAGAAACCCTAAGAACTATACTTAAAAAATATAAAGAAGAACACCCATAAAAAAGCCTCATAAATTAAATATTTATGAGGCTTTGTGGTCTTTTTATATAAAGTTATTCTTTCTTCTTTTTACTAGCTTTCATGGCTTCACCAATTTGGTTGCTAGCTGTAAAACTGGCCACCATATCGTTTAGCATTTGACTTCCTGCTTGTGGTGAATTTGGTAGTAAAATAAGATTACTATTCGTTTCGCTACCAATGGCTTGCAACGTATCATAATGTTGGGTAACTACAATTAAAGCAGATGCTTCTTGACTGTTAATACCAACACGATTTAAAACATCTACAGATTCTTCCAAACCACGTGCAATTTCACGACGTTGGTCGGCAATACCTTGACCTTGTAAACGCTTGCTTTCAGCTTCCGCTTTTGCTTTTTCAACGATTAAAATACGTGCTGCATCTCCTTCATATTGTGCTGCTGTTTTTTCTCTATCTGCAGCATTAATGCGGTTCATGGCTGCTTTTACTTGTGCATCGGGATCAATATCGGTTACAAGGGTTTTAATAATGTCAAAACCATAATCAAGCATGGCATCGTTAAGCTCTGCTTTTACCGCTAATGCGATATCGTCTTTTTTCACAAACACGTCATCTAATTTCATTTTTGGCACTTCGGCACGTACCACATCAAATACATAACTGGTAATTTGATCGTGTGGATAATCCAATTTATAAAATGCATCGTAAACCTTTTGGGTTAAAACACGATATTGTACAGATACTTTAAGTCGCACAAACACATCGTCTAAAGTTTTGGTTTCAATAATAACATCCAATTGCTGAATTTTTAAGCTTAATCTGCCAGCTACTTTATCGACTAATGGAATTTTTAATTGTAAACCAGACTGTCGAATCACTTGGAACTTACCGAAACGCTCAATGATGGCTGCGGTTTGTTGTTTAACAATAAAGAAGGACGAAATTAAAATAACGAGTCCTAAGAAAATAAATGGGTAAACTAAAAAGCTCATAATATTTTTTTGATTAAAAATGGTTAGATAATGATACTTACTAAATTAAGAGACTGTTTAAGTTTTATCCTTTGGCTCTTTTATGTGCCTTTTTCCGCCATAC